>ENA-ORTH01001429-ORTH01001429.1-human-gut-metagenome-genome-assembly--contig:-NODE-1429-length-24060-cov-3.250739_pt1 | contig 24060 bp, 22 predicted proteins | sample MGYA00241914_ERZ509192 | MGnify/ENA primary metagenome ERZ509192 (study PRJEB26280, sample SAMEA2338826) | human gut metagenome | biome: human gut; feature: human-associated habitat; material: faeces... | reverse complement strand
CTTCAAGAGGGCTTCGCCAAGATCGGCGCGGCCTGCTCGGTGATGCCGCCCTACCCGGGCGGCGCGAAGGACGCCGCCGACGTGCTGCGGGCCAAGCGGGTGATGCCATGAGCGAGGTAGTAGACGCCTGGGAGGATGAGGCGCGACGGGCGGGAGAGCTGGCGGGCGATATGAGCCAGGAGGCAGAAAGGGAGGAAGGCGGGTTGCCTCCCATCGTGCCGCTCGACCTCGCGGACGTGCCGCCCCTGCGCCCGGAGCTAATAGAGGGCGTGCTGCGCCAAGGGCACGTGATGATGCTCGGGGGGCCGTCCAAGGCCGGAAAAACGCAGAGCCTCGTGGAGCTTGCAGTGGCTATCGCGGCGGGCGGTACGTGGTTCGGGCTTCGCTGCGAGAAAGGGCGCGTGCTGTACATCGACGGAGAGACCGACCCGGCCAGCTTCGCGCACCGCTTCCGCGGCGTAGCCGACAGGCTGGCGGCCGATCACGCATGTGTGAAGGCGTCAGTAGACGTTTGGATCCTTCGCGGCAAGTCTCGGCCCCTCGGCGAGCTGGCGGGACAGATCGCGGACAGGGCTTCCGGCAAGGGGTATAACGCCGTGATACTCGACCCGGCCTATCCGTTCATGGACGGCGACGAGAACAGCGCGGGGGACGTGAGGTCGTTCTGCAACGCGATAACCGAGGTGTCGGACAGGCTCGGATGCTCGGTCATATACGACCACCACCACAGCAAGGGGGCGCAGGGCGACAAGGCCAGCATCGACCGGGTGAGCGGCTCGGGGATGTTCTCGCGCCACGCCGACGCGATAGTGGACATGGTGGAGCTTGTCCCCGCAGAGGGGCAGGAAGCGGAATCCGGCGCGACAGCTTTCCGGGTGTCCGCCACGCTTAGGGAGTTCGCGCCCATGCGCCCGTTCAACGTGTGGTTCCGCCATCCCGTCCATGTGCGCGACTATGACGGCGCGCTGGACGATTGGGAGCCGATGACGGCGGCGAGGGCGGGAGGAAAGGCCACAGGCGGCAAGGCGAAGCTCCAAAAGCTCGGCAATATAGCGGTAATGGAGCGGGCTGCGGACGAAATGCGCGACGAGAACGGAGGCCAGCCGATACCGTTTCGCGACTTGGTACGGCGCTGCGGTTGCTCTGACAACACTTTGCGGACGTACTTGAAAGAAAGCCTGCGATACAGAAGGGAGTCGGGGCCGAATTCGTGTTTCGTTGTGCCGCGTGATATGTAAGATTGCAAGGTTGCAAATTGAAGCCTTGCAGCCCTTCAAGCAGCTTATAAAAGGTATTTGTTGCAGGGTGCAAGGTTGTTGAAGGGTTCCAAGATGCAGGGCTTCAAATCCCCGCAAAGAACCGCTGGGGTCGGTTCCTTTGCGGGGGTCGTGAAGCCTGAGGCGAATGAAGGGCGGAAGATGGAAGCAGAGGGCAAACGAGCCGACAAGGACGGAAGAGCCTCCTCCCTAAAGGCCGACCGCCGCGACCGCGTGCGCCGGACGTACAACCTCCACTTGCTGGACGGCTTCGACGTGGGGCCGTCCGGCATGCCACTGCTCGACCCCGTGGAGGTCGTGCCCGAGCGCCTGCGCGCGTTCACGTCGTGCCCGCGATGCAGCGACCCTAACGCCGGGGTTCACTTCTTCCTGGACGATTACCGGTTCGAGGGGACGTGGAGCGACCCCGTGCGCTACGTGCCCATGCTCTCCCGCTTCGCGTGCGTCCTCACGCCCGACTTCTCGTGCTACCTCGACATGCCCGAGCCTATGCAGCGGTGGAACGTCTACCGGGGCCGGGCCGTGGGCCGCATGTGGCAGGATGCGGGGCTAACGGTCGTGCCAACGCTCACATGGGGAGAGCCTTACACCTACGCGTTCGCCTTCGAGGGCGTCCCGCAAGGCTCTGTGGTGGCGCTCTCAACAGTGGGGCTTATGGATTGCGTGGAAGGTATCGAGCTGTTCAGGAACGGGGCCGCAGAGGCGGCGAGGAGGCTTCGTCCTTCGGTCGTCCTGGCATACGGGAGGAGGTGCGAGTTCGACGCGCACGGGGCGGAAGTGATGTGGTACGAGAGCGAGATGCAGCAGAGATTCGAGCAGATCAGGAAAGACAAGCAAACCGATGGAAAGGAAGCATGACATGGGACGAGGCAGCAGCAGCGGCAAGGTGAGCGACTACTACAAGAAGAAGGGGCAGAAGTCCCACGGCGAGGGTGCCAAGAGGCGCAAGCTCTCGAAGCAGGGCAAGGCGAACCGCGCCGAGGCCGCGCGCAAGGCGAAAGGCGCGAACCCGGCCAACGGGTGATCCCCCCCTGCCAAGCGGATTCCCGCGGCCCCTCATCGATACACCAACGCGCCCCAACCGGACGCGCACACTGTTCTTTATGAACTGAAATCGCTGCAGCAAGAGGCGGAGCGGGTGGCGGGGCGAGAGGGCCGCGCCCGATCCCTCCCCCTCTCCCGCCGCGACCCCGGCGGCGTAGCGCCCATCCCCCCGAACGAGGTATTCCGCAATCGGAGGGCATGCATGGAGAAAGCCCTGAGCTTCCTTTCCAGGATGCCCGGGGCTTTTGCCGGCGGGAAGCCCGCCGTCCTCTTAGCGGGACTACCGGGCTTCCCGTCGGCCTTATTCTGCTACGCCCCGAGAGGGCGTTCCCTGCGCCCGGGTTCTTGGCACGACCCGTACTCAGTCGATCAGTCTCACCGCTGCCGCCAAGTCGCCGCCGCACTTGCGTAGCAGGCGGGAGACGATGCAGGCCATGTCCGCGAGCTGGCAATCGCACGACCCGCAACCTTCCGCAGCCCGCTCTATCGCCCCCGCGCACACAAGCGCCATTCCTGCGGACTGGTCGATCAGCGAGAGGGCGTGCAGAACCGCACCGTCGCATCCCGGCTCGTCCCTTTCGAAGTCGGACGCGCCGAAAAGCCCCGTCGTCGCCTCGCTCACGCCATCGCCCCCTCGGCCCTGTCGCGAAGCGTCGCAGCACGCTCGTAGACATCCTCCGATGCGACCAGCAGCACGTCGAGGGTGCCCGCCAGGAAGTCGGCGGGATCGGTTATGCTCGTCCTCGCCCCCGTGGTGGCGCATTCCACGGCTTGCGCGAGGCTCCCCGCTGCGTCGGCCACGTCTACCAGCCCGTCAACCACCCACAGGGGAACACTCCCGCGTTTCTTGTCTTTCTTCCCGCTCATGACGCCTCCTCCCCAAGCGCCAGCTCCAGCGCGTCACCGTGGGCATCGCACGCGGCCTCGAACAGTATGCGCGCATCGTCCAAGCCGCCTCCCGCCCTCATCCTGGCCGCGCTCGCCAGCACGTCCAGGGCGGCGCTCTCGATCCTGCGCAGAAGAGCGTCTTTCCTTGCCTCCGTCATGGTAGAATCCTCCTTACCGGCCCTCTGGGCCGCTCTCTGGGCATCCCTTCTGCTTCCAGGTTTGGAGGGGTGCCCCTTCCTATTGCCGCCGTGCTCGCGGCTTGGTACAATGCGCGGTGGTGGGGCGCTGCGAAAGCCGCCCCGTTTGTTCTTAGCGGGCATGCTTCCCACGGCTGGCCCGCTTTTCTTTTCGCCTGTCGCCCACGTGCTCGGCGACGGATAATGCTACTTTGACAAGCGCGGCGACTGCTGCCATGAGTCCCGCTAGCTTTTCAATGTCCACCGCTGCCGCCTTTCATCGGCCCGGACAATCAACGGATTCCCTGCACGTTGCCCTCGGTAGCCCGTTTCCTTGCCTGGTACAATAGTAAGCACTTGTTAATCGATTAGCAATTGCTAACCGCCTCTTCCACATTATCATCACAATTGTTTACTAAGCTATTGTTAATCGCTAGAGAGGAGCAGAATGGATGCATACGAAGCAGTGAAAAGAGCTGCCGAGAACAAGGGGATATCCACGAACAGCATAGGCCGAGCTTTAGGGAAGGCCGATAGCTACGTGGCAAGCGGGGCGACCCGAGGCAGCACCCCCAAGGCCGACACCCTGGCCGCCATGCTCGAAGTCTGCGGCTACTCGCTCGCCGCCATCCCGCACGCCGACGTGCCGGATACCGCGCTCGTGATTGACCCGCCGGACGGGGCCGCGTCCAGATGATCAACACTCCAGAGGCCATAGAGGCTGCAGACGCGGAGTTCGAGCGCATGGACGCCCTGCTGATCGATGGGACGATGGAGCAGCTTCGTGAGCTTGAAAGCTGGCGCTGCCCTCGATGCGGCAAGCCGATGGGCTTCCGATACTCGCAGTCCTGCGGCAGCTTCTCCTACGGCTGCGGCTGCACGCTCACAAGGTCGTGCAAGATGTTCGAGCGTCCCGCTTGCGCCGAGCTGTTCGGGGACGAATACGGGGATATTCCCATGGAGCGATCCTTAGCCCGTTAGAGCCGCCATCTTGCTTTTGGACGGCTCCCGAGTGCGTCCGAAGCGCCAGCGGGCGCGAGAGGGGCGTTGCAGCGCGTATCCGGGCGATTACGCGCTCGCCCATGGGGCTGGAAGATGCCCGAAGCGGAAAACGGCTCGGCCGCGCGCATCCAAGCCGTTGGGTTCCGGCGCGCGCCTGTTGACTTTTGTTGAACTTGGGAATCACGTGAAATGTTGCAGCGGGGCGCTGGGATGCCCTGCACCATCGATGCGGATGTGGTACAATTCGTGGCGAACGGTGCCCCGCACACCCGGGCAGCACTTGTTCAGTTATCGCAAGCCGGGATGCTCGCTAAAGTATATCCCGGCTGCTTTTCTTTCCAAGGCCGTTCGTCACTCCCTTCTGGCCAAACTCACGATTCCGATTACCACCGTAAGAAGCGCGCATACCGCAATGATCGTTTGTGTGTCCATAGGCTTCTCCGATCTCTCGAAGCTGCCGCGGGCGACGAAGCACCGCGCCCATTGTAGCGCAATGTGGAGCCATGAAGAGAGCGTGCTCGCCGCCCGAGCGCCCCGGTCTGACCGCCGGGAAGCGCCGCGAATCGCGTTGTGCCCCAGGACACAATCAGGACACAATGCACTTAAAACTACCTCGTTTTACCTATAGCCACCTATAGCCATGACACAAGCAAATCACTCTAAAAATGCCTTTTGACCTGGGTATTTGCCTCCCTTACAAGGACAAGGTCACAGGTTCAAATCCTGTACCGGCCACCATGCCAGATACGGGCCATCGAGCTTCCTCGCCGATGGCCCGCTCGTTTTCACCTGAAAAAGAAGCGTCTTTGCGAGCCGAGCTTTTACGAACGCCCCTCCTGCTTCGGCTTGGTCTTCGGAGCCCAGTCGCGCAGGCCCGACACCGCGCCGCCGGCAATCTCCCACAGATACAAGCTGGCCACAGTGCCGTAGGGCGAGTAGCGACGGCGATACTTCGCGAACAGCTCGGGCGTGATGCGCCGATGATGATGAAGCATGCGCAGGCCGCGCTGGATGGCCAAGTCGCCAAAGCTCATGATGTCGGGACGTTGCAGGGAGAACGTCATGAGCATCTCGGCCGTCCATGCTCCGATTCCCGGCAAACCCGAGAGCTCGCGGCGCACCTCGTCGTCGGGCAGCGCGGCGATCGCATCCAGGTCGAGCTCCCCTGCAAGCACGCGCTTTGCTGCACCCTTGATATAGCTCACCTTGCGAAACGATAGACCGAACGCCTGCAGCTCATCGTTGGAAAGCGCATCGATGCACTCGGGCGTCACGTCGCCGAGCGAGTCCGTCATGCGCTTCCAGATGGTGGCTTGCGCCTTCGTGGATATCTGCTGCCCCATGATGGCATTGACGAGCGCAGCGAACAGATCCGGGTGCACCTCTCGGCGAATAAACCCCACCGCCTCGATGGCCTCAGCCATCCGAGGATCGCGAGCGGCCAAGTATGACGTCTCCTCGTCTCCATACTCGAAATAGCGCAGCTCTCGCCCCATCTCGCCTCCATCTTCGCATCAATTCCGTCAGTATAGCGGAAGCTCGACGTATCGCGGCGCCGGGAAAAGCGCTATCATCGACAACGTCGTCCCATGAGAGAGGAAGCGCCATGCCGCCGATCGTTCGCGCCGTATATTTCAGCCCTACGCATACCACTGAGACCATCGTATCAGATGTGGCGAACGAGCTGGCCACCGCGCTCTCCGCGGAAACTGCAACCGTGAGCCTCACGCTGCCCAACGAGCGCCCCGCCAGCGTATCATGCGACGCCGGCGACGTGCTCGTGCTCGGGTTCCCGGTGTACGCGGGACGCGTGCCGGAGCTTGTGACCAGCGAAATTGCTCGGATGTCGAGCGGCGGCGCGCAAGCCGTCATCATAGGCATGTACGGCAACCGCCATTACGACGATGCCCTGCAGGAAGCCGCCGACGCGCTCGAAGAACGGGGCTTCCGCATTGTGGCGGCGGGGACGTTTATAGGCGAGCACTCCATGACCGCGCACGTGGCTGCGGGACGTCCCGATGCGTCCGATCAGAAGCCGCGCGCAGCTTCGGACGCAGCATAGCCCTCGTTATAGCGTCAGGCACCGCAGAAGCGCCGGCCATCGCAGGCAACCGCCCCTACAAGAAGCGCCCCGAACCCGCCGATATCCGTCCTTTGACTACGGACGACTGCACGTCGTGCGGGATATGCGCAACCGTGTGCCCGATGGGCATCATCGACCATGAAGATCCCAGGCTTGTACAAGCCGGATGCCTGCGCTGCAACGCGTGCGTCAAGCGCTGCCCCGAGAACGCCAAACACTTCGAGAGCGAGCTGACCGACAAGATCGTCGCTATGCTTGAAACCACATGCCGGGAGCCTCGGAAGCCGGAGCTGTTTCTCTGATCCTGCGGCGCCTCGTCCCGTCAGTCGAGCAGCGCTTCGCCGAGAACTGAATCGAACCGTACCGAGGTACCGTCGGCGTATGCGATGTTCCACACGCGGTAGTCCAAGCTGTCGGGCACATCCTCGTCGGATAGCGCACACGCTTCCTCAGCCGCGTCAAGATCGCGCGCCTCGTCCCTCGGCGAAAGCTCGGCGGTGGATGCAGCATCGTCCTGCCCCAGATCCACCTCAACAACCTGCATCATCGGCTCGTTTCCGGCGTCGGCGGGATCATCGCCCCGTCGGAGGGCTGCTTCAGCCTCGGCGACTGCCGCCTCTATATCGGCCCGTGTCGGCTCGTCGCGCTGTACCGAAGAGGAAGCCCAGGCGTTCTGAGCATCGGGATCGGCAGCCGCCCATCCGCGCGAGTCGTCGCTGAAGCCCGCGGCTTCGTTCACGGCCTCGATAATGTCGGACGCCGAAGTCGACGAACGCTCTTCCCGTCCGATGTCCTTGAGCGCCTCAGCAGGGACTCCTTTTGCTGGAACGACATCGGATTCGCGCGGATCGTCTTCGGCCTCGCGGATGATATCCGCCGCCTCCGACTCCGCACGCTGCACCTCAATGGCGGCGCACGCCGGGATACGAATGGACGAGACAGGATCGGCCCCGAAGGCCCCTTGCACGAGCAGCGTCCGGGCACGCGCCACATAGCCTGCCGCCTCTGCCGGAATCGCCGAGCCTTTCATGCGAATGGCGATGACGGGGCCCATGCCGAACTTCACTTCGGCCCATTGAAACGGCACCGTCTGCTGCCCGTTATTGCGTCTCGCATCGTTCTCGCGCGCCACGAGCGCCGTCGTTTCATCGAACTCCTCGTCCAGCCAGGCGGTGAGCGCATCGCGCCAAACCGAGTCGTCGCCGGCCCGCTCGACGGCTGCATCGTCGCTCAGATCGAACCGCAGCACATTCGAACGTTGCGAGCCCTTGCTGGCGCGCACGACCTCCGTCGGCGCCACGGCGGCGAAGCGGCGCGCCATCTCGACGCTGTCGCCCCCCTCGTAGCTTTCCTCGTCGAGCACAATATGAAGCTGTACGGCAGGATGAATCGAAGCAGGCATAAGGCGGATCCTTTCGACGCGAGCCGCACGCACTGCGCTGCGGCAAGAATTGCTCGGTGCGCCCATTGTCCCCTCGTCCGCCTCTTTCAGGCGGCAGCGTTCAAGAGCGTTGCATGGCCGTTGCGCCGCCATTACGAAAAGGAGAGCCTGCCACGTCAGGGCCGCATGATCGCGACACTAGTCGAAAAGGACTATATCTGCAGGCTAGAAATAGCTACTTGGAGGATGGCAACCTCGCCCCCGGCGTCTAGTATGCGATCGACCGGTGCAGCGGCATCGAAAAACGAGAGGGGCTTGTATGACCGAACTGCGAACACCATCCGCCATCACGCTCGACCGCCGAAGCTTCATCGCGCTCAGCGCGGCTGCCACATCAGCACTCTGCGCCGCGGGCCTTGCAGGATGCGAGAACGACCTTGCCGAAGCGCCTGCGGAAAACGGGACCGCATCCCAAGATGAAACTTGGCTGCCGGTCGTCTGCTGGGCACACTGCGGAGGCAAGTGCGGACTGAAAGCGCTTGTGAAGGACGGAGCCGTCATCCGGCTGAAAACGGATGATACTCACGAAGACAACCAGGACTACCCTCAGCACCGCGCGTGCCTGCGCGGACGTGCTCGTCGAATGGACGTCTTCTCTGCCGACCGCATCAAATACCCCATGAAGCGCAAGCATTGGCAGCCGGGTGGTGGCGAGAATTCCCACGGCGATATGCGCGGCGTTGACGAGTGGGAGCGCATCGGCTGGGACGAGGCGCTCGACTACGTTGCCGACGAGATCGCCCGCATCAAAGAGGCCTATGGGAATCGCAGCATCCTGGGTAGCGGCTTCAATCCGACAGACGCAAGTCTCTTGGAGGCGAAAGAGCTGCCCGACTTCGCCGAATACTTTATCAAGGGACTCGATTTCGGCAACGTGTTGAACGCCTTTGGTGGACAGGTGTACCATTACGGCACCGCTTCAGCCGGCTCGTACCAATGCGTTCCGCAGATGTTCGGCTACGGCACCGGATCGAACAGCGGCGGTAAAGACTTCATGAACGACCGCATGGACGCCCGCACGTGCGAGTACGCCATCATGCTGGGCGTAAACCCCGCTTGGAGCGCTGACGGCACGACGTTCTGGGCGAACTACCTGCCCATGAAGGAATCCGGCTGTACGTTCATCAGCATCGACCCGTTCTACACGGACAGCGCCGAGGTGCTGGGGGCTGAATGGATACCCATCAGACCCGGAACCGACACCGCCTTCTTGCTGGCATGCGCCTACGTCATGATTATGGAAGACGATCCCGAAACTAATCCGCTCATCGATTGGGACGTGGTCGATCGCTGCACCATCGGGTTCGACGCCGGCCGCATGCCCAAAGGCAGCGATCCTCAGCAGAATTTTAAGGATCATGTGCTGGGCACCTACAGCGGCGTTCCCGCATCTCCCGAATGGGCAGCGGACATTTGCGGCATCGCGCCCGAAGATATCGAGCGCATCGCTCGCATTCTCGGCAAGGACAACAAGGTGGCTTTACTGTCCAGCTGGGCACCTGCGCGCGGAAACAACGCCGACAGCCTGCCCCAGATATTCATGGCCCTGGCAGCACTCGGCGGGCACTTCGGCAAATCAGGGCATATGACCGGCTGCTCCATACGCGACACCGGCGTCAACGGCGGCGATTTCCTCATCACCCCAGGCATGCGCAAGCTCCCCTACATTCCCAACCCTGTAGACGATTGCATCTACGACCCCATCATCTGGCCAGCGGTACTGAACAAGCACTACACCTACAACGGCATGGCGCAGTTCTTGCAAGCCGAAGAACGGGACTTGGACATTCACTGCATATACAATTATTCCCTCAACATGATGCACCGCCACGAAGGCCTCATGCAGGCGATCGAAGCCTACCGCAGCGTCGATTTCGTCGTCACGCAGGCTATCAATTTTAACGTGAATGCACAGTACTCAGACATCGTGCTTCCCCTTGCCACGCCATGGGAGTCGCCTATGCAGTTCGCCATGTTCACCGGACGCGAATCGGCTTTTATTGGCAACCAGGTGTGCGAACCTCTATGGGAGACAAAGCGCGCAAGCTGGATCGGACGCGAGCTGCTCACGCGCTGGGGCCTCGATCCGGACACCGTGTACCCGTACTCCGACGAGCAGCAGTCGTTCTTCCAGATGTCGAGCGCGATGGTGGCTACCGAGGACGGCTCCGGCTACGAGCCGCTCATCTCCTTCACCCAGCAGGATATCGACGAGCTCGGCGTGGAGGGGCAGCCGCAGGAGGGCCGCATTGCGTTTTCCGAGATGAGAATGCAAGGCGTATTCGCCGTCCCCCGCAAAGAGGGAGACCCGTACGGGCATATCGCCTACCGCGAGTTCCACGACGACCCGGAAGGGCATCCCATGAACTCCGAGAGCGGTAAGATGGAACTCTACTGCCGGCGCGTCAACGAGGTATCGCGGCGAATGGGCTTTAGCGAAGTTCCTCCCCTGCCCACTTACACGCCTCCAATCGGCGGATACGGGGACACGTTCAGCGACGTCGCCTCAAAGACAAAAGGCGCGTATCCCTTCCAAGTGTACAACCCTCATTATCCGCGCACCTCGCATTCCCACTTCGACGATGTCGCACAGCTCCGCGAGGCATGGAAGCGTCCCCTGTACATCAATGCGCGCGATGCGGCAGCCCTCGGCATCGAAGAGGGCGACACAGTGCAGGCTTCCAACGACTACGGCACCGTGGTCAGGCAGGCGTGCGTCACGAACCGCATCTGCGAAGGCGTGGTGGCGCTGCCGCACGGCGGTTGGGTGGAGATAGATCCTGAAACAGGGTTCGATCTCGGAGGCTCGGGCAACACCCTGTGCGCGCCCATCGCCACCGGATGCGGGACCTCGGGCTATAACACGCAGGTCTGCTCCATCGCCAAGGTCGACGCCAAGCCCGTCGACTGGGAGAGGCCCCTCGTCATGCCCGCATGCCAAGCCGAGGATCAGGAGGACTAGCCATGGGAAAACTCGGTTTTTACTTCGATAGCACGCTCTGCATCGGATGCAGAACCTGCCAGGTGGCCTGCAAGGACAAGAACGGCCTTCCTGCGGGCATCAGCTACCGCGTCGTGCGTTCGTTCGAAACGGGCGACTACCCCCGCCCCGGATTCTATCACTACTCAGGTGCATGCAACCACTGCTTCAGTCCGGCCTGCGTAGCCAGCTGCCCCGTCGGTGCGATGCACATCGACGAGGACGACGGCACCGTGCAATACGACGAGGAGACGTGCATCGGTTGCAAGGCATGCGTCGCTGCATGCCCCTACGGGGAGCCGCAGTACTTCGAGGAAGAGAACGTCGTCAGGAAGTGCGACGCATGCAAAGACGTGCGCGATCAGGGAGGCAACCCGGTATGCGTGGACGCCTGCCTCATGCGCTGTCTTGAGTTCGGCGATGTCGACGAACTGCAGAAGATTCACGGGGACAGCGTGGTCGACGAGTTGCCCATCCTGCCTTCAGCCGATCAGACGGCGCCCTCCCTGCGCATCAACCCCCGGCCCGCCGCGCTCGAGAGCGCATTCGCCGAGAAGTTCGTTTAAGACCCCTCCTTCCTCCCTGCGCGCCGCCCCGCATTCAAGGGCGGCGCGCCCTCACGATCGGAGCCATCATGCATACGACCAGCACGCATTGTACCTGCACGCCTTCCGATCTTGCGGAACGGCTTTCCGCCCAGGCGGTGCTCGCGAGGACCTTCCAAAGTGTGTTCGGCGTCGAACCGACGGCCGCTCAACTCGCGGCGCTGCACAGTCCCGCCGTCGAGGCCGCCTTCCGCATGATGTCGCTGGACGAAGGCGATACCACGGCCGACGCCCACGCGTTTCTCGCACGCACCGCCGACCGCAGAGACGAAGCCGTCGAGCGCCTGAAGATGGAGTACACGCGCCTGTTCATAGGCCCCGCGCGTCTACCGGCCCCGCCATGGGAGTCGGTCTATCGGGGGGAGGACCGCCTGCTTTTGCAGAACTCGACCCTTGAGGTGCGCGCGCTGTATCGCTCGCAGGGCGCGCTGCCGGCGCGCTATCCCGCCGTGGCGGACGATCACGTGGCCTTAGAGCTCGCCTTCCTCTATCTTGTTTCGAGTCGGGCGCAAGAAACCATTGCGAACGGCGCTCGTGCAGATTACCCCGCCCTGTCGTCTCTTGCAATAGGCATGGATCGAATCGTCAACGAGCATCTTCTGACATGGCTCCCCCGTTTTTCGCGCGCGCTCAGCTGCGACGCCCCGCAGGGGTACTATGCTGTATGCGCACGGTTGCTCGTCCGGTTCGCGCGGGCCTGCGGCAGCTTGGCGAAGGAGATCCGGCCTCTATGGGAGGGCAGGGCCCGAGAGATGGCGAAGCCCTGACGAGGGAGGTTTCGCAGCACGTGGAAGGGGCGTTCCGCATGCGGAAGAGCGTATTCGCAGAGGTGGGGAAACGGTGGCCGAATCTGCAGCTTCTCAGTTTCACGTTCTTGCTGGCCTGGGTATATTTGGCTTTCTACGGAAACCCCTGGATAGACTGGAGCCTTGCAAGCGAGCGAGCGCCTCTGCTTATATTCGTGGTGCCCAACAGCGTATCGGTAGCAGCGTTCCTGCTGTGCTTTCTCTTTCAAAAGCACGTCTGCGCGATGCTCTATCGCCGATGGACTATTCCACTAGCCGGATGCATCGCCGCCTTGGGCGATCTTCTGATGGTTCTCTCCACGCAAGGTGCTGGAAGCGAGCAGCTCCTCATCGCAGGATGCCTGGCTGCCGGAGCAGGCACTTCGCTTCTCACCTTGAGGCTCGCCTATCTGCTGAGCGAGCAGGGAGCACGACGCACGCTGCTCTACGTCGCGGTTTCGAGCTCTCTTGCCCTTCTTGTCTGGTTCCTCGGTATCGGCGTGCCGTTCGGCTACTCCGTCGTCCTGTTCGTTGCCGTGCCGCTGCTGCTGAGCGCCCTTCTTCTCACCGGATCGGGATCCTCTCTCAGGAAATACTGCCAAAAGCTGCAAAACGATCCGCCAGAAGCCGTGCCGCATGACTTCTGGCGCTTCTCCATCGTGTTCTGCTTATTCGCCCTCATCACCGGCATCACGAAAACGATGTTCAGCGAGTCGACGGGGTTTGACTATCCTCAGATCACGCTGTTCTGGGCGCTCATAGGCTGCATGGTTCTGACATGCGTCGCCGCATTGGGCCTGTCCTACCGCTTGGTGGAGCGCATGTACTACCTGCTCACGTTCTGCGTGGTCATCGCGGTGCTGGTCTCGCTCGTCATCGGGGCCGATTCGCCGCTCCTGTTCATCCCGGTGAATATGCTGTACATCGTCTTCGACATCATATCATGGTGCCTCATCGCGGCCGCCGCGTATCAGCACCGGGGCATTCGCATGAAGATCATGGCATTCGGGCGCTTCTCGTTCATCGGAGGGACCGTGCTGGGCTACGCCATCGGGTATAGCTTCCTTCCCTCCCTATACGATAACGGCATCTTTCTCATCTGCATCATCGTAGCAGTGATGCTGCTGGTCGCGGGAATCACCCTCGTCTTCTCGAACCGCAGCCTCGCGAACCTCGTCGAATCAGCTGTGAACGATTCGCCCGAAGCGTACGAACATGAAGGGATCGACTTCGAGAAAGCGCGCCAGGAGCACCTGCGCAACCTGTGTGAACGCATGGCCGCCGAATACAGCCTCTCGAACCGCGAGCTGACCGTGCTCATCATGCTCGCACGTGGGCGCAGCAATAGGGACATACGCGACGAGCTACTCATCAGCATCAACACTGTGCGCGCTCACGTCCAGAGCATCTACGGGAAGCTGGGCGTGCACAGCCGAAGCGAACTCGCGGCGTTTTTGGAGAACAGCTGAACGCCGGATAATCGGTGCCGGAACGACGCCGCCGGAACACCTTTGCCAAAACCTGCAATGCAAAGCCGCAGAGCGTGCGGCCCGATAAAACGGGCCTTACGCTATTTCACCGTGAGCACCGGCATATCCGCGTTTCGAAGCACCGCGTAGCTGACGCTACCGAGCATGCCCCGCAATGCTCCCAGGCCCCGCCGGCCCATAACGATAAGATCGCAGGTATGATCTTCGGCGTATTCGGTGATGCCGTCGGCTGGCGAGGCGGATACCACGGCCTCTACCGTAACCGAGCAGGATACCTCATCGAGCGCATCGCCGATGCTATCGAGCAGCTCTTCCTTCGCATTGCTCAAGATGCTGCCCATCACGTTTTCGTACACATCGTAGTTCGCGAACCTGAGCGCCGATCGCGCGAGCGGATTCCCCGAAGCGTCATAGGTCGCGGCCAGCGTTGCCGTCGGCAGCACGGTTATCACGTGCAATTCAGCAGACGCCTCGTCCCCGACAAGGTCGAGCGCAATGCGCAGAGCGCTTTGGGCATGCTCGGAATTGTCGAAGGGAACCAGGATGTTGGCGAACTTCATGACGTCTCCTTCCCGCCGCATCACACATCCAGTATCGCACATTCGCGGCGCTGCGTGCACGGCGATCCTCGTGCACTATCGCAGGCGCGTTCAACCTCGCCGACGCGTGCCGCATGCGAAGCTTTTTGCGATTGGCAGGCACAACCGAGCAGCAAGGCCCTACAATATGGACAAGATCGAGAAAAGGAGCGCGCATGCCGGCCGACGCAAACCGACAAGCACCGCAGCCGGGCCACACCTACGTCATTGACCGATCCTACCGGGTCGTCTATATGGATCGAGCCTCGCGACGGGTATTTCCCGGAGGGCGCATCGGAGCGCTCTGCTACGAATGCTTCCGAGGCGCATCCGAGCCCTGCCACGACTGCCCTTGGCAGGCCGACACGCACGCGAGTGTGAATCAGACCGTCATTTACAGCGAGCGGCTCGATCAATGGTACGAGATCACGTGCGTCGAATTGGAATGGCTTGACGAGGGGCCCTGCGTGCTATTCTCGGGTCGGTCGGTCGACGATAGCAGCCGCAGCCTGTTCGCAACGCTCAGCGAGCCTTCGTCATATGACGAGCTGTTCGAGATCAATGTCACCGGCAACGCGTACAAAGTGCTCTACAGCGAACCCGACAAGTACGTCATGCCGCCGTCCGCCGGCGCGCTCGATGTCATGTTCGCTGACGTGCTCGAGCACATGATCCACCCCGAAGACCGTGCCCGATTCATCGAGTTCTGGAATTTCGAGACCCTGCTCGAACGGATCGAGCAGTCGGGCGGCGCGCTACGTGCAGAGTTCCGCAAGCTGCTCACCGCAGGCGGATGGGGTTGGGCGGCGCAGACCATCGTGTCCGTGAAGCGCGGCGAAGGCGGCGAGACGGTGGTCATGTGCTTCATATCGGATATCGACGACGAAGTCCGCGAACGAGAAGCGCGCGCCCAGGATGCGCAGATGCTGCTTCTCAAAGAACGCGATCCTCTGACAGGACTGTACAACGCAAGCACGTTCTTCAGTAAAGCTCACGAATTCGTGGCGGACAACCCTTCGAAGCGCTACGAGGCGGTTTACCTCGATATCGAGCACTTTAAGCTCTTCAACGAATGGTACGGGCGCGAGGCTGGCGACGAGGCGCTGCAATCTGTCGCGGAAAGCATAGCGCGGCTGACGCGCGAGGGCGGTGTCGCCGGCTATTTGGGCGGCGACGACTTTGCCCTGATCCTCCCACAAGGAACGGCCACGCAAGACCTTATCGACGAGGATCTGCGAAGAAAGCCTCTCGCCTCCGAAGACGCCCTCGGTTTCCAGCCGTTGGCGGGCGTATGCCCGGTTGAGGGCAACGGAGATGCCATCGTCACCGCCTGCGACCATGCCATGATCGCCATGAACTCGGTGAAGAGCGTGTACGGCAAGCGCATTGCCTGGTACGAGCCGTCTATGTCAGAGGAGATGGAAGACGAGACGAAGACCCTGCTTGAAGTCAGGCAGGCTCTCAAGAACCGCGAGTTCGTGTTGCACTGGCAACCGCAATGCAGCACGCGCACGAGCCGCATCGTGGGCCTGGAGGCGCTTGTGCGCTGGAACCATCCCGAGCGCGGCCTTGTCATGCCCGGTGCGTTCATCCCCATCCTCGAACGCACCGGATTCATCGCCAACCTCGACCGGTACGTCTGGGAGGAAGCGTGCCGCCACATCCGGTCGTGGCTCGATCGCGGTGGCACGCCGCTTCCCGTATCGGTCAACATTTCCCGTGCCGACCTTTACGCCATCGATGTCGTCGACACCATCGAAAGCCTCGTGAATCTCTACGGCATCGAACGCGGGCTGCTTGAGCTGGAGATCACCGAGAGCGCCTATGCCGAGGACGAGCGGATGACGCAGGCAGTCAACGAACTGAAGGAGCTGGGGTTCACCATTCTCATGGACGACTTCGGCAGCGGCTATTCGTCGCTCAACATGCTGAAGGACATCACCGTCGACGTCATCAAGATCGATATGAACTTCCTGAACCGCCAGCACAATATCCAGCGTGGCGAAGGCATTCTCGAAACCATCGTGTCTATGGCCCGCCTCATGGACCTCCGCATCATCGCGGAGGGTGCGGAAACGGCCGATCAGGTGGAATTCCTGAAGAGCATCGGATGCGACTACGCGCAGGGCTACTACTTCTACCGACCGATGAGCACCGAATCGCTCGAAGAACTCATACAGGATCAGGATGTCGTCGACTACCGAGGCGTGCTGAGTCCTATGGTCGATACCATCGATGTGGACGCGCTCGTTCACGAAGACGCCATGAGCCGCACCATCGTGGACAATCTCATCGGAGGCATGGCCGTGTACGCGGTGTACGACGACCGGTACGAGCTCATGCAGGTTAACAACGAATACTACCACGTCACAGGATGCAACCCGGTAGATCTGAAAGAGCGGCAGACCTGCATCTGGCAGCAGACGCATCCCGAGGACCGCGATGCCATGCTGTCTCTGTTCGATGCGGCCGAACAGCATCCGATATCGGGAGCCGAAGGCACCATCAGGCGCTACCGCCTGAACGGCGAGCTCATGTGGTTAAAGTTGAGGGTGTTCTTCCTGAGCCGCCAGGAAGATCGGCGACTGTTCTACGCGGCCGTGGAAGACGTCACGGAGCAACGGCAGCGCGAGCTCTCGATCATCGGGTCCGTCAACAGCGACGCACGTTTATTCGAACTGCTCAACGCGCAATCGGCCCATCATTGGTGCTTCAACGTGACGCGCGGAAGCTTTCTGAACGCCTTCGATCGGGAGCTGCTCGGCGCAAAGCTAGATATGCGGTTCGTGGATTGGTTGGACTACGACCTGAGAGCGACCATCGGAGCCGGCGTACGACCAGCCGGCGGATATGAAGCCGTCGCGGAGTTCCTGAATCTCGACGATATGCTCGCCCGCTTCGCTCAAGGGTTTTCCTCGCACGTTATGGAGTACCGACGGCTTTCCGACCCGGCAGAGCGCCCGGATGCGCCCTCATCGGATGCCTGCCCTCCGCAGAACACCGCAGGAGCACGCGAAGGCGCTGCGCCGCAGGAGCGCTGGGCGGAGCTCCGCTACCATCTCATGCGTTTTGACGAAAGCGACGACGTGTACGCCTATCTCTACGTCATCGACATCGACGAGCGTAAACGCCGCGAGTTGCGGCTTGCCGACCAGGCTCAACGCGATTCCCTTACCGGGCTGCTCAACCGCCAGACCGCATCGGCCCGCATACCTGACGCATTCGCCGCCACCATCAACGACGGGAAGACCGGAGCATTCGTCATTGTCGACCTCGACGACTTCAAAAACGTCAACGACGGCTACGGCCATCTCATGGGCGACCGGGTGCTCTCCGGTATCGGGCAGCACCTGAAGGCCGCTTTCCGCAAGCAAGATTTGATCTGCCGCTGGGGCGGCGACGAGTTCATCGTCTACTGCAACGACATCGGCTACGATGACATCGAGCGACGTGTGCGCGGGCTCTGCACGGAAACCTGGGAGACCGAGGCGGGTCCCGGCGCAACCGTCGCGCTGACCGTATCGGCCGGCGTCGCAATGGTACCCGAGCACGGCACGCGGTTTACCACGGTCTACGAGCGGGCCGATGCGGCTCTCTATCAGGCAAAATCGGAGGGTAAAGCACAGTTCCGTTTGTACGAGACCGGTATGCAGCCCCACATAACCGCACATGATCGCGACGAGGGCGAAACGAGCCGCAAGAACGCTTCCGCGTAATGTCCCGCAACGAAGAGCCGCGGCCGGGCATGCCCTCAGAAAAGGACGCGACCGCGCTGCGCCATGCGCATGGCCTCGCAACAGCGCTCAAATGCCAAGGCCGACCGTCATGTGCATCAGGTAGAACGCGAACCGCATGACGAAGATGCCAGCCAGCACGAGGGCGCTGGCCCACGCGGAGCGCACCGTCAAGCGAAGGGCATCACGCCGACTGTCTGGGAAACCGCGCACGTCGCCATCCTCCCGCGACGCAGACGGGTCGCCGTCTCGCAGCGTACGCGCCACGAGCGCTATCCCCGCACCGCCCAGCACGCCGAACGCCGCGATCATACCCCCGTAGCAGGGCACGAGTTCGGCCGCCGTCGTAAACGAGTTCTCCAGATAGGGCAGCTGGAAAGCCTGCATCGCATAGACCATCATGTTCGCCGCAAGCGAGGCAACCGAGCAGAGCACCAGCATGCGACCGCACCGTCCCTCCGCCGACGCGCATCCCGCCGCCCGCAGACCGAGCATCGCCAGCACCGGACCCCCTGTCAGCGCATTAAGCCAGAGGCCCAACGGAACATAGACGGTGTACCACGACACAATGGTCTCGGCGTTGTACGCGAACGCAACAGAGGTCACGAACACGATTCCGGCCACAATCGAAAGCGCCATCCAAACCCGCTGCACCGCACGGTGCGGCCGTTCGGCAAATGAATACAGCCAGTACACGCCGGCCAGCAGCAGAAACACGACAGCGCAGAACACCTCATTCGAAAGCGGGCTCCGCCCCACGCCCATGAACACGAAAAGCGCGTTTGCCGGATTCCCGAGATGCGTCGCCGAAGCAACCAGCCCCACCATGGAAACGACGAGAGGGATGGCGAGGAACAGATCAATGCGACGGTGGGCTTCGTCTGACAGGCCGCCTCGCACGATGAATAGCCCCATGATGGCGAACGCGACAACGCCCGAAGGGGCCAGCGTCGTGAACAACACGAGCGTGATCTCACCGAGCGCCGTGTCGATACCCGAGACCATGCCAGCCTACCGGAAAAACCTCGAGTAGACGACATCGATGCCCAACTCGTCGCGAATGCCCTCGAGGCTTGCCTTGGTCAAGCGCGCGAGTCCTTCGTAGAACGGGTGCTCTGATGCGGCGGCTAACGCGTCGAGAAAGTGCGATGACCAGGTAAGCAGATGCTCGCGCAGATATTCGTCGAGCACCTCGGGCCGATTGCGCGCAATCCATGCCATCAGAGCGAGCATGAGGCCGATATGATCCTCCGGCGTGCGATCGTCGGTCGTGCGCTCGATGCCCTGATCGCGCATCCACTGGCGCAAAGCGAGAGTACTCGCGCCGAACACCACGCACTCCCGATCGGTGTAGACCGAACCCCATGGAGGAGCCGGCTTCGCCGCCGGCCCGACGAATAGGCGGCGATACTCCCAGACAAGGGCGTCATCATCGACGCCTGCGGAAAGACCTTCGACCATGAGGCAGAGCGTATCGCGCGCCACCACCTCGTCGACGAACGGCCATTCGGCTGCCGCGATGGGCGCATCGAGAGCAGACAGCACCTGGAAGGAAGGACCCGCATCACCCGTGCGCGGATCCTGGAGGAAGAACGGGGCGAGCGTCTCCCCGACGAAGGCCACGGCTTCCATCATGGTATCGTTGTCGTTCATCGAACCCCCCTTGTGGTCGTGCACGGTGCACGCAATCGGTAAGAAGACAGGATGCGCCCCCATTGTAGCGCACCCTGCCTTCCGCTTCGAAAACAGCCTCGAACGCCTAGGCCAGCCCCACCGACAGCTGCAAGCCATAGAACACGAGACGCGCAACGAACACACCCACGACGACCAGCGTCGAGGCCGAGACCGCTGCAACGACGGCACTGCGCCCGCGAAGCGCAACGACCGTCGCAGCGCATCCGAGGACGAGGCAGACGACGGCGCCTGCAAGCCACGGCATGGCCGCAGCCACGAGATCGGCGCCCGCCACGTGCGGGTTGGCCAGACTGCCCACGAGCGCAGCCTGGCCGCACAATCCGACGAGAGCAAGCACGGCGCCTGCAACCACCACGATCAGGGCCGCCTGCCTATACGCTCCCTGAAGCGCAGTCGGCAACGCTCCGGAAAGCGCCAGGACGAGCGTGCCGAGCGCGATGCCACCTGCAAGGGCGAAACCGACTATCTGGACGGGAGAAAGCGGACTGTTCCACGACGCGATGGTCTCCATCACATAGGCAAGCCCCGTGAAGCAGGCGAACACGAGTGCCGACGCCGCCACGACGACCACGAGCACCTTCCGCGCTCCGCCTGAGAGCCTGCCGGTCAGCGCGCAGACGACGTAGACGACAGCGAGCACCGTGAAAATCGCTCCGACGAGGATCTCGTTCGACAACGGCGAACCCCCTACACCCGCAAACACACCGGGAGCATGGAGCGGCGATGCAAGATGGAAGAACGACGCCGCGAAGCCCATGATCACCACTACGAGCGGGATGAGCGTCATTCGATCGATGCGCTTGAGCTGCTCGTCGCTGAACGGCGTCGTGAGCAAGGCGATCGCAAGCGCGACGAACGCGCCGGCGCCGATCGGGGCCAGGGTCGTGAACAGCGCCAAAGGCAGTTCTGCGAAAGCGGCCTCCATGCTACATCACCTCCAGGGGATTAACGACCTTGCCGTCGGCGCTGCCTGCGGGCAGGGCGTCAACGGAAGGCTTGACGTACAGGTTCGGATTCGTGTACGACGGCTCGGGAAGCGGCGCGATGGCAGCCCGCTCGCCCTTCGCAGCCATGTCCTCCGCGATGCCGAAATCGAGCGCGCGGGCCGGGCAGGCCTCGACGCATACCGGCTTGCGGCCAGCAGCCACACGCTCGGCGCAGCCGTCGCACTTCACGGAGTGCCCCTTCTCGCGGTCGACCTTCGGCGCATTGTAGGGGCAGGCCATATGGCAGTACCCGCAGCCGACGCACTTCTCTGCGTCCACGGACACGAGTCCCGTTTCGGCGTCCTTGTGCATGGCCCCGGTCGGGCACACGTGCGTGCACGCTGGATCGTCGCAGTGGTTGCACGCCAGAGAAAGCGGATAGCTCGTGCACGAGGTGGCGAAGCAGCCGTTGCTGTCCTTGGTTGTCTCCCCGTACGTCACCTCGTACACCTTGCGATACGCGAAACCCACCTGCAAGTCGCGAAAGTCCTTGCAAGCGAACTCGCACGTCTTGCAACCGGTGCAGCGCGTGCCGTCGAAATGGAATGCGTACTGGCTCATCGTCGATCATCTCCTTTCTTGGCGCGCTTAGGCTTTCGATACGTTGCAGATGTTGCTATGCTGGGGATTGCCCTTCGCCAGAGGCGAGGGGCGCTGGGTCGTGAGCGTGTTGATGCAGCCTCCGCGGTCGATGCGATCGCCCTGCATGTCGGCGTCGTGCCAGGCTCCCTGCGCCATCGCCACGGTCCCGGGAACGATGCGCGGCGTCACCTTTGCAAGCAGCTGCGTTTCGCCAAACTCGTTTTTCACGGACACCCGATCACCCTGCTTGATGCCACGCGACTCGGCGTCAACCGGATTGATCCAAAGCTCCTGGGGGTTGGCCTCCTTGAGCAGTTCGATGCTCCCCCACGAGGAATGCACGCGTCCGCGATAGTGGAAACCGGAGAGGGCGAGCGGGAATTCGTCGGTCGTGGTCTCGACGCCGTGCCATTCGGGAACGTAGGCGGGGACGGGGTACACCGTCTCATCTTCGGCGAACTCCCACTCCTCCATGGCCTTCGCTATCTTCTGCGAGAAGATCTCGATCTTCCCCGAAGGCGTGGCGAGCGCGTTCTCCACCGGATCGGCGACGAACTTGTCGAGCGCGATATTGCCGGGACGCTCCCGCTTGTACACCCCCATCTCGACGAGCTCGGCATAGCTGGGAAGCTCGGGGTCCTCCTCGCGGTCGGCCTCGTAGAGTTCCTCGATCCACTCTGCCTGCGTCTTGCCTTCGGTGAACTCGTCGCGCACGCCCAGCTTCTCGGCCAGCATCTCGCACATCTCATAGGCCGTCTTGCGCTCGAACTTCGGCGACGTACACGGCTGGGCCGTCACGATGTAGGCCGTATTGCTGCCGGTGCTGGCCAGCGACACCTGCTCCGAGCGGAAGAGGTCGGGCAGCAGGATGTCGGCGTACTTCGCGGAGTCGCACATGACCGTGTCGACGGCCAGGATGAACTCACATTTCGACTCGTCGGCCAGGATGTCGTGGGCCTTGTTGATGTCGGAGTGCTGATTCGTCAGGCAGTTGCCTGCGTAGTTGATGAGGAATTTGATGTTGTTGGACAGACGATCCGCACCGCGCACGCCGTCCTTCGTCTTGGTCATCTCCGTGCCGTGGTCGATGGCGTCTGTGAACAGGAAGCACGAGATGGACGCCTCAACGGGATTCTCGCCCGAGGGGAAGTCGGTCAGAGGAATGATGAAGCGACTCTCACGATTGCCGTTGTTCGTACCCGGCTTGCCCGCTTGGCCCACGAGCAGGGGAAGCAGGCAGATGGACCAGAAATTCCACTCTCCGTTGCTGCGCCGCTGAGGACCCCAGCCCTGTGTGACGAACAACGGAGATGCCTCGGCTATCTCGGCAGCAAGCGCGCGAATGGCGTCCGCGTCGATGCCGGTGATGGGAGCGGCCCATTCGGGCGACTTCTCCACCTTGTCGTAGCCTTCGCCCAACACGTAGTCTTTGTAGCTGAGATGCTTGCCGCGCGCGGCTTCGGGCATGGACTCCTCGTCGAAGCCAGAGCAGTATGTATGCAAGAAGTCCACATCGATGCGATCTGCGGCGATAAGCTCGTACGCGATCGCCGCAACAAGCGCTGCGTCCGTTCCCGGGTTGATGGGCAGCCACTGATCCGAATGACCTGAAAGCGAATCGTTGAAGCGGGGATCGATGACGATGATCTTCCCTTTTGTCTTCTCGCGAAGGGCCACGTAATCGTAGTGGGTGTGCAGACCTCCCTGCCGCGTTTCGATCGGGCTGCTGCCAAATACGAGAACGAGTTCGGCGTCCTCAGCCGTTTTGAGCGCGCTGCCTCCGCCGGATGCGCCGAACACCGTCGCCTGCATGTACGCCAGCTGCGCCGCGCTGTAGCTGCCATAGTAATCGAGGTAGCCGCCGCACAGGTTGAGCAGGCGCTGGAACGGCTGGCCCGTGGTTACGCCCTCGACTCCGGTCGCATAGTCGATGTACACCGCATCGTTGCCGTACGACTCGATCACGCGAGTCAACTCGCCGGCGATGGTGTCGATCGCCTCTTCCCAGCTGATGCGCTCGAACTTGCCCTCGCCGCGAGCGCCGACGCGCTTGAGCGGGTAGCTCAGACGATCTGGGCTGTTCATCCAACGCCGATAGGAGCGTCCGCGCAAACAGGCGCGCGCTTGGCGGTCTTCGAACGCAGCGTCGGACGATGTGTCGGCCTCCACCCAAACGATCTCGTCATCCTTCACGTGAAACTTGAGCGGACAACGGCTCGGGCAGTTGATGGCGCAGTGACCCCACACCACCTCGTCCGGCGCGTCGGCGTCGGCATGCGCGGCTCCGACGCCGAACAGAGAACCCGTCGCCGTCGCAGCACCACCCGCCGCCGCCAGCGCTCCGAGCGCACCCGTCGTTTTCACGAAGGAGCGTCGGCTTATGCGCGGCATCGATTCTTGCATAGGTGTTCCCCCTTTTCCATGCGATCCGCGCGTCACGTTAGATTATCGGACGCGCTGCGGAACCGCTCGGCATCCTCACGGTGCCGATACCGGTCTGAAACCGGGGAAACCATACTCGCACTCGTGCAAGAGCTTGTCACATAAAACGTGGGAATTTCTTGAAAGACCTGATCAGAAATATGTTTCAACATGTCATGGTATCAGATCGGACCGCATTCGCGCTCCCCCACGCGAAAGGACCCGCATCGCTGCGGGCCCCGGAATCAATCGGTTGCTCCTCTACACTTGCAACGCGTAGAACAGCATGCGGG
>ENA-ORTH01001415-ORTH01001415.1-human-gut-metagenome-genome-assembly--contig:-NODE-1415-length-24304-cov-4.006557_pt1 | contig 24304 bp, 15 predicted proteins | sample MGYA00241914_ERZ509192 | MGnify/ENA primary metagenome ERZ509192 (study PRJEB26280, sample SAMEA2338826) | human gut metagenome | biome: human gut; feature: human-associated habitat; material: faeces... | reverse complement strand
AAATCGATCGAGAAATCGCCCCAGCCAAACTCCACATTGCGTGACAGATTGGCATAGAGTGCAGCAGAGTTTTCTGCCAGAATAGCACCCAACATCCGTATTGCCTCTTGTGATTCGATGGTTACACCGTGTTCACGCCCCCGCCAGATACGAATTTTGGCATCGGGATTGGCATGGAGATACTTGGCGAACGCTCGGAACTGGTCGAAAGCAGGTGCAGGAATCGCCATCACATTCTCTGTTTTCTTCTGTGTAAGGTAATAAACAAAAAGTAACGTTACCCAGAATTTTTCGATGTCGATGCCCAATGCCTGTAACGAACGGATGACTGGCTCATTCTTCAAAAACTGCTCTTTGGTGAAAGGGTATTTCGACATATCCAGCCGTCCGTCCCTATGCAGTACGATAAAATCTCCTGTGCAAGCGGTATCGACTTGGTATTCCTTTCCGTCTTCTTCAATTTCGTATGCAGGGAACATTCGGTTCCCAATGCTATGCACATATTCGTAAATCGACATAATGCAGATAGTTTAAGGTTATTTTCAAAGGTAGCGTTTTTTTCTACAAAATTTCCTTAAAAAACAATGTAAAATATTTGATTATTGATTAAATTATTTATATGTTTGCATATCAATTCACAGACAAGGGTAATTCTTGTTTCTTCCATAGAAATATGTTATAGGACGGATAAGGACGGCATCATGTGCTGTCCTTATCTTTGGTCGATAGTCGCATATTTTTCTATATAGAAATGAAATTCCCTTATAAAAAGATATTTCACACACAGAAAAAATGCGGTGAAATCCGTTACCACATTTTTTGAGTACGAATCAAGTATTCTTTATAAAAAGAGTATTTCAGAATCAGAAAATGTGGAAGATTCCAATTAAAGAGATAGTAGGTTTTTGAATGACGGGATAGAGAGTTGCTCAAAACTGTCCTATGTAAACTGCTCAAAAGTGTCCTATATATACACTACCTACTTATACATAACCTATTTAAGTCTTTCAGACCATGTACTACCATATCAAAGACCGCAGGTGATTCGAGAACCGCAAACAAGCCAAAGACCATTACGGCGTGGCCTGCTTTCGAAAACTGCTACACTTAAAAGAAATCATATTTACAAACAATCAAAATTCCATTGCTAACGATGAATTATACAGTAATCCCCAAATCAATCGTGAACTTTCAGACGGGCAACAGTAAGCCTATTGATATTTACGTGTGAGCGACCATTAAATATTGCTCCAATTACAAGACGAACATATCCCATATAACCGAGGAAAAACTATCCTTGCTGACGGGATTAGATGAACGAACTATCCGCCGTGTTATCAAACGCTTAAAGAATGCAGGTTATCTTACCGTGCAGACTACCGTTAAAGAAGATGCAGACAGGGGATTTATAAAACGTAATTCTTACTTTATAAAGCCTGTTATTAAAGACTATTTCTTTCTCGATAACAGCTTCTTTAACAATAACTATCCCGCCAAAATTGCAGGGTTTCTGCTCTTATTAAAGGCAATTTGCCTTAATAATACGGATACCATCCAATGAAGTATATCCCAAATTGCAAAGAGTATCGGATTATCGAGAAATACGATAACAGCTCTCATTAAAGAGTGTCAGCAATTAGGGCTTATAAAGCCTATTTCTAACGGCTACGAACTGACGGCAGGTTGTTTTATCAATTCCTCTGTTAAAAAGACCAATGCAGGGATTTATAAGGAGATATGCGAGTTCTGCAAGATGAAAGGTGTTGCCGCTCCCAAGTGGGATAAACGGGCTATGTCTGTACTGCTTACGAAATACAACATCATCAACTTACCGAGTACCGAGCCAATAAGCATAAGTTATCAACTCGATAAACGGTGTAAGAACCTGCCTGAAAAGGTATCGTTGCCATACTTTATAAAGGCCCTCGATATGCAGGAACAATATAATGCAGTTATAGAACAGGCAGAGCAAAACAGATTCGATAAGGAGGATTTCAAAGGTTTTGCATTTGAATAATAAGAACACGCCAAAAGAACGATAACTCATTTTAAATAGGACATCATCTTTTATATGAAATGATGATTATATAGATCTTATACGTATATTTGCGGATAAGAGAATAGTCGTTTTGAGTAGAATGGCAAAACATAAGAAAGATAAATTTTGGAATTCAATTACACCTACTTGGGGAGCTATTGCGAGTGCAATAGCACTCATAAGTGGAGGTTTCGCTGTAGGGTGTTATTATAAAGACATTAATCATCGAATAGAGATCAATGAAATCAATCGAAAACATCAAGACGAACTTACAAGCCAAAGAGAAAAATATAATAATCTCATTATTGAGTTAAAGCATACGAATCAATTATTAGAAATCCAAAATGCAAAACTCCAAAAATAGAATAACAAAGGTGGCTACAGGTGCATTTATAGTACTTCTAATGGCATCATTGTTTATTAGTATGTACTATAATTCTACCATGCAAAATGAAATCAATCATAGAGATATATTGATAGACAAATTGCTGTGGAGTGATTCTACATTGAACAAGATAATGGAAATTGAGTACGATTCTTTAACGGGAACTCGGTCCTATACATATAGAACATCTAATGGGAAGCCCGTAAAATACAATCAACTTTCAAGAGAATTGGATAGCATTGTAATCGAAGTTGTAAATTATATTGAAAAGTATTCAAGTCAAGTAAATGAAACTGAACAAGTCATTGATGATTACAATCATCTTGTAGATAGATATAATACACTCGTAACAGAATTTAACAATCTTAATAGTAATAACACTGCATTAAAAAACAAACTTGAAAGCACCACTACAAAATACAATAATTTGGTAGATAAATATAATATTCATAATGAACAATTAATGAAGTTGCAGGATTCAATAGCAGTTCATCAGCGTATAATAAATCTTATCACAAAGAATTATTCAATAAAATATAATATTAAGTATAATAATGAATATCGAATTATTTCTATTGAATCCCCAAAATTAGATTCCGCCCTAATGATCTATCCATTATATAAACATAAATTAACGTATAATTCCCAAGATAGTTGTTGGTATATCAAAGGAGGGAAAGAATAGTATTAATATATGGAAAGCTACCTATAGGGGTAGCTTTTTTGTCTATATATACTGCCCACGAACAGATACATGAATCAAATCCCCCTCCCCATCGAGATTTTGGGAACTAATATTACAGAGGCGAATTTCTCTGGCAGATTATCGAGCAAACTTGCAGAACGAATACAAAAGCTGCAACTGGGATGATTAGTTCAATCATTTACTAATCATCTAATTTGTAGAGTTATGCAATTAAGACAATCCATGCGCCGTGCGGCCAAGATGCGGCTTGCGCTGGCGGGAGCTTCAGGCAGCGGCAAGACCTATTCGTCGCTCCTTATCGCTTACGGCATGACAGGCGACTGGTCTCGTGTCGCCGTCATCGATTCCGAGAACTGCTCGGCAGACCTTTATGCCCATCTGGGCGGTTATCAGGTCCTCACCCTCGAAAACTATGCTCCCGAGACCTACATCGAGGCCATAGGAATCTGTGAACAGGCTGGAGCCGAGGTAATCGTCATCGACAGCATCTCCCATTGCTGGGACTATCTGCTGGATTTCCACGCCAACCTGCAAGGCAACTCCTTCGCCAACTGGGCAAAGGTCACACCCCGTCAGAACGCCTTTATCCAGCGGATTCTGACATCCTCCGCTCATGTGATCTGCACCATGCGTTCCAAGCAGGATTACGTGCTCTCGGACAAGAACGGCAAGATGGTTCCAGAGAAGGTGGGCTTGAAAGCCGTACAGCGTGACAACGTGGATTACGAGTTTACCGCTGTCCTCGATATAGCCATGAACCACAAGGCCACCACATCCAAAGACCGCACGGGACTGTTCACGGGGCGTCCCGAGTTTCTCATCACACCTGCCGTGGGGCAAGCCATCCTCAAATGGTGCAACATTTCGAATCCGAGTGTTCAACCTCAAACTCCCTACAACCATGTACCCAGCGTTTCAGCCTAACCCCGAATTTGCCGTGGGATTGAATGCAGACAATCCCTTTGTCGAAACCGCTCCTGCCGCATCTGCAATTCCTGCCTCTGTCGGGGATGCTACGATCGCAGAGGAACAGTCCGCACAACCTGCAACGACGGGTGTTGTCGTTCCTTTGGGTGTACGGCATAACCATCACTTTATCGAGGCCAACACCAAGCCCGTGGATATAGCCCACTTGAGAACGGATTGCGTCGTTCCCGTATTCAGCAAGGACAACGAGGTGACCATCTCCCACCAGAGCTTTATCGAAACGGTATTGGGTGCTGCACACCGTATGTTCCCGCAGGAGGTAATCGACGCGCCCGATATAGTCGTGTCCCATATCATCAAGGGACGGATTCCAGAGGCTGTCCACAAGCCCGTGAACCAGCTCTTGGAAACAGACAAGACCATCTATTACGAACGGATGGCTTTCTGTTTCGAGATACCCACGGTTTACGAGGAGGTGGCGGGGAACAGGCTGAACCTTTCGATAGGAGGTGTACGGGCCTACAACCACGAGAACCTCTAATTCGAAAAAGACGGTCGAGAAATTCAAGGTCTTTATCGGCTTCAAGAACCTCGTGTGCTGTAACCTCTGTGTATCGACCGACGGATTCAAAAGCGAACTGCGGGTGATGGGCGTGCAGGATTTGTTCGATGCCACCTTGCGCCTGTTTCAGGAGTACGATGCCGAACGCCATGTAAAGCGGATGGCCGCGATGCAGGAACGATGTCTTACCGAACACCAGTTCGCCCAGCTTATCGGCAAAACACGGTTGTATCAATACCTGCCCACAGCAGAGAAACGACAGCTTCCTGCTATGGAGTTTACGGACTGCCATATCAATGCGGTTGCAAAGGCGTATTACACGGACGAGAACTTCTCACGAGGAGACAATCCAGAGATCGACCTTTGGAGGCTTTACAACCTCTTTACGGGAGCCAACAAGTCGAGTTACATAGATACGTTCCTCGACCGTTCGCTGAACGCTACCGAGCTTATCACGGGTATCGGCAGAGCCATTGATGGCGATGCACAGTACAGGTGGTTTGTGGAGTAGCCTGCACACGATGTCCAACCGAAAAAGAATACCCTTGCTGTATTACGACGGCAGGGGTATTCTCTTTTATGGAACAACAAAGCGGACAGATACTTAATAGATTGGCAAAGTGTCTGAGATAGTGCACCTTGTATTCTGCAATGTTATCGCTCTTGCAAAAATACGGACTTTATGCGGGCTGGGATCCCGACAATCGGTTGTATTTGACTGATATAACGTACATTTTGAGGGCTTATGCAGGCTTAAACTCCAAATCTTTTATCCCAATCTATAAAGAACAAAGTTTTGAATCCATAAGCTCGGCTATTGGAAAGATGCTTTGTTTTCAAGACCTTTGCAACTACAATACCCCAAGAGTGTTGCGTATTGAGAAACATTTTCTAACTTTGTGGCATCGTCCCCAAACGGACGAAGACATATTAGTTTAGTGAAAGTGTTTCGCTAATCCTTACCGAGGAATCTGGAAAATTCAAGTGTGCAGGGATAACGCAACGCTCATCACCGTATATAGGCATATATCATCTGATATATTCTATTCGGTGTGGGGTATTGTTTATTTGCACATAGGTATTCCAGAACCTCTCGGTAGATAAACGAACAACTCCACACTTTCTTTTTGAATATAACCCACCGCAGCAGGAGTTGATACGGTACATTGGAGATTATTATGTCCCGATTTGAACAGGTAGCCCAAGAGGTTGCCGAAAATTCCTATTTGAGAGAATGGTACGATAAAGTTATGTCGACTATCGGTGACTATTCTCCTGCCTATCTAACTGAAGATAGAATCATTGAAGCAGTTGCAAATAAAATGATTGCTCGTAGCGGTAATGGTGTTCCTAATGATGATGACTATATCTTCTTTACAAAAATCTTATGGGTCATTTTGGAACGTACAAAAGGAAATTATGAATTTGTACCCAATGCTGAAAAAGAGTTATTGCAGAAACTGCACGCAAAACAAGTAAGCTTGTTGATTGAAAAAGCCAAAGACTGATTTATTAACCAATATAAATTATTTGTTATGAAAAAACTATTATTATTTGCTCTTATAGCAATTACGATTACAGCGTTTAACGCCTGCTCAAAAGACAATAACGGAGATAATAATTGGACAGACAACAGTCCGATTATTGAATTTGAAGACCCCTATTTTGAAGAAGCACTTTTAGACCTCAATATTGATAAAAATAAAGATAGGAAAATATCCGAGAAAGAAGCTTCAGTCATTGTATCGCTCGATATAAGTTGGTATGATGATGATCAAGTGAAAATCCGTAATATTGACGAAATAAGCTATTTTAAAGCATTAAAGGATTTAAATTGCTGCGATAATCAACTGGCCTCCTTGGATGTCAACCAAAATATCGCATTGGGGTATTTATATTGCGCCAATAATCAACTGACCTCTTTAGACGTCAGTGGAGCTACAGCATTGGATTGGTTAAATTGCGAGGGTAATCAACTGACCTCTTTAAAGACTAATACCGCATTGGAGTATTTAGGTTGCTCCGCGAATCCATTGACTTCTTTAAACGTCAGCAAAAATACGGCATTGAAGGAGCTCTCTTGCTTCAATAATCAACTGACTTCTTTGGACGTCAGCAAAAATACGGCATTGGAGCATTTAGATTGCTCCAATAACCAACTGACTTCTTTAAAGACTAATACGGCATTGCATACTTTATCTTGCTCCAATAATCAACTGACTTCTTTAGACGTCAGCAAAAATACGGCATTGGAAGCGTTAGCTTGCAACTATAATCAACTGACCTCTTTGGACGTCAGCAAATGCAAAAAACTGAAAATATTATATTGTGGAGAAAACCCCAATTTGAAATCCATCATCATTTACAAATACCATATAATGGAACAATACTGCTTGGACGCCATTACTAAAGAATACGGAGATATCATCACATACAAGGAATAGTATTCATAGTGTAAAAGAATTTTCAAATATAATATTGTTAAATACTTTTTCCTGCTGTGTTTCGGCATGGCAGGAGGGAATCCACAAAAGCTATGAAAGAAGCAAAGGATATTGTGTTTATAAAAAACACTCTGGAAGTCTTAAAGCAATATAAACAGTTTAAAGGAGAGTTGGGACAAAGCTATGCACGAACATTATTTATCAATGCGTGTATAGGCCTATTATTCATTCCTCGGTCGAATAGCATATATGATAAACTGCCCGATGAAATTGTTTCCAAAGAGAAATGGGGAATAGACGCAGATGATATTAAGATATGTACCCCAAAACGAACTGTAAAGCAAGTTGCAAGACATTTACGCAATTCGATAGGCCATAATTGTTTTGAATACGATTGTCCTCTTTGTGTAAGCAAACCAATAGAAAAAATCTCATTTAAAGATTTATCCCCAAACAGTCAATTAACTTTCCAAGCAACATTAAAGTTTAAGGATTTTAGCTGTTTTGTTCTAAAAATAGCTAATTTCGCTATGGAAAATTAAGTAGGGCAACATTATACATGACAGACTTGGACAGAGCGGTTTATTTCATACCGTTCTGCCCAAGTTTGTCCTTTTTATATTACTTGCATATTTCATAAATTTTTCATATATTTACGTTATAATCAAAGATTAATAACAACATAAATTTTAGCTAAAATGAAAAGAAAAACACCAAGAATTGATTGAACAGCAGGCACGGAAACGAAAGAGGGCATGGAATTATCCTATGTCGCCAAATCCGTAAGTTATGACGATGATTTTGCAATGACACTTATCGTTGCACGCCAAAAAGATAATCCTACACCCGTAGAATTTTGATACATGTTTGCTTTGGATATAGACCCAGCACAAGAGGTATCTATGACTTTTCAGAAACGAGGACGAGGGTTTGCGGGCATGTCTTTTCTGATAAATCCAGCAATCGAAATACCAGCAATGGCCTTTCCCAATATCGTAACATTCTCAGAATCTACTGAAACCTTGAATATGCTTCAAACACATATTGACAGCGATACAATCATATTCGACTATACGACAAGAGAGGGCAAACCGAGTGTATTCAAATTTCCGCTGGCTGGATTCAAAGAGAAATACTTGGAGCAGTTTATATAAAACCAATTATTTATTTCTATATGGTAAGTTAGATAACCTAATCTGGCAACTGTTAATATTATTTTCGTGCAAAAATAGCTCAATAGACTTTTGAGATAATTCTTTATTTTGTGTAGGGCCAATCCATAATTCTTTTAAAGAGTTTCTTGGGAAAATATACTCTTTATACGGAATAAGCATATTATTATTGCATCTATATTTGAAAGAGGTGGTTGGTTGTGCTATGAATTGATTCGGTATATCTGGAAGTAATCCACATCCAATGAGCCTTATCTCTTGTTCGTATTCAAAGCATAGATTCTTAATACTAAGAATGATTGAAATGAATACACTAGCATCTTCATTTATATCGCCTTTATACACTGCATTTGCAATCTCAATAGATTTATCAAAGAAATCATGCAGTAATCGGGATTTATAATTATATATACACTTTACTAATTGAGGAAAATATGTCCTAGCCTCAAGCGAATACTCCAATGGATTTGGCGAGATTTGAGGAAATGTAGCTATTGGAATATTTTTTAACTCATTTATTGTTTCCAATATAATTGTGGTATCAAAACCTAGAGCAATGCCCATTCCTTTATTCCCATATGTATTCCACATTGGGAGACTATCTGAAACTCTAGAGAATGAAATGGAACAGGTTTTAGAGAACCATGGATATAACCTTTCAAAAATTATTTTTTCAGAGATTTGTGAAAGACCTTCTTTGATTTCGGAAATATCATTCAAGTATTCACAATTAGTTGCCCTTAAACATATTCCTTTTAAAGAAATAAGTCCATTAATCAACGCCTCAAGTGTTGTATAATGATAAATAATGGGCGTTTCTTTGTCGTTAACGGTATATAATTGTTTGAGTTTATTTATATTATTTCCCATATGATAACTACTGAATAAGTACTGACAAATATACTAATTATTCAAGTAATAAGTTGATTTTAAAACAAAAGCAACATACACTCTCTTAAAAGGAGAGAGCAGGGAGGAGGGAAAAATTTTCCAGCGCGTTTTTCTCAACAAGTTACGAGGACAGACTTTGCAAAGGGGGCTTAAATATACCCCCTTTGCAATGTTTGTCCTCTGTTTTTCAAATATAAGATTATCAACTAATTCACTATTGTTTAACTGCAAACAGCGCAGGTTGCCATGTTACACATAAGGTTACACATTGCATTAAAAATCATCTTTTCGTGCTGCATATTTCATTGATTTACAGCGCATCCCATGTCTTAGCTCAGTGGTAGAGCACTTCCTTGGTAAGGAAGAGGTCGTGAGTTCAAGTCTCATAGACAGCTCGGCGACAAGAGGGAGGGAAGAGGATTTCTTCCCTCCCTCTTTGTTTGTATGCAGTCTTGCCTGCCCCCGGGAACGGAATGAGGAGAGGCCGCCGGCAGGTTACGATTTCCGGCATCCGGAGTATCGCTTCCGGCAACGGAAAAGTCCGGAAATGCACGTCGCAAAGCCGCAAATAACATGATAAAATAAAAGACGCGCATTTTGCTTACGATCAGACTCCATTTTACCTACAAACGGCCGAAAACACCCCGAAAAAACTCGATACAGACCGGATCAAGAAGCATATAATATCACTAAATAACTATTATACAATATAATACAGAATATTAGCCGATAAGCCGTTTTTAATTACGATTTATCGAATCACGAGCGATCCGGCCCGAAAAACGCCTCCGGCGCGACAAAAAAACAGGGTTTCGGGCACTTTTACAGTAAATTCAGATTATTAAATAATTTTACAAATATACCGCCCCGCTATTTCTCAAATCCGCCTGCGCAGAATTTAAATTTACATAAAAATAAACCACTATTACTGCATTTATTTTACAAATAAATAAAAACAAGACACTGCTTCCGGCAGAATCCAATAAAACGCACGGCAGACAATTCATTAAAATTGCATGTCGATCCGAAACAGGATATAACACACCTTATTTTCAGATTATTTTCAGAAGAATACCCTCGGCGTTCGCCCGCACCGCACTATCAAAAAGACGGTTTTTCAATGATTTTACTTACAATCCGATATTAAAAAACATTTTGTTCGTAAAATTTAATTTCGTACGTTTGCGGCGTAAGAAAGTCAGTTTCCTTATGCAAAAAACTATTCTACTCACTCTTCTCGCACTCTCCATGTGCGCGCTGTCTGTCGCGGCCCCGTCTAAGGGGGGGGGAATCTGGTCACCGTTAGCGGTGTCGTAACCTCCGCAGAAGACAAGCAACCCCTGATCGGGGTAAACGTGATTTCCGGCTCGGCGAGCGGCGTCTCGACCCTCGCGGACGGAAGCTATTCCATTCAGGTCGCACCCGGGACCACGCTGACCTTCCAGTACATCGGTTACAAGGCCGTGGAGTACACGGTCCCCGACGGACGGACGCAGGTGACCTGCAACCTCGAAATGCAGAGCGATACGCAGGCGCTCGAGGACGTGGTGGTCATCGCCTACGGCGTGCGTAAAAAGGGAACCATCGCCGGATCGGTCTCGACCGTAAAGGCGGAAAAGATCGAGACCACGCCCACGGCCGCCTTCGACCAGGCGCTGCAAGGGCAGGTTCCGGGCCTCACGGTACTCTCCAGCTCGGGCGAGCCGAGCAAGTCGGCGGAGCTGACCATCCGCGGCACGAACTCGATCAACGCCGGCACGGACCCGCTCTTCGTCCTCGACGGCATCGTGATCTCGGCGTCGGATTTCAATGCGATCAATCCGGCCGACATCGAAAGCCTCTCCGTCCTCAAGGACGCCTCCTCGACCTCGATCTACGGCGCACGCGCCGCCAACGGCGTGGTGGTCATCACGACCAAACGCGGGCGCATGGCCGACCGTCCGGTCATCAACTACCGCATGCAGCTCGGTATCTCGCAGCTCGCCCACGGCAACTGGGACCTGATGAACACCGCCGAGCGCATCCAGTACGAAAAGGAGATCGGGCTGACCGAAGGCAAGAACTACTCCCTGCTGAGCCAGACCGACGTGAACTGGCTCGACGAGGTTTTCAGCGACAACGCCCTGCTCCAGAACTACGAACTCTCGGTCTCGGGAGCCACCGAAAAGACGAACTACTACGTTTCGGGAGGCTACTACGACCAGGAAGGCATCGCCCCCGGTTCGGACTTCAGCCGCTATTCGCTCCGCGCCAACATCGAACAGCGCGCCGCCAAGTGGCTCAAGGTGGGGACCAACACCCTGCTCAACTACCAGCAGATCGAACTGGCGCAGTCGGGCGAATACACGGTCGTGACGCCGATTTCGGCCGCCCGCTTCATGATGCCCTACTGGAATCCCCGCCGTCCGGACGGTTCGATCGCCTCGATGGAGGACGGCAGTTGGAAAGGCGAAGGCCAGAACCCGCTGGAGTGGATCGAGAACAACCCCGTGCACTACAAGAAGTACAAGGTCATCTCCTCGCTCTTCGCCGAAGCCACGCCAATCGAAGGACTGACGATCAAATCGCAGTTCAGCGCGGACTACTCCCACTCCACGGGCTTCGGAATCTCCTACCCCGAATACTATCCCAACCTGGGCATCGGAACCGCCGCCCGGAACACCTCCGACGGCCTGACGCTCTCGGTCACCAATACGGTGAACTACCGCTTCCGCGTCCATGAGGACCATTCGTTCAACTTCCTCGTCGGACAGGAAGGCATCGACTACCACTACGAATCGTTCGGCGTGACCACGCAGGGGCAGAACAACGACAAGCTGACCAGCATCACGACCGGAACCCGCGCCACGACGTGGGAGGACGAGCCGGACGACGACTACGGCTTCCTCTCCTTCTTCGGCCGCGGCGAATACAACTTCGCGGACCGCTACTACGCCGACTTCTCGCTCCGCGCCGACGCCTCGTCGCGCTTCGGAGCCTCGAACCGCTGGGGCGTATTCTGGTCGGCGGGCTTCATGTGGAACATGCGCAACGAGCGTTTCCTGGAGAACGCCCGCGAATGGCTGACCAACGCCCAGATCACGATTTCGACCGGTACGTCGGGCAACTCCTCGATCCCCAACTACGAGCACCTCGCGCTGGTCAAGGGCGGTCTGGAATACGTGGGGACCGCCGGCATAGCCCCCTACACGCAGGGCAACGAGGAGCTGAGCTGGGAAACCACGTGGACCACGAACCTCGGCCTGCACTTCGGATTCTGGAACCGCCTCACCGCCGATCTGGAGTTCTACCACAAGAAGACGAGCGACATGCTCATGTCCGTCCCGCAGTCGTACACGAACGGCGGCTTCGGATTCCGCTGGGACAACATCGGCGCGATGGTGAACCGCGGCGTCGAGCTGAACCTGACGGGCACGGTCATTTCGACCCGCGACTTCGCCTGGTCGCTCAATGCGAACGTCTCCTACAACCACAACGAAATCACCGAACTTTACAACGGCGTCCGCGAATACGAGATCGCCTCGTCCGACCTGAAGTACGTCGTCGGCCACAGCATCGGCGAGTTCTACATGAACCGCTACGCCGGCGTGAACCCCGCCAACGGCGACGCCCTCTGGTACACGAAGGACGGCAAGCTGACGAACGAGCTCCGCGACGAGGACAAGGTGATGATCGGCAAGAGCTTCATCGCACCCTGGCAGGGCGGCTTCGGCACGAACCTGAGCTGGAAGGGCATCGCGCTCTCGGCCCAGTTCTCCTGGATCGCCGACCGCTGGGTGATGAACAACGACCGCTACTTCGACGAGTCGAACGGCCGCTTCGCCTCCTACAACCAGTCGAAACGGCTGCTCCACCGCTGGAAACAGCCGGGCGACGTCACCGACATTCCGCGCCACGGCGTTTACACCGAATTCGACACGCGGCTGCTCGAAGACGCCTCGTTCCTGCGTCTGAAAAACCTCATGCTCAGCTACACCTTCCCCCGGGAGCTGTTGCGCAAGACGCGTTTCATCAGCGGAGTCAGAATCTATGCACAGGCGCAGAACCTGCTGACCTTCACCAACTTCTCCGGGCTCGACCCCGAGGGCAACGGAAACACTTACGCGGCGGAGTACCCGATGACGCGCCAGTTCACCTTCGGTCTCGACTTAACCTTCTAAAGAAAATCCACGCAATATGTTATTACGACACATAAAACTCGGCCTCGTCGCCCTGACGGCGCTCGTCGGCGCGACCTCGTGTCTGGACAAATACCCCGACAGCGCCATTCCCGAAAAAGATGCCATGCAGACGTTCGCCGACGCCGAACAGCACCTGATCGGCATCTACGGACACCTGATGAACAGCGCTCTCTACAGCGGCTACCTCACGCTGCTGCCCGACATCCAGTGCGACCTGGCCTATGCCGTCGAAGGCAACTCGAACACCTACGGCGATTTCTGGCTCTGGAAGATCCGTCCCACGGACCTGCTCATTCAGGACGTTTACGCCCAGCTCTACGCCGTGATCGGCGCCTGCAACTTCTACCTCGACCGGATCGACGCGGTGATGGCCCGCGAGACCAGCGACGCCAACCTCGAAACGCTCGACCAGTACACGGGCGAGGTTTACGCCATCCGCGCGCTCTGCTATTCGGAGCTGCTCAAATGCTTCTGCGAGGCGTACGATCCCGCCACGGCCGAACAGCAGCAGGGCGTCGTGCTCCGCACGAAGTATTTCGAGAAGGAGCCCGTACGCCGCGCCACCCTCTACGATTCCTACAAGTTCGTGCTCGACGACCTGACGCGCGCCGACGAGCTGCTCGACGACGCGGAGGACACGCCCAACAACTACTACATGTCCGAAGCCGCCGTGCAGGCCATCCGTGCCCGCGTGGCCCTCTACATGCAGGACTGGGACGCCGCAATCGAGTACTCGAGCATCCTGCTCGACGACAAGAAAGACACGTTCCACCTCGCCTCGTTCCAGGAGACCGCGGCCGACGGGGCCAGCACGTTCGACTACATGTGGGCTTACGACGAAGGACCGGAGGTGATCTGGCGCATCGGCTTCACCAGCACCTCCTACGGCGGCGCACTGGGAACCGTGTTCCTCAACTTCAACCGCGACTACACCTACTTCTATCCCGACTACGTGCCGGCGCAGTGGGTGCTCGACGCCTACGAGGAGAGCGACCTGCGTTCGACCAGCTACTTCGCGGATTCGGAATCCGGCATCACGATCGGCTATGCCAACGGACTGGACTGGCCGCTGCTGGTGAAGTACTACGGCAACCGCGCGATCTTCATCCCGCAGCGCATCTTCCAGGTTTCCATGCCCAAGCCGCTGCGCCTGGCCGAGCAATACTTAATCCGCGCCGAAGCCTACTGCCGGAAGGCTTCGCCCGACCCGGCGCGGGCCCAGAAGGATCTGGAGGCGCTGCGCAAGACCCGTTTCGCATCCGGCGGCACGATTTCCCTCACGGGCGACTGGGCCACCGACGTGAAGACCTTCTCCGAGGAGCGCGTCCGCGAACTCTACATGGAAGGCTTCCGCCTGCAGGATCTCAAGCGCTGGGGGCTGGGCTTCGAGCGCACGCCGCAGTCCTGCACCCAGGACGAGGGCAACGACCTGAAGATCGAAGCCGGTGACCCGCTCTTCGTATGGCCGATTCCCCAGCACGAACTGGAGGCTCCGGGTTCGGAGATCACCCCCAACGAAAGCAACAAATAGTAACCTCATAGCAGACAAACCATGAAACGAATCATAACGTTCATTTTCGCGACGGGACTTTGCGCCTTCCTCGCGACGGGTTGCCAGGAGGAATACACGACCTATTCCGATGCGGAATACGTCATGTTCTCCGACTCCGTATCGCTCAACATGGTGCTGGAGAACCAGGACTATTTCACGGTTCCCGTCGCCTCGACCACGGCATGCGACTACGACCGCACGTTCGGCGTCGAGATCGTAGATCAGGGCAGCACGGCCATCGAAGGCGTGCACTACCGGCTGGCTTCCAACACGGTGACCATTCCGGCCGGCAAACGGACCGCCGACGTGCAGGTGCACGGCTATTACGACCGCATCGAACCTTCGGACACGTTGCAGTTCTCGCTCCGGCTGGTCATGCCCGAACAGCTCGAATGGGACCTCTACAAGGACCGGACCCGCGTCCGGATGCTGAAAGGATGCACGTTCCATGTCGAAGACTTCACCGGCTGGTGCGTCGTGACCTCGACCTTCCTGCAGGACTATCCCGGCGTGGAGAACACCAGCATCCAGCGCCTGATCCGCACGGAGCGGGATCCGAACGACCCGAACACGGTCATCATGCACAACTGGCTCTTCTCGGGATACGACGTCCGGATACGGTTCGACACGAGCGATCCGGCCAAACCGCTGACGACGATGCCCGAGGACCAGGTGATGAGCGACGAGATGTCCGTGTTCGGCAAGATCAACGGCGACAACAAGATACTGGTCACCGACAACGCCAACTACTACTCCTTCTACGACGCGTGCGCGGGGAACGTCAAGCTCTGGACGCAGGTCTATGTCAAGAACATGGGCACGATGGTCGGCACGGTGGGTTCCTACTACAATATCATGGAGTGGATCAGCGACGAGGAAGCCGACCGCCTCGAGAGGGAGGAGGGCATGAAAAAATACGAATAACCGACCTGACAAACAAGTAAAAAACAAACGACTATGAAACGGTATTTACTCAATCTCCTTACGGTGGCCTTAGCAGGTGCGGGGCTTGCGTCGAGTTCGTGTTCCGACGAGGAAACGGGGGAAAAGGTTCCGGCTCCGAACTTTCCGGAAAAGACCGCTCTCGGCATCGAAGTCGGAGGGACTTGTTCGATTCCCATAGAGCCGAATCAGGACTGGTCGGTAAGCATAGACCAGAACGAGGCCGGCGAATGGTTCTGGATCGACGACGACGGCATGACCGCCTACACCGTGCGCGGCAAGGCCGGCAAACACGAAGTCGTCATCCGCGTCTCCGACAAGGAGGAGAACGACACGGACCGCAGCATCGACGTCTCGATGACGATGGGCGGCCAAACCCAGGTAATCGCCACGGTGACCCGCGGCAAGGTGGAGCGCACGTTCGACCTCTACCTGGGCAAGAAGAACGAAAGCGGCGACTTCACGCCCGACAGCGACGGCAAGTTCGCCTACGAGGAGACGGCGGCCGACGCCGCGACGGCCGTCATCGACCTCAAATGGCCGGCCGAGGGACAGAGCGGCCTGCGCTATCCCGTCAGGATCGCGGCCAATTTCCAGTGGCGCCTCGACTCGAAGCCCGCGTGGGTATCGGAGCTGTCGCCCTCGGAAGGCAAGGCCGGCGAGACGGTGGATATCCTGCTCACGGGCGATCCGACGGCCTATCCGCTCGACAACGAAGAGGGGGAGCTCGTATTCTGCGACTACAATAACACGGCAGAGAAATACACCTACAAAATGTCGATTCCGGGCTGCCGCGACAAGGGTTCGGTCGGCATCGACAAGGGCACGGTCTATACCTTCAACGCCGCCGGCGAGTACGGCAATCCGGCCTCCGGCACGACGACCTGGACCTACATGGGTCCCGAGTTCGACGTCGTGGCTCCCGAAATCCCGTTCGAGGACGGCACCCGCAACGGCAGCAAGGTCTACGTCGTGGAGAAGTCCGAACTCGCTCCGGGCAGCGGCATGTACATGTACGGCGCCTGCGACTGGCTGACGCTCGACGGTAACGTCATATCGGGCGAGAACGTGCTGGTGGAGACCGAGTACACCCTGAAGGCCGGAAGCAACCCGGACAGCGGCCTGCGGTCCGGTGCGCGAACGGCCGAAATTCTCATTCTCCCGGCCGACATCGCGCACGGCGTCTCGTCCGTGGACGACCTGTTCGAGGAGGGTTCGTTCGGCGCGGCGGACCTGAAGGCCGAATACCGGGATTACATCACGGCGACGGTGAACCAGGACGCCCCGAGCGGCGTCTTCTCGGCACGCGACCTGGCATCGGCGGCCAAGAACGGCGATGCGTTCCGGACAATGGAATATTCGAACCCGGAGGATCAGACGGCCATGGACGCCATTGATCCGGACGGTACGATCCGGTACCTCTACCGCATGACCTACACGACCGAGTGGTCGAATGTCGAACTGAACTACGATCCGTCTTACGAGTCGTGCTTCACGAAGGAGAACCTTCCGAAGTGCGTCAGGGCCTTCACCAGCGAGGGCATCGGACATCCGATGGACGACCCGTGGGCATCCGTCGAGGCCATCGAGGCCGTTTCCGGCGGTGACGGCGAACCCATGACGGCTCCCGCCTTCCGAATCTCGATGGGCTCGGCGGAGAGCGCCAAAAGCTGCTTCCTCGTCTTCTACGACACGAACCAGACGCCCTATGCGGCCATCTGCTGCGAAGTCGATCCCGACAACGGCGGCCAGAGCGGCGGTTTCGAAGCGGCCTTCACGAATCCCGATCTGACGGAGGGCGCCACGCTGGAACGGATCACCGAGGAGAACATGAACCGGATCGCCGGCGAATTCGCCGAGAAAGACGGAACGGCGGAGTCCTGGACGAGCACTTTCGCGGAGGCCCTCGGCATGGGACAGACGATCTACGCCCTGACCTACACCTCGGCCGCCCCGAAGAACACGGAACTGACCGTATCGGCCTACTCGAACGTGATGTGCATGCCGTGGGGCATCGCCTGGCTGAGCGCCGAGCCGACGGGCGACACGGGAATCGACATCACGATGAGCCGTCCCGGAGCCGAAGACCCCGCAACGGGCATGGTCAATTTCATGGACGCCTCGGGCGAAACCGCATGTATCATCTACTGCAATCCCGCATTCTAACAGACAACCACCGAACCCGTCCGGCAGCCCCGCGGCATGCGGGGCCCGCCGCGGGCAAACCAATTACCGAAAACAACGTTTACATGAAACTATTCAAATCCGCCGTAATGCTGACCGCCGGGCTGGCGATGGGATTTCTCGCCGGATGCTCCGACGATGACGGGATCGACAACCGGGACCGGGATTACGGGTACGTACAGTTCAGATTATACAAGGAGGCGTCCTACGACTCCTCCCGAACGGACGAGCCGCAGGCGGACGCGTTCCGGACGGCCGGGACCCGGGCCGTCAAACCGCAGCTCGACTACCTCGCCGAAGCCAGCAAGGTGCAGGTGACCCTCACCTGCGGCGAGCAGACCATCATCCAGACCCTCACCCTTTCGGCGGCCGACAAGGAGAGCGCCGAGTACGGGATGCGCAGCGACAAGCTCAAACTGCTGACCGGCGAATACGAAATCGCCCGTTTCACGCTCTTCGACAGCAACGACGAGGAGCTCTACAACGGCAACGCCGCCGACACCCGCCTGACGGTCGTGTCGGGCGGTCTCACGACGCACGACCTGACGGTGAACGTCCTCCCGCGCGGCTCGGTGCGCTTCACGCTGACCAAGGACATGTCGGGATTCAACCCGCCCGCCAGGACCCGCAGCGACATTCCGCGCCAGTACATCTTCGAAGAGATCGGGAAGTTCGACGTCACGGTGAAGAACACCGAGACCAACAACCTGGTGACGTTCGAGCAACTGCCCGTCACCTTCTCGATCCACTTCGACGACGAAGAGAACGCGGAAACCCCTCCCGGATACCAGACCTCGACCTGCGCCTGCGACTCGCTCCTCTCGCTGCCCGCCGGCAACTACGTCGTGCTCAGATACCTGACCTACGACAGCGACGGCATCCTGCTCGAGACGAACAACAGTCCGGTCGAATCGCCCTTCACCGTCGAAGACAACCGCACGACCGAAGCCGACGTGGCCGTAACGCTCTACGAAGCAGACGAGTACATGAAGGATCACTATGCCCTCTATGCCATCTGGAAAGCGCTGCACGGCGAGGAATGGTCCTATCAGGGAGAGAACTACCCCATCGGTTCGAACTGGGACTTCAACAAGGATCCGGACCTGTGGAGCTACCAGCCCGGCGTCGAGGTCCACACCAACGGACGCGTGGCCAAAATCGACCTCAGCGGCTTCGGATTCTACGGCGACATGCCCAAGGAGATCGGCCAGCTCACGGAGCTCGTGGAGCTGTACCTCGGCACGCACAACGACGTGACGCAAGGTTTCGAGGACCCGACGCTGGACCCGAACCAAAGTATCGCGGAGCGCACGCGCAACCGGCTCGAGAATCACAAGAAATACCTGCACCTGCTGCATCCGGCGCAGCAAATGTCGTGGCCGTGCGCCTTCGCGCTGCGCGAACACAACATCCACATCCGCGCCACGGAGCTTTACGATCAGGGCTACACCGAGGATGAGATATTCGAAGCGGCGACGGGCCGCCAGCGCGACATCCGCCCGCTGGACACTTCGCACGGCAAACTCTGCAACGGCCTCAAATCGCTGCCCGCGGAGATCGGCAACCTGAAGAAACTCGAATACCTCTACATCGCCAACAGCGCGATCGAATCGCTGCCCGACTACGAGGGCGAAGGCAAGGAGGGCATGCAGGGGCTGGAATCCTGCACGGACTTCGAAGTCTATAACTGCCCGAAGATGGAGAAGTTCCCGATAGCCATAACCAAGATGCCGCGTCTCGTGGCCGCGAATCTCTCGAACAACAAGCAGTGGCAGGCACAGGACCTCCACGACGGACTCAAGGCGTTGGCCGAAGGACCGTCGAAGGAGTACATCCAGTTGCTTTACCTGGTGAACAACAGCCTCGAGGAACTGCCGGCGGAGTTCAGGAACATGAAGAGACTGAGCATGCTCGACCTCACCCAGAACCGGCTGCGCGTACTTCATCCGCTGGGTAGTGAGGTGGCGCTCGTGCAGTTGTTTCTCGACAACAACCGGCTCGAAGAGATTCCGACCGACGAAAACGGCATATTCTGCAACATAGCCGACATGACCGACCTCTCGGCGAGCTACAACAAGCTCCGGAAATTCCCCAACATCTTCAAGGAAGCGAAAAGCGCCATCGCCAACATCGACTTATCGTACAACCAGATAGCGAACTTCACCGAAGAGGAGACCGCGGCTTTTCACGGCGTCTTCGTCGAAACGCTGACGCTGACCGGCAACACCGGCATCACGAAGTTCCCCAAATGGCTGGCCGACAGCGAATCGCAGGTGGCCTACATCATCCTCCGGGGCTGCGGTATCACGGAAATCCCCGAAGGCAGCTTCAAGGGCAAGTATTCGAACCAGTTCGTCTCGCTGGACCTGACCTACAACCGGCTGTCGAAACTGCCCGACGAGTTCAACGCCCTCCAGTTGCCCAACCTCTACGGACTGGACATCTCGCAGAACGCCTTCTCGAAATTCCCCACCGGTCCGCTGACCTGCAAGGGCCTGACCATCCTCGGCATCCGCGGTCAGCGCGACGCCGACGGCGAACGCTGCCTGCGGGAGTGGCCCACGGGGCTTTACAACCATGTGGGACTGCGCGGCTTCTACATCGGCTCGAACGACCTGCGCAAGATCGACGACACGATCTCGACGGCGATCTGGACGCTCGACATCAGCGACAACCCCAACATCACGTTCGATGCGTCGGGCGTATGCAGCGCCTGGCAGAGCGGAGCCTACGTGCTCATCTACGACAAGACGCAGAATATCGTCAATTGCGACGCGATGCTTGAATAACCATTAAGAACACGAAGGAATCATGAAACTGAAAAGCTACATAGCCGTATCCCTCTGCGCCTTCGCACTCGCCGGCTGCTCCGACGACGACAAGAAGATCGGCGTTACGGTCGATGGCGACGCGATCGAAATCGGCGCCGAAGGAGGAACGCGGAATATCAAGGTGACGGCCGACGACGCCTGGATCGCCACGACCAACGATCCCTGGATCACCATTTCTCCGGCTAACGGCCGCGGATCGGCCCAGTGCCGGATCATCATCGACTCGGCGCTGCGCAACGAACCCCGGCAGGGCATCGTGCGCATCCAGAACCAGAACGACTGGGAGGAGCGCCGGGATATCACCGTCTCGCAGGACGGATACGATTACGCCATCACGCTCGACGACAAGGAGATCAACGTCTCGAACTACGCGGCCTACGACGACCGTTCGTTCGACGTGCGGGTGAAGACCAACGTGGACTTCGACATCGAAATCCCCGAAGAGGCCCAGGCATGGCTCACCGCCGGCGACTACAAAGTGGAACTCGACCGGGGCCTCCGTCCGCGCGAAGTGACCGTCCGCTTCAATTGGGGCATCAATTCGCGCGACATCGAACGGAACGCCGTAGTGAAGTTCAGGCCGAAGGACGAAGTGACGCTGGCCCGTCAGGACGAACTCTCCGTAAACCAGAACGCCGCGGAACCGATCGAAGAGGACACCCGCGCCGGCGACTCGGTGGCCCTGCTGGCCATCGCCCGCTCGCTCAACATGTGGGAGTCGTGGGAGACCAACGAAAAGATGGACAATTGGGACAACGTCGTCCTCTGGGAGGAAGGCATGGACGGATACACGCCCGAAAAGGCCGGACGCGTGAAGTTCGCCAGATTCTCCACGTTCGGGACCAAAGAGGGCCTGCCTTTCGAAGTGCAGTACCTCACCGCCGCCGACGAACTGGTCTTCTTCTCGAACACCAACTGGACGACCTTCGACCTCTCCACGGGCGAGTACATCACCAAACTCGGACAGTTGCGGCGTCTGACCATCAGCGGCTATGGGCTGGTGGACCTCGACCCGGACTTCAAGAACCTGAAGAACCTCGAGTCGCTGGACATCTCCGTCAATAACTTCGAGAAAATCCCCGAAGTGCTCACCAAGGAGAACTTCCCCAAGTTGCATGCCCTCTACCTGAACACCTGCCAGAGAGGGGTCATCTACGATCTGTCCAACACCACGACGACCCATTTCGGCGGTCTGTTCGAGGAGACCGACCAGACGCGCGAGTTCCCGCGCCGTCTGCTGGAGTGGGACAACCTCGACACGCTGACGCTCTCGGTGAACTACCTGCAAGGACGCATTCCCGACATGAAGGACTACGCCCAAAAATACACGCAGGCGGACATCAGCGCCGCCGACTCGCTGCCGCAGGCGCTCGTCGGAACGCCCAAGGTGCTGCCGAACATAAAGAGGTTTTCGATCAACCTGAATCGGCTCACGGGCGAGTTGCCCGAATGGCTGCTCCACCACCCGGCGCTCGACTGGATGGATCCCTTCACGCTGGTCTTCACGCAGGAGGGCAAGGACCAAGACGGCAAGCTGGCAGGCTTCACCAACGAGCCGGTCAATCTGGACGAATACTATCGGTTCTACGAAGGAAAGAAATACCTCGATCCGAACAAAAAGGAGGAGTAACGGAATACCCCGACACCTAACAAACACGACAGGAAAATGAAAAGATCCATATACGGCATTTGCACCGCGGCGCTGCTCGCCCTCGGTGCCTGTACGACCGACGAACTCCCTGCGCCCGACAAAACGCAGCCCGACGGGACGGAGCAGACGAAGCCCGTCTCGGGCGAGGTGCTCGTGAAATTCAAGAGCTATGTCAGCGACATCCTCGACCAGACCGCGGCACGGACCCGCAGCGGCGGACCCGCGACCCGCTCGGGCATCCTCTCCGTGGACGAGGTGCTCGACCTGGTGGGCGGCTACGAGATCGAGCGCGTCTTCCCGGTGGACCCCCGCACGGAGGCCCGGACCCGCGAAGCGGGGCTGAATCTCTGGTACGTGGTGCGGTTCGACAAGGAATATACCGTGGAGGAGGTCGTCGAGCGGCTCTCGCAACTGGGCGAGGTGCAGTACGCCAACCCCAACCGGACGATCAAACGCGCCTACAACCCCCAAAAGAAGGCCGTACCCCTCACCAGGGAGCGACTCAGCGCGCTCACGCGGCAGACCCGCGCCGCAGCCGCGGAATATGGCTTCAACGACGCGCTGCTGCCCCAGCAGTGGCACCTGGTCAATCGCGGGACGATGTTCACCGGCACGGAGGCCTGCGGGGAGACGAAATCCGTCGTCGGCGCCGACGTGCAGTGCGAGGAGGCGTGGAAACTCTCGACGGGCGACCCGTCGATCATCGTCGCGGTGCTCGACGAAGGCGTCTGCCTGACCCACCCCGACCTGCAGGCGAATATCTGGACGAACGAGGACGAGGTGGACGGCTCGCGGGAAGACAACGACGGCAACGGCTATGCGGGCGACGTCCACGGCTATAATTTCGTGACCGACACGGGCGTCATCTCCTGGGACGACATCTCCGACACGGGCCACGGCACGCACGTGGCCGGCGTGATAGCGGCCCAGAACGACAACGGCGAAGGCATCTCCTCGATCGCCGGCGGCACGTCCTCGCAGCCGGGCGTGAAGATCATGTCGTGCCAGATCTTCTCGGGCGACAAGGGCGGCAACTCGATGACCTCGGTGAAGGCGATCAAATACGCGGCGGACAACGGCGCCGTCGTCCTCCAGTGCAGTTGGGGATATGTCTCCGGCACGGCCAACAGCTACGAATGGGGCACGCCGGGCTACGCGACCGAGGAGGAATGGGAGACGATGGATCCGCTCCAGAAGGAGGCGCTGGACTACTTCATCCACAACGCCGGATCGCCCAACGGCCCGATCGAGGGCGGTATCGCCGTCTTCGCCTCGGGCAACGAGTACGCCAACTCGGCAGGCTTCCCCGGTGCGGCCGAAATGTGCGTTTCGGTATCCGCCACGGCGGCCGACTTCACGCCCGCCACATACACCAACTACGGGCCGGGCACGAAGATCGCGGCCCCGGGAGGAGACCGGGACTACTACTGGGACTATTGGACGGAAGGCGACAACGCCACGCGCGGCGAAACGGGCTGTGTGCTCTCGACGCTGCCGTTCAATGTCAGCGAAACGGGATACGGCTACATGGAGGGCACCTCGATGGCCTGCCCGCACGTCTCGGGCGTCGCGGCGCTGGGCCTCTCCTACGCCGCACAGTTGCGCCGCCACTTCACGGCCGACGAATTCAAGGCGCTGCTCTACGAAACGACGACCCCGATCGACGACCGCATGAAGGGCTCCAAGCTGTACTACCGCTACGCCTATGAAATGGGGCTCACCCACCCCACGCACCTCCTGCTCTCCGACTATGCCGGGAACAGGATGGGCGCGGGACAGGTGAACGCCGCCCGGCTGCTCGACGCGATCGGACAGAACGGCCGGCAGATGACCTTCCC
>ENA-ORTH01001405-ORTH01001405.1-human-gut-metagenome-genome-assembly--contig:-NODE-1405-length-24390-cov-3.372673_pt1 | contig 24390 bp, 4 predicted proteins | sample MGYA00241914_ERZ509192 | MGnify/ENA primary metagenome ERZ509192 (study PRJEB26280, sample SAMEA2338826) | human gut metagenome | biome: human gut; feature: human-associated habitat; material: faeces... | reverse complement strand
GGGCCGCGGGGGCGGGCGGCGCGGGTTCGACGGCGGGCTGCGCGGGGACGGCGTCGCGAACAAATGTTTCACGTGAAACATTTTTGGACACCGGGGCGTTGGAAACCGGGGCCGCGGACGCGGCGGGCTGCTGGTTGTTGTTTTCGTTCTCGTCCATGTCAGTCCCATCCTTCTATGCGCAGCTCGAGGGCCGCCGACATCGTGTTCACCTGCGTGGCGCCGGAATAGACGCCCACCTTCGCCGTGGCCCGATACGTCCCGGGGGCCAGATCCGCCGCGAGGGCCAGATCCTCCAGGTAGCTTCCCGGCGCCACCATGCGAGTGGAGCCCACCAGCTCGCCGGTGTCGTCGAGGTAGACGTCCATGCGGGCGGAGTACTCGTTTTGCGCGGGGTTCTCGAACTCCACGTTCACGACGTTGGCGGGACCCTGCGACGTGGGGATCTGGTTGACCACCAGCCGGTAGCTGCCGGGGGCCACCGGCGAGTCGGCAGCGTTGAGGCGGCGGAGACCGCATGGGGGTCGGGCAGCAGATCGATGCGGTCCTGCACGGGCGCAGGCAGGCGAAACAGACCCAGCCACGCGGCCGCCACGAGCCCCGCCACCAGCAGGAGCAAGACCAGCAGCGCGATGCACGCGTTGCGCGCCGCGCGGGGCTGCTTCTGCTCGGGCGCGCAAGCCTCGGCGGCAGGAGCCGGGGATGCAACGGGCGCGGGCACGGTCGGGGATGCGGGGCGCTCGGCGGCCTTGCGGGCGGCTTTGGCCTGCGCCTCTTCGGCTTCGTGATCGCAAACGGCTTGGGCGCTAGGTGCCTTTCGGGCCGAGGTGCGCTCCTTTGCGGCGCGCTCCTTGGCGGCGCGAGCGTCGGCGCGGGCCTGCCGCTTCCGCTCCTTCGCCGAGAGGGGCAGCGTCCCGGGCGCCGGCAGGGGCTCATCCGACGATGCAGCCGGCATGCCGGAGGGCCCAGGAGCAGGAGCGGGTACGAAACCGGGAGCCGTATGCACGTCGCGAACGGATGTTTCACGTGAAACATCCCCGAGGGTTGAGGCGGGCTCGAACTCGGGGGCTCCCGCAGCAGGCACAGGAGCGGCGGCCTGCACGGGGGCGGGGATCGGGGCGGCGGCCTGCACGGGAGTCGGGGCGAACTCAGGAGCAGGCTCGGCCGCACTCGCAGCCATGCTCGCAGGTTCGGCCGCACGCGCGGGCCCCGCCTCCGCAGGCTCGGCCACACGCGCGGCCACGCATGCAGGTTCGGCCACGCTCAGCGGCTCGGACGGCTGCGCGTCGGCGGCGGCCTTGAGGGCCTCGGTGCGCTTAAGTACGGCCTTCGCCCGCTTGAATGCGCTGCGCACGAGCTCTTCGTCGCGGGGGCGCGAGTCGGCCGCCTGCACGGCGCCGAGCGCCTCCAGTGCACAGCGCAGCGCGTCGGTGGCCTCCTCGACTCCCGAGCCGGACTCGAGCGCGCGGCGCTGGAGGGCGTCGGCCGCCTCGAACGCGGCCAGCGCCATGCGGTTAGCCGCGACGAGCTTCGCCTCCATGTCCATGCCCTTCTTCTTGTCCTTCTTCTTTCCCATGCGATCCTTGAATAGTCGATTCCAGAACTGCCGTGAGGCAATCTATTTTGTTAGGGAGTCGTCTTGCTTGCAGTAGCGGCATCCACATCGCCTGCGGGGATGGACAGCTCGTAGGCCATCCGATAGCCGAAGGAGCCCGCCGTAGCGCCCGCAGGCAAGACGTAGGTGCCGGTGTAGTCCATGAAGTACAGGTAGCTCAAAACGCTGGGCGCATCGGCATCGGTCGTACCAGGCAGAGAAAACGCCAGCGGCACGGTGCCCGCCGTGCTGCCCGAGCTGGGCACGAAGTAGAGAGGCAGCTCCGTCGGCAACCCTGTCCACAGCCCACCGATGTTGGTCTTCTTGTCGGCATCGGCACCGGTTGCGGCGTCTTTGGCTTTCACACCCAGCTTCACCATGCCGCCCTCGGCGCGAGAGACAGACTCGTTGGAATCCAAAAGCGTCGTACCCTCAGCCGTGGGAACCAGCTCGTCGGTAATGGTCACCGACTCAGGAATGCTGTCGCCATTGAAGTCGCCGCTGATCACGCTGTCTTTGGCAAGGGGCTCGATGGACGTCACCGACCCGGCGACCGGGGCCGCGCCTTGGTTCTGCACCTTGCTGGAGCGCTTGGCTTCGGCGGACTTCACGGTGCCATCGGGAGAGAGCTCAAACAGTTCGGCGTCCACCTTGGTGTCGGCAGAAATCGTGCGGCGCGTCGCCGGCTTCACCGTGATGGTGGTGCTATAGCATTTCTTTCCGCTGGCCAGCAGCACCTGGTAGGTGAGCGTGTCGGCACGCCCGTAGGCCGCGGCCACGTTGAGCGCCACGCCTGCGGCAGAGGCATCTGTTGTGGCAAGCGTGTCGCCTGCGGCTAGGCCGCTGGTCAGCACAACAGGCGAACCCGCAAGCCCCATCGACGTCGTATCCCACTCGCCCAGGGACAAAGCCACGTTGGCATCGGCGTTGGTGGTACCCCACGAGGAGAACTTGTCGGACACCTCGGTTGTAGCGCTACGCAACGTGGGCTCGGTCGCCGCGGTGTCGCTGGACTCCCACGTGGGAGCGGCCAGCACCTCAGAGGATGCGCCGAGCGAAACGGAAGTGCCCAAAGCCGACGTCAACTCCGCCGAAGCGACACCTGCCATGGTGGTGACATCCGGATCGATGGTGGCCACTGCCGTATCGGTTTTCAGGTCGCCGAAGACGGGATAGCCGCTATTCACAGTATTGTCAGCGGCAACCGTCCACACGGTGTGTGCCGGGTTTGTGCCGTCGGTGCTGCCAACGTACGTGTCACCGTTCAGCTTATAGGCGGTCTTCCAAGCCTTCATTTGATCAGTGGGAAGACCGGTCGAACCCTCTGCCGCTGCTGCTCCCGTGAAGACGTTGTTGTCGTAGTAGCAGTTGGACATGGACGCTGCCGCGCCGCTGCCCTTCGATGCGACGGGCACCACCTTGACGGCGTCCGAGACCGTGCCGGCGTTGTAGCAGCTGGCCAAGGGCACCGACGAGTTGTACGAGAAGCAGATGCCCGCCGCCCAGCACGGTTTGCCGCCTACCTCCACCGGTCCGCCGCCGGTGATAGCGCCGGTATTGTAGCAGTTCTTGATAGAGCCGGAACTGCCGTCGCGCACCCACCCTGCGATGCCGGCCGCTGCCCGCGTGCTTCCGGCTGTAATGGCGCCCGCGTTGCCGCAACGCTCGATTGTGGCTGAGCCTTGCACATCGTAGACAATGCCGGCTGCCACGCCCGTTGTTGACCTGACCGCCGCGGCATTGACGCAGTCGGTGATAGAAGCTGTGCCTTCCAGAGAGGCAGCAACGGCACCGGTGCTCTCCGCGCCGCTTTCGATGAGCGAGTTTGCGCCAATGGACAGCCCGGAAATGGAACCCGCGCCACCCACGGTGCCAAACAGACCCTTATCGTGGTAGACGTACAAACCATCGACGGTGTTGCCGCCGCTGGTGAACGTGCCGGTAAACGTACCCGCAATAGACTTCCACGGTAGTGCCTTGGAGACGTTCGCATCCACATCGGCCTGCGCGACACCGGTGTAGTTGGTGCCGGCAAGAGACATGCTGGACGTCATGGTGGCACAGAGGCTCGAACCACCCGTTGCACTTGCTTTCATCGCATACCACGCCAGCGCCTCTGGGGTGGCAAGCTCGATGGCCGCATTGGCCGTAGAGCCGTCGTTTGTCGTGGTGTTGGGCTTGTAGTTCAGGGCCGTGCCCGCCATGGCACCGGGTACCGCTGGTTAACCTTCTCATCGGCGGCGAGGAACGTGTCCACCCAGGTGGCCACATCGACCCACGACGAGGCTGCTTGCAGATGATCCACCACACCGCCGTCGACTGCAACATTATCCAGTCCAACAAGTACCGGGTAGCCGTTGTTCTCAAGCGTACCTGCGCTCGCGCTGCCCGTAGCCTGACGCCACGCGGCCATATTCGCGACGTTGCTTTCTGAAGTGTAATTAAACTCACCGCTGCCGTTCGGAGTAGACGAAACCCGGCTCAGCTGGTAAGCCGCACCCCAGCTCTTAAGCTCCGCGCCCGAAACGCCCTGCGTTTTATCAGCAACGTCAGTCTTGTTGACAACTCCCACAACAGAGCCGGCAGCGGCATCGCTTGGCGTGGAGGCGTCCTTGTCGTAGAAGCAGTTGTAGCAGTTGCTACGGCCACTACCGTCGATAGCGCCCGCATCTGCTGCTTTCACAGGACCTGCGTTGTAGCAGTTTACTATCTTGCCGTCCCCGTTCGCGGAGATGCCCCCGGCCCAGTCGCTCGAGCCACTGGCGGTGATAGCACCAGTGTTGTAGCAATTCATAATAGAGGAGGTGTTTGAGCCCACGATACCGGAAACACACGTAGTGCCGGTAATGTCGCCCGTATTCGCGCAACCAATAATGATGCAGGAATAGGCGCCCTGACCCACGATACCGGAGACTTCGATGGAACCCTTGACTTCAGCCGCATTCGAGCAGTTGACTATATCGACAACCCCTCCCCGCGTATAACCGACAATAGCGGCCACGCTGTCGCCGCCATACACGTAGCTCGTGCGATCGACGGACGTATTCTTTACGAAACCGCGTGGCGCGCGGGAGTCATATTCATCTGCCTTGCCGAACAGACCCTGGTCGTTCTTATCTGGGGCGTTGATGTAGAGATGGCTGATCGTATGACCCTTACCGTCGAAATGAGGAAGAACATTACTGATGGGAATCCAATCAAGCACATTTGCATATTTCTGGGCAGCCGTGGGCTGGGTCTCATCGGCTTTGCCGCCGTAAGGCTTGCCCAAGAGGTCGATATTAGCGCCCAGGTTGACATAGGCCTTGTTATAGGTGAGGCCGGGAGCACTTCCATCCGAGTTAGCAATGGAACTTCTACCCGAGTTATTCACCTTATGGGCGTACCACGCGAAGGCCTCGGGGCTGGATATGACGTAGGGGCTTGCCTCAGACCCCTCGCCCGAGAGCGCGAAGCCGTTTTCGGAGCCAACCACCGCAGTTGTGCGCAGTTCGGCCTCATCCTGATCGGCACCCACTTCGCCCCAGTTAGAAAACGCACGACCGGCGACAGTGTAGGGATACCCCTTATTGGTACCGTCGGTGCGCGTCCACTGGTAACGAGCGAGCTTGATTCCGGCCGCTTCGCTCTTGCTTTTCGCCAATACGTCATCCAACAGATCGACAAACCCATCGGTCTGCATATCGGCAGCGGAACGGGGCGTGCCGAAGGTACCTACGTTCGACGCAGGAACGCCGAGGTCGCTGTTGTAGTACGAAGACTCAACGGTGATCTTGGGAAGCGAGGAGTTTGTGGTATCCGCTATCTGAGAAGCTCTTCCTGAAGTGCTAGCCACCGTGCCGGAGTTGTAACAGTTTTTGATTGAAGCTTCAGTGGCACCAAACAGCCCGGCAGCAAGGAAGTCCGCCTCCACAGAACCAGTGTTGTAGCACGCCTCCGCATCAAAATCCCGAGATGCTGTGATGCCGACAGCTCTGGACGAGCTTACGTCGGAAACGTCGACAGTGCCCTCGTTTGCGCAGAGGTAAAACTGAACGTGCAATGAACTGTAACTGAGGCCCATGATGCCGGAAGCATAGTACGACATGCCCACAGAAGCCCGGTTCACGCATTCCATGAACACGGCCGCATCCGTGCCCTCGCCCACAATGCCGCCCGCTATGCATTGCGCATCGCCCGAGCCTCGCACAGCGACGCTCTGGTTTACGAGGTTCGCGAAGATCGCACCCGATGCGACGGTTGACGCGAACGCGCCGGCGCTCGCCATGCTCTGTCCGGCTGCATCAACAAGACCTTCGGAAAGCGTCAGGTTGCGCACGTCCACCGCTCCCTTGAGCAGGCCGTTGGTCGCGTAGAGGTGGCTGATGGTGAAGCCACCGCCGTCCAAGTGTGCGCCTGTGGTGGTGTTCGGCCATGGGAGGGCTTCCCTGATGTTGTCGGGAATGCCGTCCGCGCCGTCGTTGCCGTCCACGTCCTTCGAGTCGGTGCCGGGAACCGCGCCCATGTAGTCGGCACCAAACAGACTCATGTTATCCGTAAGCACGGCGTAGCCGGTGGACTTGTACGCCCACCAGGCGAGTGCCTCGGGGGAGTCGATCTGGTAGGGATCGGCCTCGGTACCGGCGTCTGTAGGTTTGTAGACGCTCATATCGCGGCTCTTACCGTTGGGCAGGGTAATTGTGCTCACGCCGGGATCGGTGGAATCTATCGCATCAGCCAGCATCTCCCACGAGTCGAACACCGGCTTGATCACCGCGATGTCGAGGTCGGTGTCGCGCGAAGCATCCACCGTGTAGGGACTGCCGATGATCGTGGTCGTACTCGGGTCGGTTCCCGCATCGTTGCCCGTGAGGCGATAAACGAGAGCCTTCGTTGAGTCGACCTTCGACTTCGCGAGCGCAACCGGCGTGCCCGCATTTGCGTAGGCCGTCTGGGTTGGCTCGACGGTGTCGTCGCCGAGTGCGGCGTCGAAGTCCTGCGTGAGGGCGAGCACACGCGGGTGCGCGTCGGTGATGCCGAGCGCCGGATAGGCGTCGCCCGAGGAGTCGACCACGCCGTCGGCGTCGCGACCCACCTTCTGACCCCACATGTTGCGATGGACGTTGCCCGTGCTGGCACCGTCGGTCGACGCCGTGTCCAGAAGCCACGCCACCTCGCCGGAGCGGAAGTCGGCAGCGTTCTTGGCCATGCCGTGAGCTGAACGACCGCCGCTCAGATAGTAGTTGTTGGCCCCGACTACGGTGCCGCCGTCATTCATGACGATAGAATCGTAATCGGTCAACGCACTCACGAACGTGCTGTAGCAGTTCGCAATATCGAGCGTTCCGCCAGATTTGACGTTACCGCACAGACCGCTTCGTGCGTACCCACGGGACGCCTGCCCCCAATTGTAACAATCCCGCATACGCACGGTTCCGGTGGCTTGACCCACAACACCGCCAGAACAAAATGTAGCTTCCACCGTCGCGCCATTCGCACATTGCTCGATGACTAGCGTCTTCGATGCACATGCCTCCACGACGATGCCCCCCGCCCCGTTATTGCTCAGATATCCGCTTTCCACGACGACGCGTTTGATGGAAGCATCGCCCGTGAAACCGAACAAGCCCGATATGTCGCGCGTCACCGTAGAGAGGCTCCGAACAGGAACGAGGCCGCCGTCGAAAGAGCCTTGGTATAACAGGCTGGATGTGCCGCCCGGTTCATAGAATCCTATGGGAACCCAATCGAGTGCGTTCACGTACTTGTCCGAGTCACTCGAGGCGCCCGCGTCCACCTGGCCGCCGTACTTCACGCCCGCGAGGTCGAACGCCGGAGAGCCTTCCGGGACGGCGGCGCTCTTGCTGCCGAATGCCGCGTTGTCGTTGTTCACTTTGTAGGCGAACCAGGCCAGACCTTCGGGGGTGGTTATCTGGTAGGGACCCGTGTCCGTAGTGGCGTTGAACGCGCCCGTCGAGCCGTCGCCGGCGGGCTTGAACTTCTTAAGCGGGGTGGAGGTGGAAGGGTTGAAGTCGTCCACCCAAGCGCCCACCACGGACCAGTCGGCGGGCTTCTGCATGGTACCGGAAGTGGCGCCGTTGCCCGAGATGGCGAACAGCACGGGGTAGCCGCCGTTCTCGGAGGAGTCCTTGGCCATGCGCCAGGTGGACATGTCGGCCACGTTGCCGGTCGCGCCCGTGCCGCCCGCAGCGCCGCCGTTCAGCTGGTAGGCCGCGCCCCAGGTTTTCAGTTGAGCGGTGGTGAGGCCAGTCACACTCGCGGCATCCTGGGTGCCGGAAATGACGTCAGAGTCGTAGTAGCAACCCTCGCCGATGGTGATAGGGCAAGCTTGTATTGTGTAGGCAAACGCAGCCTTCTGATCGGCGTTGTGTATATTGACAAGGTTGCCAGCGCTGAAGCAGCGGTCGAAGGAAGCTGACGCAGGTGTTTCGAGCAGGCCAATTAACCCGCCGACAGACCAATCGCCCTCGACCGTGCCCACGTTGTAGCTGTCGGAGATCTGAACGGGTGCTTTGGCTGCGCCCACCAGGCCGCCGCCTACCGGCTGGCCACCTTGGATCTCCACCTTGCCCTCGTTGGACGACGTGCGCACCGTCAGGCTGCCCGAAAGCACCCGACCCACCAGTCCTCCGGTCTTGTCACCGCGCACGGTTGCCGCGTTGTGGCAGTCCTCCAGCACGACGGTGCCGAGCGTTTGACCCGCAACGATACCGGCGCAACCTAAGCTGCTCGACTTGCCAGCTTGTACATAGCCGTCGCTCACCTCGACACCCAGAAGCGTGGCGCCGTCCACCGTGCCGAACAGACCGTGGACATCGTCGTCGACCGCGCCGATGTAGAGGCTCTGAATCGGCGAACCATAGGCGCGTAGCGTGCCGGCGAACGGGTTCGCCTCGGTGCCAATGGGTACCCACGGCAGGCAGGTGCTGTACTTGGCTTTGTCGTCGGCGCCACCCGCCGTCACGTCGAAGCCGTAGGCCGTGCCTGCAAGGTCGAACGCGGTGTGCGAACCGGCCGCCACCAGCGTGACGTTCGCAGATGCGAAGCCGGTTGCGCCTGCATTCACCTGTGCGCCGAACCACGCCAGCGCTTCCTCGCTGCGAATGGTGAAACCGTCTGTAGCGGTACCCTCGAGGGCAGCCATGCCGGAAGGCACGGCAGATGCGTTTGCAGCAAGCGTCCATGCGCTGGTCGCGTTGTCCCAGTAGGTGAGACGTAGCTTAGCCTCGTCCTGGGCAGCACCCGCATCGCCCCAGTTGGTAATGGGCCGCTCGGCGATGTGGGGGTAGCCGCTGTTTACCGTGGAGTCGTACATCCACTGGTAACGTGCGAGCTTTATGCCGGCCACTTCGGTGGTGCTTTGAACCAGCACTCTGTCCAGATCGGCAGCGAACGCGGCGTCCTTCATCTCGGCCGAACTCTTTGGCGTACCGCCGCCCAATGTCGGGGCAGCAAAAGCAGAGTTATAATACGAATCCTGATACGTGCCGCCGCCAAACTGATCATTGCTATAGGTTGCACCCGAAACGGCACCGGCATTATAGCAATTGCGTCCAGTTAAAGCGGGTTCGGAGACGACCAACCCCGCACAGTCGCCAGCAGCACTGATCGCACCCGTATTCGAGCATGCCTCCATATCACCTTTGTAGGCGGAGCCAGCAATACCGCCGCCTATGGAGTACGCTGTGCTGGATACGTCGATGTCAGCCTCGTTCGAGCAGAGGTAGAACTGGGGAGCAACGGTGTCCGGGAGCCCTTTCATACCTCCTAGAATGCCACCCGTCCAGTGAGCGGAACTCACCGGGGCTCTGTTCGTGCAGTTCACGAATGAGGGTGTGCCAACCGACGAGCCAGCTATACCGCCGGCATAGCCATTGCTAGAATCGCCCGAACCGAATACAGCAACGCTCTGATTCGTAAGATTGACGAACACAGCATTAGTATCGGAGCTCGTGGATGCGAACGCGCCCACCTGTGCGTTAGTCTGCCCAGTTGCGTCCACCAGACCCTCGGCCAGCGTGAGGTTGCGCAGGTCAACCGCCTCGCTCAGCAAGCCGGTGGTGCCGTACAGGTGTGTGATGGTAAAGTTACCGCCGTCCAGGTTGGTGCCGACAGTGATTCCCGTCCAGGGAAGTGCGTTCTTAATGTTGCCAGGGATGCCATCGGCGTCCAGCGCTCCGGGAGTGGCGCCTACGTAGTTGTCGCCGAACAGGCTAATGTTGGCCGTCAGCTTTGCGTGGCCGCCCTTCTTGAACGCCCACCAGGCGAAGGCCTCCGGGGTTGACAGCTGATAGGGGTCGTCCACGGTGCCAGCGCCAGCGGGCTTATAGGTGCTCATATCCTTCTTTGTGCCGTCGGTCAACGTGGTCTCGGTGCCGGGCGCGGCGTCCACCGCGTCGGCCAGCTTCGCCCACGACTCGAACACGGCGCCGTTCTTTACGGCGATAGCCAGGTCGGTCGCACGAGAAGAGTGCACCAGGTAAGGGCTCTCGAGCGTTGTTTCGACGGCAGAATCGTTGCCTTCCTCGTTGCCGGCCAGGACATACTTAATCTTCTTGGTCGAATCGGTTGGAACAGCCAATTTCACCATGCTGCCCGCGTTCGCATAGGAAGTCTGCGAGGGCTCGGCAGTATCGTCGCCAAACACGCCGTTGTCGAAGTCCTGCGTGAGCGCGAGTACGCGCGGGTGCACAGCGGCATCAAGGAATGCCGGGTAGGCGTCGCCGCCCGCGGTAAGCTCACCGGTAGTCGCGTCGCGGCCCACCTTCTGGCCCCACACGTTGCGGTGCGGGCCGCCGGTTGTAGCACCATTGGCCGACGCCGTATCCAGCAGCCAGGCAACCTCGCCGGAGGCGAACTCGTCGGCGGTCTTGGCCACGGAAGCGCCCTCGGACCCGTTCGGTGCGCAGGCACCCTGCAAGTAGTAGCAGTTGGCCAAGGTGATCCCGCCCGATCCATCTCCTAGGAAGTTGCCGGCGTAGCCGCCAGACGTCGCGACCCTGCCGGTGTTGAGGCAGGAGGCGAGCGCCACACCACCCACAGCGCAGTACCCGACGATGCCTCCGTTGATAGAAGCGCCCGACACCTCGCCCGCGTTCGCGCAATCGACGAAAGACGTGCCGCCCGCTTCGACTCGGCCTACGAGGCCTCCTGTGTACTGGTACGCAGTCCCGCATGTCACCTGGGTTTCGTTCCCGCATTGCTCGAACGCGCTCGACGCCCCTCTGGCGTTGCCGACCAGGCCCCCTGTGCAGTAACCTTCCAGCACACGCACGCCTTCGTTGACGACGTCGGACAAGTGCGCGCCGTCGACGTTTCCGGCGATCGCTCCCGAGTATGAACTGCTGGCAGACGTTTGCACGAGGCCGGACTTCAACGCCAGGTTCCTCACCGCAGCTCCTTCAAGGAAGCCGAAGATTCCCAGCGCATAAGGATGTCCGTATCTTTCGCCGTCGATGCGCACGTTCAGAACGTCGTGTCCCCCACCGTCGAAGGATCCCGCGTACCGAACGGCCCTATCAGACACGCCCCCTATGGGATCCCAGGGCAGGCATGTCTTGTACGCGTCGGACGCATCGGCGCCGAAGGCCGGAACGTCCAGGTACCCGCCATAGGCGGCACCCTCCAGGTTGATATCGGACATCAGCTCGACGCTCTTGGATCTGTACGCATCGGGCTGAGAACCCACCATGTAGGCGAACCAGGCCAGGCTTTCGGAGGTCGTGATCTGGTAGGGGCCCGTGTTCGTAGCAGCGTCGAACGCGCCCGTCGAGCCGTCGCCCGCGGGCTTGAACTTCTCCAGCGGCGTGGCCGTGGACGGGTTGAAGGTCTCGACCCACAGGCCCACGTCGGACCAGGAACCGGCCTTGGACATGGCGGCCGTCGCCGCGCCGGAGGCGTCGCGCGCGATGAGCTCGGGGTAGCCCGGGTTCGCGGCGTCGAACGTCCAGGTGGACATGTCGGCCACGTTGCCGGTCGCGCCCGCGCCGCCTGAGGCGCCGCCGTTCAGCTGGTAGGCCGCGCCCCAGGTCTGCAGCTGGGCGGTGGTCAGGGCCTTGAGACCAGCAGAGTTGGTGTATCTGGGATTTACGGTTGCATCGTAGAAGCAATCCTCCCCTACGCCAACCTCGTTCGGCGAGAACATGAAAGAATTCTCGGCAGTCGAAAGATATCCCGCATTGTAGCAACGGTCTAAGCGGAGCGTTGCGCCACCCTCAAGAGCGCCTACGAAACCGCACCCGTCACCGTTTACCGACACTTTGCCTCTGTTGTAGCCATCGGTGATCGTGCAAGATCCTCCGTCGACGAGCCCTACGAGGCCCCCCGCTATATCCATGCCGACATCGACCAAGCCTCGGTTACCCGATCGGACGATGCTCAGTTCGGCCGATTTAGCCAAACCCACCAGACCTCCATTGGGACCACCGCTTGAGACTGCCGCGTTCTCGCAGTCCACAAGTTTAGTCACGCCAGACGCGACACCGACTATGCCTCCAGTGTTCTTACCTTTGTAGACGGCGACAGTACGCCGCATCAAACCGCTCGCCACCTCGACGCCGGCAAGCTCCGCGCCGTTAACGGCGCCGAACAGTCCGCGGTTGTTGTCAGGCGTTTCGAAAACAACGATGTTCTGGATCTCGGTGCCGTAGGCACGCAACGTGCCGGTGAACGGGTTTGTCTCTGTGCCGATGGGCACCCACAGAAGCGCGGTTTTGTACTTGGCCTCCGCTTCGACCACGTCGGCTTCCGACAAGGCACTGTCCACGCTGTGGCCGTAGGCCGTGCCTGCAAGGTCGAACGCGGTGTGCGAACCGGCCGCCACCAGCGTGACGTTCGCAGATGCGAAGCCGGTTGCGCCTGCATTCACCTGTGCGCCGAACCACGCCAGCGCTTCCTCGCTGCGGATGGTGAAACCGTCTGTGGCAGTGCCCTCGAGGGCAGCCATGCCGGAAGGCACAGCTGACGCGTCGGCGGCCGTCTTCCAGGTGCCGCTCACATCGTCCCAGTAGGTGAGGCGCAGCTTGCCCTCGTCCTGGTCGGCGCCCACGTCGCCCCAGTCGGCGTACACGCGTTTGGCTATGTGGGGGTAACCCTTGTTCACGGTAGGGTCGAACATCCATCGGTACTCGGTCAGGTCGATGCCGGCGACCTCGGCCACATCCGAGCGCTCAGCGTTCAACGTGGTGGCGAAGGCTTTGCTCTGCATCTCGGTCGTAAGCATGCCTGTGGCGGACGAAGGGTTTATACCCTCCGTGTATTTCTCTTTGTCGTAGTACACCGTTGGACCGCCGGCGGCGCCAGTGGGGAACGTGTACCCGCCGCCGCCCCTCACGGAAACGGTGGCGCCGTTATAGCAGTTGGTGGCCATCGCTTGGCATCCGAACCCGTAAGCCTCATTCTGCGAGACCAAATCGCCCGTGTTCGAGCAACCGTATAACCACGACTCACGGGTACCGCCGTCTATTCCGCCTACCGTTGCATCGGAGGACGTGTCCGACTCGACAGCGCCCTCGTTCGAACAGAGGTAGAACGATAAGGAAGTACCGGCTTCGCCCGCCGCGCATCCCTGGATGCCGCCGACCATACAAGACCCCTTCACCGACGCTCGGTTCGTGCAGGCCACGAACGTCGTCTGATCCTGACCTCCACCCACGATGCCGCCGGCCCGGTTGTCCCCTCCGCCCAAGCCCCGCACGGAGACGCTCTCGTTCACAAGGTTCGCGAAGACCGCGTTAGCCGCACCGGTGGACGCGAACGCACCGGCCCAAGCAGTGGCCTGCCCCGATGCGTCAACCAAGCCCTTGGCAAGCGTCAGGTTGCGCACGTCAACCGCATCTTTGAGCAGACCGACGGTCGCGTAGAGATGTTCGACCGTGAAGTCGCCTCCGTCCAGGCGCACGCCCGTGGTGGTGTTCGGCCACGGCAAGGCCTCCCTGATGTTGTCGGGGATGCCGTCGGCGCCGGGGTTGCCGTCCACGTCCTTCTCGTCGACACCGGGGGTCGCTTCTATGTAGGTTTCGCCGAACAGGCTGATGTCAGCCGTGAGCACGGCGTAGTCGGCGCCGGTGGACTTGTATGCCCACCAAGCGAAGGCCTCGGGAGTTGAAAGTTGGTAGGGGTCGCCCACGGTGCCGGCGTTTGTAGGCTTGAAATCGCCCATGTTCTTGGAGTCGCCGTTCGTCAGCGTGACTGTGTCGCCGGTATCCACTGCGTCGGCCAGCTTCGCCCACGACTCGAACACCGCGTTGTTCTTCACGGTTATAGCCAAGTCGGCCGTGCGAGAATCATGTACCGTGTAGGGACTGGTGATGACCGTCTCAACGGTGGAATCACTGCCTTCCTCGTTGCCGGACAGCACGTACTTGACCTTCTTGGCCGGATCGGTTGGAACAGCCAACTTCACCTTGCTGCCCGCGTTCGCATAGGAAGCCTGCGAAGGCTCGGCAATGTCGTCGCCAAACACGCCGTTGTCGAAATCTTGCGCGAGCTTGAGCACGCACGGGTGCGCAGCGGCATCGAGGAACGCCGGATACGCGTCGCCGCCCGCGGCAAGCTCTCCGGTGGTCGCATCGCGGCCCACCTTCTGCCCCCACACGTTGCGGTGCGCTCCACCGGTAGTGGTGCCGTCGGGCGACGCCGTGTCCAGCAGCCAGGCAACCTCGCCGGAGGCGAACTCGTCGGCGGTCTTGGCCTCGACGTTGGTGGCAGAGGCCATGCCGGATGTGGGATGCGCGAGCGAAGGCCCCGCCGCCTCGTCGAAATAGCAGTTCGCAAGGTTGGTATTATAAGTATCTCCTACAAGCGCATAGGAAAGGCCACCTGCATTCACTTTCACCGTTCCCGCAACGTAAGCATTGGTCAGAGAGCACGAGCGAAACGAACCGTATACTGCGCCGATGCCGCCTGCTTTGTCCGGAGCGCTGACGCTTCCCACATGGGAAACGTCAGTCAGTACGGTAGAAACGCTATTACCGACGAACCCTCCTGCACACCCAACTGTGGCTCCAACGGTACCCGTATGCGAGACAGCAGATCCTTCGGATGATGTTTCCAAACGCCCAACAACGCCACCAACATTATCGCTGCCGGTTACGTCAACTCGCACAGACAGGTTGCTCAATCGCACATTCACGCCCTGCCCCAGCAAACCGCCAACACACTCGCCGCCCGAAACCGAACCCGAGAGAGAAAGATCATGGACGGACGCCTTCTCAGCCGCGCCCTCCGGAGCGCTCATGTATCCGAAGAATCCTTGATAATTCCGCGTCGAAACGACGGATAGCCCGTCGACAGCGTGCGAGCCTCCCGCAAACGCTCCGCCGAATGGGGAGCCAAGGGAACCGATGCCCAGCCAATCGAGCCGGACGGTGCCGTCGGTGTACTTCGTGCCGGCCAGCGAGACGTCGTCCGTCAGCTGGTAGAACGAGGTCCCGTACGTGAGCGTGCTGGTTTCGACCGGTTTGCCGCCGTTGTCGTAGTTCACCTTGCAAGCCATCCACGCCAGCGCCTCGGAGGAGCCCAGCTGGATGGGCTTGAGCGCAGCCGAGCCGTCGCTGACCAGCAGGTCGGGTTTGAACTTGTTTCCGCGCTCGTCCACAGGGTCGAAGTTGTCAACCCACGAGCCCACGTCTTCCCAGCTGGAGGCCGCGGGCATGGAGGCCGCTGCCGCGGTGGAACCCTGGATGACGGGCATGGGGGACGAAGCCCCGCTCAGGATCCCCCACTTGTCCATGGTGGCCACGGCGCCGTCGCCGGCCGTGCCGCCCGTGGCGCCGCCGTTCAGCTCGTAGGCTGCGCCCCAGGTGTTCAGCTGACCCGCCGAGACCGATTTCGCCCCCAGGAGGTTGGTGACGGTGCCGGCACCGGACACGCCTCCCATCGAGCCGACTTCCGCACCCACAACGGTGTCGAGGGTGAGCACGTTGCTCACCGCGCGGGATGCGATGGCGGCTGCGTCCGCGTATCTGGTGCGTCCCACGGGGAAGACGGTATCCACGCTGAGTCCAGAGACCGAGCTCCCCGCGCTGCTGGACACCGCTATCGCGCCCGTGTTGTAGCTGTCGGTCACCGTGGTTCCCCTATACGACACCTCCGTCAAATCTCCAGGCACGAACGCCTTTCCCACCAGGCCGCCTGCGAACGAGAGATCCCCGTAGGAGACCGCAATAGTTACGGCTCCGCTGTTGAAGCATCCGTCAATGGACGTGCCACCGCCGGACTGCGCGTCATCGCCCACGAGCCCGCCCAATCCGAGCCGCGTCGGGGCGCCAGGCACTCCTTCTTCGGAGGAAACCGCGCCCGTGTTCGCCGACCGCTCGATGCTGCCAGGGTTCGCGAACACGCCCACCAGGCCGCCCACGGCTGCCTCATTAGCGGCTCCGCTCGATCCACGAACCCCGAGGTTGGCCGTCACGCTGGCGCCGCTCAGACAACCCTCGATATGCGTGCCGTCCGCCACGGCCACCAACCCGCCCGCGGCATGCTTGCTGGCGACTGCGTAGGGAGCGTCGATCCGCACGGACGAGTTCGTGCCCAGGGCCAGGTTCGCTATGGTGCCCGAGCCGGTGCGGCCGAACAGGCCGGCCTCTCCGTCGGTGCCAACCCACATATGGTCGATTGTGTGGCCCTTGCCGTCGAAGCTGCCGGTGTACACCGACGTGCCGGTATACGTGGACTCCCACCCGATGGGCACCCAGGGCAACGGGGTCGCCGACGCGCTGCCGGCGGGCCCCGTAAGGTCGATGTCGGCGCCCAGCCGGGCGTGCGCCGCGCCGTAGGCGAGGCCGGGCGCGGCGGTGAAGGCCGGGTCGGAGCCGCCGGCGGCTTGCGTGTTAGCGATGGAGTCCGCGTTCTTCGTGTTCACCTGGTAGGCGAACCACGCCAGCGCCTCCGGGGACGAGATGATGTAGGGCTGGCTGGCCGAGCCGGAGCCCGAAAGCGCCATGAGGCCGCTGCCCGTGTCGGTGGCGCGCAATTCGGCCTCGGACGCCGAGGCGGCCACGTCGGCCCAGGACGAGATGCCCTTGGCGTACACCATGAAGTCGCCGGTATGGGAAAGAATGAAATACGGGTTACTAATCTCAGGACCGCCGAGGGAACCCATGTAGTACTTCGAATAGCCGGCGGGCAGCGCCAGCATCGAACCTTCATTCGCGTATTCGTAAGAATCGACCGCCGCCGCGCGCGCCAAGGGCGCGCCCTGAAGGCGGATCGTCGCTCGAACCAAAGGATGGAGCGTGGCCGGCATCCAATCCAGCGTGGGGTGCAGGCCGCCGGTGGGTTGGAACTCCCCGGTAACCGGGTCGCGGTCGATGCGCTGGTTCCACACGTCGCGGCCCACGGGTACGCTCTCGTTCAGCACGCCTTCCGCAGACGCGGCATTCAGCAGCCACGCCACCTCGCCGGAGGCGAACTCGACGGGGGTCTTGGGGGTAGCGCCGCCGTCATTATGCCCCTCTATGGTGCTGTTGTAATAGCAGTTGCTCACAAGCAGATTCCCGGACGATACGCCCCCGTAGATAGCCCCGTTCGTCATTTCCATGACGCCCGTCTCGGTTCCCGGGCCGAAGTTGTAGCTGTTCACGATGCTCAAAGCCCCGGCATCGGGCGAGTTCGTCCTCATATTAACAACCAACCCGGCCACGCCGGCGTTAGCGGCTTGGGCTCCGGTATTGCCGCAATCAGACACGCTCAGCTTGCCGCTGGAACCGGATGAGAAATCAACCAGCAGCCCCGCTGCGTAGTTGCTTTCGGTTTGCAGGTCTCCCTGGTTCATGCAGCGCGACATCGTGACGCTTCCGCCTAGGGATTTGCCCATCAAGCCGCCAAGGTACGTTCCCGAGCCGGCTCCATGCCCCTCCGCCGCGTTGCGGCAGTCGGTCATGGTCACGTCTCCCGTCGCGTAGGCCATCAGGGAGCCGCCGGCCACGCCGCCGGTATGGTTGAAATAGCCGCTCGCTATGGTCACGTCGGAGAGCGTCGCGTCGCTGCCGCACTCGAACAGGCCCGGGTTGTTCCTGCCGGGAATGTGGAAGCGCTCGATGTTCGTGCCCTTGGCCGTGAACGTGCCGGCGAAGGGGTTGTCGCGCGTGCCCATGGGCACCCAGCCCACAACGTTGCGGTGCTTGTCTTTCGCGGTTGCCGCGCTCGCATCGAACGAGCCGCCGTAGGGTTCGCCCGTCAGGTCGATGGCGCCCGAGGGCGCGGACAGCTTCACGTGCGCGTCGGCGTACGTGGTTGTACCGGAAATGGTTTCCGTTGGATTGGTGTTGAGCTTGTAGGCGTACCACGCAAGCGCCTCGGGGGTGGTCAGCGTGATGGGCTTGTCGGTGGCCGTGCCGTTGTTGGTGGACAGGTTCGGCTTGAAGCCTGCCGTCTCCCCCGTATCAGTGGCCGTGCAGAAGTTCTCGACCCATTCGCCCACCTGGCCCCAGTCGGAGGCCTTCTGCATGGAGGCCGCAGGCGACCCGTCGGCGTTGCGCGCGATCAGCTGGGGGTAGCTGTCGGGTGCGAACGTCCAGGTGTTCATGCCGGCCACGTTGCCGCTTTGCGTGCCGCCCGTCGCGCCGCCGTTCAGCTGGTATGCCGTGCCCCAGGTTTTCAGCTGGTCGGAGGTGAGGGAAGTACCTGAGCCGGTCGCGCCCGCCTTCGAGCCGTCGTAGTAGCACGATTCCACCGTGGCGCCGGAGGTAAACGAGTCAGAGAGAGCGCCTTTTTTTGAGCCGTTCACGTCGCCCGCGTTGTAGCAGCGGGCCATCCTACTTACGTTACCCCCCGTGCCTATGACGCCGCCGGTACCGTAACCGCCGCTGTTAGCCGTAGCAGTGATGTTACCCGTGTTGTACGAGTCCTCGATAATGCCAGGATTAGTGCAGTTCGTGGAGCCGATGACGCCGCCGGCGTCGCGAATAGCCCTCACGTCGCCGGTGTTCGAGCAGCGGCGGATGTAGAAGGTATCCCCCATATACGCGCAGCCCACCACGCCGCCCGTGTTGCAGGCCGTTCCGCTGCCGCCGCCGGCGTTCGAGGGGTCGGAATACACGGTGGCCGCGTTCGAGCAGTCCTCCACCGTGGTGATGCCGGTGATGCGGGCCACCACGCCGGCCGCACGATCGACGCCCGCTATGTAGCCCGAGGCTACGTTCACGCCGCGCAAGGTGGCATTGTGCGCGATGCCGAACAGACCCACATGGTATCCGCGCTTGACGGGAGCGAGGTTGGTTATGGCGTGCCGCCCGCCGTCGAACGTGCCAGTGTAGGCTTTGGCAGGCGTTGCGGTGGCCGAAGTATCGCTCATGCCGCCGATGGGCGTCCACGGCAGGCAGGTCGCATACTTGTCTTTATCCGTAGTGGCGGTCGAATTCACTTTGCCGCCGTACTTCGTGCCCGAAAGGTCGAGGTCGGCGGTGAGCTTGACGTTCTTGCCGGCCCAGGTGCCGGAGTCGGCGTCGATGGAGGCCTGGAACCACGCCAGCTGCTCGGGCGTGGAGATGAGCAGCGTGCCGTCGGCCTCTTTCTGCACCTGGGGGACGAGGGTGGTGGGCGAGTTGCCCAGGGGGTCGGCGAGGCCTGCACTGATGGTGGCCGAGCCGGCGGTGAGGTCGGCTTGCTTCGCGCGGATGGCCGTGCCAACCGTGCCCCAGTCGGCATAGGCCGAGCTCGACGCCTTGAGCGACGGGATGGGGTAACCGTTGTGGTCGGGGGCGTTCGTCCACTCGTAGATGTTGTAGAGCAAGTCGCCGCTGGGCGCTTTGGGATCATCGGTGCCCGTGTACGCGTACAGCTTGATGTTCAAATCGCTGAGCAACGCTGAACCCTGCATCTCGGCAGTGGTTTTGCCAAGAATGTTGCCAAAGTTCGCATCATTAAGCTCGTAGGCAACGAGCACATCGGTATTGACGGTACAGTAAGCGTTCATGCTTACGCCGCCGAGCGAAGCTATGTAATTCGGGCAAATTGCGTACACCTTGCTCGGGTCTTCGCTCGCAGCCACGCCGATGGGGCCGGCGCTGTAGTTGCTCGCAATCTGGAGGTTCGTGTCGGAAGCGTCCCACGAGACAAGGCTCACGATACCTGCAGCGTAAGAGGCGCCGGTGGGGGCGACGGATCCAATGTTGCCGCATTGGATGATCTGCGTCTTAGCAGATCTTCCGGGCGCGCCACCCAGGATTCCTCCCACGTACATGCATCCTAGGCCGTCCGCTTCCGGGTACCCCGTGCTGGTCAACGTGCCGCTGTTGAAGCACAGAAGCATCTTCCCGGCATCGGCGCCGCCGGCGATGCCGCCGGCAAACCCGTTCGCATCCCTGCTGGGTTCGTTCGTGGTCACGTTGCCCTCGTTGCGGCATCCGTACAGCGAGGAGCTCTGCACGGAACCCACGAGTCCGCCGATCTCGGCATCGTCGGCCTCGTGCCCCCTTACGACGACATCGACGCTTTCGTTCACGCAGTTGACGACGTTCGTCCCGGAGTCGATGACACCGGCCAGAGAGCCTACGTACAGATTCGACTCGCCTAGGTTCTCCATAAGCACCACGCCCGAGCGCAGAGAGACGTCGCGCAGCACGGCGCCGTCCGTCTTCGCGAACAGCCCGGAGAATGCGTACGACACATCCTCGTAGGCAGCGGCGTTCATGTGCTCGATGGTGAAATTCTGGCCGTTGAACGTTCCGCCTCCGAAGGCTACCGTGCGGCCGATGGGTATCCAGGGAAGGGCGTTGTGGTATTTTGCCTCGGCGGTTGCGGCGGATTCGTCGATGGAGCCGCCGTAACGGGTGCCGGCCAAGTCGATGTCGCCCAGCAGCGTGGCGCTTATCTTGTGGTTCCTGTTGTGCGCCTCCACTTCAATGCCCAGCCAGGCCAACGCCTCGGGAGTGCTGATGAGGAACGGGGTTGCGTCGGCACCGTCGCCCGCGGGCTTCATGGCTTGGCCGTTGACGTCGTTGGGATTGAAGGATTCCACCCATTCGCCCACGTCTTGCCAGTCGGAGGCCTTGTCCATGGTCTCGCCCGCCGCACAGAGCACGGGGAAGCCGCCGTTCTTGGGATTGGCCGGATCGTCCATGCGCCACGTGGCCATGTCGGCCACGTTGCCGGTTGCGCCCGTGCCGCCCGTGGCCCCGCCGTTCAGCTGGTAGGCCGCGCCCCAGGTTTTCAGCTGGTCGGAGGTTATCTTGGTGCCGGCATCCAACGTTGCATCGCTGGTGCTGTAGCAGTTGGTGACCGAGGTTGTCGCCGTCCGCGCTGCAATCATGGCGTTGGTAGCGACACCCGTGAAGTAGCAGTTCTCCAGAGTGTGCGTACCAGTCGATATCGAACGCCCGAGGATACCACCACTCTGATTACCCAGCATAGTGGCGTTCGAGAAACAGTTTTTGATAGTGCCGCCACCTATATAGAGATCACCCACAATGCCGCCAGTCAGTCTGTTGGCTGTAGGATCTTTTCCGATGGTGCCTGACAGCACGCCGCATGACTCCACCACGGCTCCGCCGGTCAGCTGGCTCGCAATGCCACCTACGGTAAGATAATCGTCGGACGTTACATTAATGTTCACGTCTTTGAGCAGTACGTTCTTCACCGTTCCGCCAGCGCTGACAAAACCGAACAAACCCCAGCCGCTTTGCCCTGTCACCGAGCCAGTTTTGGTAAGGTTACTAATGGTATGACCCTGGCCGTCGAAGGTGCCAGCATAGTTCGCGCTGACTTCGCCGTGCTGTGTGGTGACGATAGGGGTCCATGCTAGCGGAGTGCCGCTTGTTTGGCTGTACTCGGTGCCAACGAGGTTGATGTCGTTAGCGAGGACTGCCGACAGCTCGCGGTTCTGCTTGGAGGCATCGATGGAAGAGGTTTCCATCTTGCGGGCTGCGGTCATGTTCAGATAGGTGAACAACGCCAACTGTTCGGCCGTGCCAATTTGCAGGCCGCCTGCGCTGGCGTCGTAGGTGGGAAGAACGACGTCCTTGGCCGTGCCGTCTGCCTTGATGACGGAGACGGTTTCGCCGGAGGCCAAGCCCTTGCCAGCCGCGGTGGCGGCGTTGGCGATAGCCTCGCCCACATCTCCCCAGTCGGCATAGGTGGGGTTGGCCAGTGGTGCCGCCTCGCCGGACGCGATGCGGATGGACAGCGGCATAGCGCCCTCGGCCAGCTCGTAGCCTTGCGGGAGCTTCGCGGTGAAGGTGGCACCTTCTGTTGCGACGGTTTGCTGATCGTAGTCGGCGCTTTCCCAGGAGACGTCGAGCGTCATGGCAGTGCCTTCGAGGGTGAGCGGGCCCGCCGACAGGGCGCGCCCCGTGTCCAGGATGGAGCGCTCGGGGGTGGTGTCGACGGCGTCGCCGGAGAGGGAGGGCTCGGGGGACGCGGCACCCTCGTCGGGGGACGCGGCGTTGGCGGCGGCCTCGTCGGAGGATGCGCTCTCGTCGGCTCCGCCTTGGGCGGCACCGTTGGCCGGCTCGGCGGCCAGCGTGACCACGACCTGCTTGGGCAGCAGGGCAGCTGCGGCCTCTTCGGCGCTCATGTCCGCAAGCGGCGCGAGGCTTGCCAGCGCGAGCTGTCTTCCGGAGCCGTCTGCGGCGTCGGTCACGTAGAGGGAGTAGTCGTAGGACTCCTGGCCGGGCACGTCCCATGAGGACACCTGCTTGGCGGGGGCCGTATCTGAGGGGGTGGGCTCGGCGTCGGGGGTGGGCTCGACGGGGCTCGTCTCCACGGTCTCGGACTTAAGGTTCACGCCGGGCTCGCGCCCGGCCTTGAGGTTGACCGGCTCGGCAGGTTCGGGGAAGCCGCATGTGGCGCCGTCGGCGGCGCCGCCCTTCCTCCACACGGCGTCGTCTCCTTCGCGCCCGGCGTTCAAGCGCTGGCTGGCGGCTTCGAGGTCGGTGGCGGACAGGGCGCCGTCGCGCTCGTCGAAGGCGCCTGTGTAGGACGCGCCCTCGTCGGCGGCGAGGTAGGCGCTGGCCGCATCCACCTGACGCGCGTAGGCCTCGGCGTCGGCGCCGGGGGCGGCCAGGTAGGCGGCCTTGTCGGCCGCATCGATGGCGCCGGCGCCGTAGCTGGTCTTGATCGTGCCCGAGCCCGCGGCGGCGATACCCGCGGAGGCGGAGGTCTGCTGGCGGTTGATTACCGCGCCCAGGTTCGCGCAGTCCTCGATAGTCCCGTCGTTCACAGCGACGATGCCACCGGCGAGCGCCTCGAGGTCGGATTCGGCCTCGGTCCCATCGGCGGCGGGGGCGCAGGCCTGCACGCTCATGCGGTTCACGACGCCTTGGATCGAGCCTTTGTTGACGGCGGCCAGCGCACCTGCCTGCGCGCCTGTCGCCGCCACGCAGGTGGCGCGGGCGCCCTCGGCGGCCATCTGGGCGTCGGTGAGGCCCAGCTGCAGCCACTCGATGCGACCGGTCTGCGCTATCTCTTGGAACAGGCCCGCGCTCGCGGTGGCGAAGCACAGGGTGCGGCCCTGGCCGTCCAGCGTGGCGGCGAGCACGGTGCCGCCCGGCCATGCGGCGTCCACGGGCCTCGGCGATTCGCCCTGCACCGCGGCGGGCGCCTGGGCCGTCAGATCGATGTCGGCCTCCAGCTTGGCGGAGGCGTCGGAGTGCAGAAGCGCCCACCAGGCGAAGGCCTCGGGGGTGGAAATGGTGTAGGGGTCGTCCTCGGAGCCGGTGCCGGCGGGCTTGAAGCCCTCTTCGGCCAGTGTGCCGTCCTCGACGCCGCGCGCCACATCGAGCCACGTGGCGAAGGCGGTGGGCGCCTCGGGAAGCGCGCCGTCGGCCTCGGCCTCAAAGCCCGGTGCTGCGCCCTCACCTGCCGCATCTGGGGAGGCTTGCGCGGACGGCTCGTCTGCGGAGGAGCCATCCTCGGAAAGCCCGCTGTTAACAAGACCCCCCCCCGTCACATCCTGCGCGGCGTCTTGGGGGACGGCGTCTGCGGAGGGACCGCCGGTCGCGTAGGCGTCGCCCAGCGGGCTCATGGTGAGCACGAGGGCTGCCGTGAGCACGACGGAGAGGGCCTTGTCGAGCGCCGTGCGGCGCTCGACGTGCGCCCTCGGCTTCGACCGGTCGTCCGTCTTGTTGTCCGTATGCTTGTTCTGCATGGTGCTCGCCCCTTGCGACATCCGCCCGACAAGCGGTTGCAGGGGTGTCTTCGACAGCGCACTCTCCGGCGCCAGAACGCGCGAAAACGGGAAACGGATGCCCTTTCCCGCATGGTCGCGCGAACCCCCTGTCCGCTATTCAATTCATCGCTGATTCCCATAATCAACAGGCGGGGTAGCCTTTTCAAGGCCCCCGAACCAGATTGCTCGCGAATGCGGCTCCTGTGCTCGCAGGCGCAGATAGCCCATGCGGTTGCGTTATTGGAAACGGTCCCGAAGCGAGGGTGTGCGGCAGGTCGTATGCGCAGGATGCACGCATAAACCGGTGGGGTAGCCAAAGCAAGCACGAGAGGCGTTCAGGAGCCCGGGGACAGGGCGCGGGCGGGTGAAAGGGGGCGCGGGGGTGGCGGTCAGGCGGGTGCGGGAGAGGCAGGGCGCGAAAGGGGCATTTGGGGAGCAGGCGCGGGCGGGCGCGGGAGACGCGGAGCACGAGGAGGCGTGGGGAGCGTTTGGGAAGCAGGCGCGGGCGGAGGAATCGGGAGACGCGAGGAAACATGGGGGCGCGGGAAGCGGGAGCGCGGGCGAACGAATGTTTCACGTGAAACATTTCGCGAGTTGGAGACGGCGGGCTCCAAGCATCGTTCGCAAGTGCCGGGTTTGCGAGACATGGCAGGCTGCGGGCCGCTGCCGGAAGACGCAGGGGCGCAGAGCG
>ENA-ORTH01001403-ORTH01001403.1-human-gut-metagenome-genome-assembly--contig:-NODE-1403-length-24407-cov-3.058188_pt1 | contig 24407 bp, 23 predicted proteins | sample MGYA00241914_ERZ509192 | MGnify/ENA primary metagenome ERZ509192 (study PRJEB26280, sample SAMEA2338826) | human gut metagenome | biome: human gut; feature: human-associated habitat; material: faeces... | reverse complement strand
CGACGCCCTCGTCGGTGACCTTGAGGTTGCTCTTCTTCTCGGGCTCGGCGGCCTTCGCGGGCTCGGGCTCCGCCGGTGCCGCGGGCGCGGGCCGCGGCTCCTCGGCCGCGTCGGCGCTAAGCGCCGGGACGCCGGGCTTGGGCGCGGGGACGTACATGTTGCCCTTGCCGTCGTCGGCCTCGGGCCTCCCGGCCTCTATATCGCCGCGGGCCTCGGACGCCTTGCGGTAGAGGATGGACACGATCTCCTGCAGCGCGGCGTCCTCTTCGAGCGCGCCGCGCACGGTCAGCGTGATGTTCATATAGGCTCCTTATCTGAAAGCTGTAGCCGTCAGTTCGATCAAAACGTAGAGGACGGTTACTACGGCGAAAGCCGCCGGGATCACCCAGCAGCCTCGCTCCCATTCCTCCTGTGGTACAATCCGCTTGTCTTCATTGACGGATGCGCGCCCGCTTTCCAGGCTTCGGCGCGCTTCTTTTTTCGTCGTCCCCCGCGGGGCGCAGGTTGAAAAGCTACTGGGCATACTCTCCCCTTTCCGTGTACAGGCACGTGTTGCGTGCCAGCCATTCGTCGAGCTCCGAGACGAGCACGAACCCGCTGCGGACCTTGCCGCGCACGTAGCGGACGGGCAGGGGGTCCTCGGACCTCGCCGCGTACTCCATCAGCTTCGACGGCTTCGTGCCCGTCTGCGCCGCGAGCTGCGGCACGGTGACGCACACAGGGGCCACCGCGATGATCTCTTCCAACCTCATCACCTCCTTTCCAGTGCAGCACCCGCCTCGATGTGCGGGGGCGCGTGCGGGACCTACCGCCGCGTCGGTTCGGTTGTCAAGGTGCGGTGCTTCTAACCGCTAGTTTAACTATCGGACTTGCCGAAAAAAATGCGCTCGTAATTGCGGCTGAGAAGCTGGCAGATACGGCGCGCTTGAAGGACGGTTGCCCTTTCGGGACTAGCCTCGATACCTGCATACGTGGGGCGTGAAATCCCGAGTTTATCTGCCATTTCTTGCTGGCTATAGCCGGCTTCCTCGCGCGCCTTGCGCAGGGTTTCGTTTGCCATTGATCAGATCACCTCCCAACGTCCGATTGTACAATTAATATGCTAGTTAAACTAGCCTAGCATGTCAAGTTATTTTTTCATATAATGCTAGTTAATTTAGCAAAAGGAGGTTTTCGCAGTGGGAATCCGCGAGAACATAATCGCCTTAAGGTCTCTCTACAACGTGACGCAAGAAGAGCTTGCGGCTATTGCCGGTGTTTCGCGAGGGGCCGTCTCCCAGTGGGAAGGCGGTTTTTCAGAGCCGCGCATGGGCGCGATCCAGAAGATCGCGGATCATTATAACATCATGAAATCAAACATCATCGAAGATGGTGGCATGGAGTTAATCGACCCTTTGACGAAGAAGCCCCGAGTGGTGGGAAACTACCCAAAAGGCGCGATCATCCCATCAACCCCGCGCAAGGCATATGCTCCCCTCTTGGGCCGTGTGCATGCCGGAGACGCCCAACCGCCAGAGATAATCGAGGACAACATACCATTGCCATACGACATATGGGATAGGCACCGCGAGGGGTATTTCCTGCAAGTCGAAGGAAACTGCATGAGCAGGGTCTACCCCGAGGGCTGCTACATCTTCGTCGATCGGCGCATGGAACCGCAAAACGGATCTATAGCCGTGGTGAGCATCGACGGCAATGACTACGTAATGCGTCGCCTCTATCGTGGGGCAAACACGATGGTGCTCTCCCCCGATAGCTGGGAGGGTGGTTACGAGGATATCGTAGTACGCGAGGGAGACGGTCACACTGTCGAGTTCGAGGGCGTAGTCGTCTGGTTCCAGGCTAGCAGAGAAATGGAGTAGCAGGGCTATAGAGGTGATCGTCGGAATCAACTAATATAAGAGCACGCGAAAGCGCGGAGTACCGATACGAGAGAGGGAGAAAAATGAAGAAGATCATCACGATGGCCGCGGCGGGGGCGTTGGCGCTGTCTCTGGCAGGGTGCGCGCAACAGGCAGAACCTATTGCGCAAAACGATCCGCCGAGCACGGAGGCGAAGCAAAACGAGCGCCAGCCTTTGTCCGTGGCAGAGACAGGGTACTTCATGGATGAATTCGGCAGCGCCCATTACGCCGTTATCATCGAAAACGAGAACATGGATGCTGCTGCGGAGCTCGTGAACATGAAGATCACTTCGAAGGACGCCGACGGTAAGATCATCGGTTCGGAAGACGCCTACCTCACGCTTCTGTTCGCAAATGGGAAAACCGCCCTTTGCGGAACCACATACAGCGCGCAAAATGCCGCTACTCTCGAATTCCAAATCGTAGAATCGCCGAATATGTGGCAGCACGAAACGATGCAGCAGGCGGAATTCGACGAGGCGTTCTATGTTCAGAATATCAACGAATCTACGGGCGAATACGGGGATACGACGGTTGCCGGCGAGATCGTGAATACAGGCTCTGCGGGATTCTCGGCAGCAAGCATCAATGCGGTATTCCGCGATGCGAACGGCGCGATAGTGGGAGGCGCGACAACCACGATATCGAGCGTACCCGCAGACAGCACTGTTCCGTTTTCGATCGACTACATCCCGAACGTGCCGGAGCACGTGAAAGTGGATGTCTACGTAGACTGCGGATATCCTTCCGAGAGCTAGAAAAACGCAAAAAGCCCTGCACATCACAGGGCGGCAACCCTAGCGCGAGGCCCCGGCGCGCAATAACTAAACTAAGTTAATATTATTCCTTGCGTTATTTCTTAACTTAGTTTATAATTAAGCCATCGGAAAGGAAGGCGACGATGGTAAAGCGGAAGGCGGTGACTGACTTCTTGAGGAAAGGCGGGCTCCACCCGGACGGTGGCAAGAACCACGAGCACTGGACGGACGGCACGCACTTCACGCAGGTTCCGAGGCACGGCGAGATATCGGAGCAGCTGTTCGAGAAGATCAAGAAGCAGGCGGGGCTCAAGTAGCCCCGCCCCATCCCGCCGAGGCGGCTAGGAGGAAGATATGCTGGCAGTGTACGAGTTCGAGCTATTCGAGGACGAGGGCCTGGTGCTCGCGCTCCCGTTCGACATGGAGGGCGGCACGCAGGGCCGCGACGTGAGGGAGGCCTCCGAGATGGCGGCTGACTGGCTCAAGGGCGATCTGGAGCACCGTATGATGGTGGGCGAGCCCCTGCCGGAGGCGACGTTCGGGAACGATCCGCGGCAGGGCGGGCGCATCGCCATCGTAGCCGTTGACGCCGACCTCGACTCCGTGGAGACCGTGGCGGCGAGCGACGCCGCCGAGATGCTCGGGGTGTCCCGCGCACGGGTGTCGCAGATGCTCTCGAGCGGCTTGCTCGAGGGGTACCGGAAGGGGCGCGCGACCTTCGTCACGCTTAACAGCGTGAAGGCGCGCCTCGCCGAGCGCCCGAAGGCGGGCAGGCCCCGCAAAACCGCCACGGCCTAGAGAAGCAAGAAGGCCTCGCGCATCACAGGGCGGCAACCCTAGCGCGAGGCTTCGAAAAGATAACCAACCGCATTAACGGAAGGCTAGGTGAAGTATATCATGCCGCGCTCGAACTTCGGGACGATCCAGTACGTCTCCAAAGGCAAGTATCGCGTCTGGTGGGAAGACGGGCGAATGGACGATGGCAAGCGCAAGCGCGCGTCAAAGATTGTCAACGGCACAAAGGACGACGCAGAACTCTACCTGGCGAAAATTCGCGTGGGGCTGCTTGGCTGCAGCGATGACATGACATATAACGAGCTGTGGGCCGCCAAGGTGCAGCCATCGTTCGAGCGTGACGGGCTTGCCACAAAGACCGTGGAGAACTACGAGCGTGTATGGGCACGGGAGCTAAGACCACGCATCGGAGGCGAACTCGTGGCATCGACGACCTGCGGGCGAGCTGAGGACGTGCTGAGGGAGATCGCGTCGCCCTGGGTGCAGCGTTCGGCCTACCAGCTCTGGAAGAAGATCTGCAACATCGCGATCCGCGAGAGGGTCCGCCCTGACAACCCCGTGAACCGCTACATCAGGCTCGACCGCTTGCCCGAGGTCGAGCGGAGGATCCTCGACGCTTCCGAGGTCGTCGATTGGATGGAGAGGATCAGGGGCCTCAAGCACGAGGCCGTGCTGCTCGCCGAGGCCGGCGGGGGCCTGCGCCCCGAGGAGGGCATCGCGCTGCTGAAGGAGGATGTGTCGAGGCTCGAGCACAAGGGCAGGGTCTACGCCGAAGCGGTAGTGGACAAGGCGCTCGTCTCCACGCGCAACGGCCGGGAGCTGAAAGGTACGAAGAACGGCTTCTCGGAGCGGAAGTCGATAATCGGCTGGCCGTTCGCGGAGCGCCTCCTCGAGCTCGCGGAGGGCGAAGGGCCGCTGTGCCCCAACGGCCGCGTCGGGCACGAGCCGGGATCCCCGTGGGAGGCCCGCCATTACATCTCGCCCGTGAGCTTCACGAACAGCTACCGGCAATGGTGCAGGGACAACGGGGTCGAGTACGTGCGACCGGGGAAGCTGCGCAAATCGTGGTCGACCATGCACGGCGAGGCGGGATCGCCCGACTCGCTCGTCCAGCGGGCCATGGGGCACTCAGACGGCACCACCAGGGGGCGCAGCTACCAGAGCGCGACGCGGCGAGGGAACATTCTGATAGCCGACCATCTGTCCGAGCTGATCGCCGAGGAGACGGATATGGCACGGATTGGCACATGGATCGAACCGTATTTGCGCGTTTGATCTGGGGTTATAGAAGCATAAGCGGTTTTTCCGGCACCCTTGAAAACTGTTATGCCGAAAGGCATCGTGGGTTCGAATCCTACCGCCTCCGCCACATAGATTCCCTCAATCCGATGCAAGCTTTTTTGTCTTGGCGGTATTCCAGATCGCAGGTCAGGGCTCAGTCGATGTGCGAAAAGGATCTGCCGAAGAAGACCAGCAGACAGGACTGTGCGGAAAATGCTCCGCAGAAAAGCCTGCTATCGTCTTTCGCCATCATCGACCACCGTGCAGTCGTTCCACGAGCAGTCGACTCGCTGAACCCGCAACGCGGACGTGCATAGTCGAGCCCCTCGGTGCGAGGGGCTCGACTCGGTTTCGGATACCGAGCAAGAACTACCGCTCGTTCATCGGAACGTAGGGGCGCTTGCCGCCGCGCGTGGATTTGTACGCCGGGCGGATGATGCGCTTGCCAGAGACGATCTCCTCGAAACGATGCGCAGCCCAACCAGGCATGCGCGCACAGGCGAACAGCGGCGTGAACAGATCCTCGGGAATCCCCATCATCGAATACACGAAGCCGGAGTACATATCGATGTTGGCGCACATATCCTTGCTCGTGCCCTTCTCGCGCAGGATAACCTCGGACGCGAGGCGCTCGATACTGCGAAGCAGGTTGAACTCGGCCTCGTATTCCGTACCCGTTGCCAGCTCCTCGGCAAAGCGCTTGCACACCACGGCGCGCGGATCGGACTTCGTGTACACGGCGTGGCCCATGCCGTAGACAAGGCCTGTCTTGTCGTAGGCCTGCTTGTTGACGATTCTCGCAAGGTAGGCAGCAACCTCATCGTCGTTGCTCCAGTCGGACACGTTCTCCTTGATCTCCTGCTGCATGGCGAGCACCTTGTGGTTCGCGCCGCCGTGCTTCGAGCCCTTGAGCGAGCCCATGGCAGCTGCATAGGTGGAGTACGGATCGGTGTCGGCCGAAGTGAGCACCCGCGTCGTAAACGTGGAGTTGTTGCCACCGCCGTGTTCGGCATGCAGACACAGCATGATGTCCAGCATGCGCGCCTCCTCCTGCGTGAACGAGCGGTCGGGCCGCAGCATCGACAAGATGGTCTCAGCCGTGGACTGGCCGGGAATGAAACGATGCATGATCATGGATTCGTTGTTGTAACGGGCGCGCTTGGCGTAGTACGTCAGCACCATGATGCGCGGAAGACGGGAGATGAGCGAGATGGCGGTATGAATCTCGTGATGCGGCGAGCGATCCTCCGCGTCCTGATCGTACGCGTACAGCAGCAGAATGGAGCGCGCGAGCACGTTCATGATGTCGGGCGGCGTGTCGCGCATAATCATGGAGGCAGTGAACCCGTTGGGCAGCTCGCGCTCGGCGTCGAGCACCGAGACGAACCGGTCGAGTTGGTCCTTCGTGGGCAGTTCGCCCATAAGCAGCAGATATGCCACCTCTTCGAAGTTGAAGCGGCGCTCGGCAGCATCGGTTCCCAACAGGTCGTACACATCGTATCCGCGATAGCGAAGGCTTCCCTCGTCGGCGATCTTCTCGTTGTCAGACACCACGTAGCCATGGACGTTCGCAATATTCGTGAGTCCGGCGACGACCCCCGTGCCATCAGCGTTGCGCAGGCCGCGCTTTACATCGTACTGGTCGTAGTAGGCCGCGTCGATGGCATTGATCGCTTTGAAGTTCTCGTAGAGGGCGATCTTCCTCTCTTTCTCGTCGCTCATAGCACATCCTTCCTGCCGCGCCGAACGCGGCCCCTTCTCCTTGTTCCGGCAATGCGCATATCCGGCCGTCCGCGGGGCGTACGGCCTCCCGTTGCTCTGGTGGATGGGAGATACAGCGATGCTTCTTTAGCATGATAGAGCGAGCAGGCGGGCGGCGCAATCCCAGGGAGGGAACTAGTCGGCGAACGCGACGGGACGCTCACGGTTCGGCAACCGCCTTTCCCTGAAAAAGCGTGGTGCAGGCGGGCCGTATAGACTGACCTCCACGACAGTCCGAAAGCGAGGGCCACGCCGTGATAGAATCAATGTTTTCCCTACTCATCGAAAAACGCGACTGGTTCATCGACCTGTTGCTCCAGCATATCGCCATTTCGCTCGTCTCCATCGCTCTCGCTGCGATCATCGGGCTGGCGCTCGGCATTGCTATCGCTCAATGGCGGCGCGGCGCGAAACCGGTGCTTGCGCTTGTGAACTTCATCTACACCATCCCCTCCATCGCTTTGTTCGGCTTTCTGATCCCCCTTACCGGCATCGGCGACCTCAACGCCGTGACGGCGCTCACCATCTACGCGCTGCTGCCCATGGTGCGCAACACCTACACGGGCCTTACCGCCATCGACCCGGCCATCATCGAGGCAGCGCGCGGCATGGGCTCCACCGACCGGCAGACGCTCTATCGCATCGAACTGCCGTTGGCAGCGCCCGTCATCATGAGCGGTATCCGCAATATGGCGACCATGACCATTGCGCTGGCCGGCATCGCGTCCTTCATCGGCGCGGGCGGCTTAGGCGTGGCCATCTATCGCGGCATTACCACGAACAATTTGGCTATGACGCTGGCCGGCAGCGTGCTGATTGCCGCACTCGCCATCGTCGTCGATCTGTTGCTGGGCCTTGCCGAGAAGCGCGCACGTCGCCACTTGGAGCCCTCGCCTTCAACTGTCCGCGCCAAGAAACTGAGGCGCGGCGGACGGGCGGTCGCAGCCGTTGCTGCGTCGGTCGTGCTGATCGCGGGCGGCACCTTCGCCTACGCGAAGTTCGCGGAAGACAACGGCGGCGGCACCATCGATATAGCCACGAAGCCCATGACCGAGCAATACATTCTCAGCGAGATGCTCAAAACGCTGATCGAGCATGACACCGATCTCTCCGTGCAGATTACCCAGGGTATCGGCGGCGGAACATACAACATCCATACCGGCATGGAGCGCGGTGATTTCGACTTGTACCCGGAATATACCGGCACAGCCTGGACGACGGTGCTCAAACGCGAGGAATTCTATGACGAGTCGATGTTCGACGAACTGCGCCAGGCCTATGAGGATCGATTCGGCTTCGAATGGATATGCGAATACGGGTTCAACAACACCTTCGGCATCGCCGTTCGCAAAGACGTAGCCGAGCGCTACGGGCTGCACACGTACTCGGACCTTGCAGCAGTCGCTCCCGAGCTCACGTTCGGCGCACAGCCCGATTTCTACGATAGGGAGGACGGCTACCCCGGCCTGCAAGCCACCTATGGCATGGACTTCGGAACCACCGCCGACATGGACATAAGCCTGAAATTTCAGGCGCTGTTCGACGGTCAGGTGGACGCAATCACCATGTCCACCACCGATGGACAGGTAACCGACGAGCGCCTCGTGGTATTGGAGGATGACCGGCATTTCTACCCGTCGTACCGGTGCTATGACATTGTGCGCAGGGACACGCTGGAAGCGCACCCCGAGCTGCAGGACGTGCTGTTGAAGCTGGACGGCGCTATAAGCGACGCCGATATGGCACGCATGAATGGCGCGGTCGAAATGGAGGGCAGGGAGCCGAAGGACGTGGCCGACGCGTTTCTGTCCGAAAGGGGACTGGTATAGCATGGGAAGCCCGAGTGCGCAGGAGAGGAACATGCCCGCCATCGAATTCGACCATGTGGTGAAGCGATTCGGCGATGCCGTCGCCCTGAACGACGTGAGTCTGAGCGTCGACAGCGGATCGTTCGTCACCATCATCGGCAGCTCGGGCTGCGGCAAGACGACGCTGCTCAAGCTAGCCAACGCTCTCGTCATGCCCGACGAGGGGCAGGTGCTTGTGCATGGCAGCGCCACCACCGAAGCCGACCCTATCGAACTGAGGCGCACCATAGGCTATGTTATTCAGGGCAGCGTGCTGTTCCCCCACCTCACCGTGGAGCAGAACATCGCGTACGTGCCGAGCCTGCTGAACCGGCGCGACCAGCGACGCACCGAATCCGCGGTAGACAAATGGATAGGGCTTCTAGGGCTGCCCTCCAACCTGCGCGACCGCTATCCCGCCGAGCTTTCCGGCGGCCAGGCCCAGCGCGTCGGAATCGCCCGCGCGCTGGCAGCCAGCCCCGACATCCTGCTGGCGGACGAGCCTTTCAGCGCCGTGGATGCTATCACACGCGCAAGCTTGCAGGACGAAATCAAGCGCATCCACAACCAGACCGGCGTCACCACCCTGTTCGTCACGCACGATATCGACGAAGCACTTGACCTGGGTGAAAAAGTGATGGTCATGGAAGCTGGACGCGTCGTGCAGTACGCATCGCCGCACGATGTGCTTGCGAATCCCGCGAGCGGGTTCGTCGAGCGACTCGTCGCCCGCAAGCGCAGCGTCTATGCACGATAGAAGCCTCTGGCGCGACTTCAGCAATCGCCCCTTCGCATGCGAACGTCTTTACTGACAAGTATCGGAAGTATGCGCCCCCCCCCGTCCGGGGCGCCAGACCCACCGAATCGGCCGGATGCTTTACTGAAGACAGCCTTCCGAAACGAATGTGAAGTAGCTTGGGTAACCTTCTGCACACCGCCCAGCGAATGATTCCGCGACACGTATTCGCACAGAGCCCGAACGTGCTCCTTTCCCAAACAATCGTCCCGACGGGGAGGGCGTGTGAAAATCCCGTCCTCGACCCCTTCATAAAAATAGTCAACCGTATAGGATGAAATCCGAGAACGATTGACCGGCCGGTCAACACGGCGGCACGCGAACAGCCGGTCGACGACGAAAGGAGGCGACAATGGGCAACCGGAAGGAGGAGTTCGAGAAGTTCGAGAGCCTTCCCGAAGAGCGGCAGGACGCAATCGTCGAAGCCGCCGTTGAGATGTTCGGACGCTTCGACTACAAAAGCGCATCAACCGAGGAGATTGCCCGCAAAGCTGGCATATCGAAAGGCCTCCTGTTCTTCTACTTCAAGAACAAGAAGGAGCTGTACCTCTACCTCATGGAGCACCTCATGGAGAAGGTGTCCGATCTGGTGGTGGACGACGGGTTCTACGAGATCGACGACTTCTTCGAGCTGCTCATCTACGCGGCGGAAACCAAGCGCAAGGTGTTTTCGCGTTTCCCCTACCTGTTGGAATTCTCCGTCCGGGCCTTTTACCCGGAGCATAAAGACATCAAGGACACGATGGACAGCTGGACGCAGCGGCAAATCGACCTGATGTTCTCCACGTACTTCAGATGCGTGCGGTTTGACCGGTTCCGCGACGACATCGACCCGAAGTACGTGCTCGACCTGCTAATTTGGCTGGCTGACGGCTACCTGCACCAGCAGCGCGCCCTGCATCAGCGCCTCGACATGGACGCGATGCTGGACGAGATGTACCGCTGGTGCGCCATGCTAAAGGCCTACTCGTACAAGGAGGAGTACCTATGACGTTACGCGAAGCGCCGCAGAAAGCGCAGGGTGGTTCCGTCGAAGGCGATGCGCTTGCCGAAGACAAGGCATGCGGCGAGAACCAAGCTTCTCTCGTAGGTGAGATATTCGAAGGGAGCGGAGTCGCCGCTGAAGAGCGCAGCCGCGAAGTCCCCAGCGGCACGGCAGCTATCGAGGTGTGCGGCCTTGTGAAGGATTACGGCAAGGGTCGCGGCGTATTCGATGTTTCGTTCGCCGTGCAACCGGGCGAGGTGTTCGGATTCCTCGGATCAAACGGTGCCGGCAAGACGGTGACCATGCTCAATCTCATGGGCTTCATCAGGCCCGACGCGGGTACGGCGCGTATCGGGGGGCGGGACTGCTTCATCGAACGGGCGCGTATCCAGCAATCGCTGGGCTATCTGCCGGGCGAGATCGCCTGCATGGACGAGATGACGGGCACCGCCTTCCTCGAGTTCATGGCGCGCATGAAACGCCTGCAGGATCGAAACCGCATGCGAGAGCTGGTTGACTACTTCGAGCTTGATGCCGGTCGGCGCATACGCAAGATGTCGAAAGGCACCAAGCAGAAAGTGGGCCTCGTATGCGCGTTCATGGGACGGCCCGATATCCTGCTGCTCGATGAGCCTACGAGCGGCCTCGACCCTCTCATGCAGAGCCGCTTTATCGACCTCGTCATGGCCGAGAAGCGTCGCGGGGCCACCATCATGCTCTCGTCGCACCTGTTCGAGGAGGTGGAGCGCACATGCGACCGCGTGGCGTTCATCCGCGCGGGCCGGTTGGCCGCCGTTGAGAATATGGACGATGTGCGCCGTTCACGCAAGCGCGTGTTCTCGGTGACGTTCGCCGATGCCGTCGCATGCGAGCGCTACCGTACGGCACACCCCGAGGCTGCGGGCAAAAGCGAGCGCGTGGTTGAAGTGACCGTGGCGGGATCGAAGGCGCCCGTTCGAGGAGCTGCGGTGCATTCGGCGGGATCGATATCAGCATCGATGTCAGCATCGATGTCGGAAGCAGCACGTTCGACAACGGAACCGATGACGGGAATAACGCATTCGGCAACGGGATCGACGGATGCGTTCGTGAAGGACCTGGCCGCCTACCCCGTTGCCGACCTAGCCGCGCGTGAGCAGTCGCTGGAGGAGCTGTTCATGCATCTGTACGGAGCAGATGCGTCGGAGAAGGGAGGCTCCCATGAATAGGACCCTGTTCGCCAAAGAGCTACGCTCGAACCTGTTCGTTTTCGGAATCGTATATGCGGTGCTCGTCATGTATATCGCCGTGGTCGTAAGCATGTTCGACCCTGAACTCGGAAAGAGTTTGGACATGATGATGGCCAGCATACCCGAACTGTTCGCGGCGTTCGGCATGGCCACCCAAGCGACCACGCTCACCGACTTCATGCTGAACTACCTGTACGGCTTCTTGTTGACCATGTTCCCGTTCGTATTGATCGTGATCATGGCGAACAAGCTCATGGTGCGTTATCTCGATCGCGGCACCATGTCGTACCTGCTGGCCACGCCTAACAGCCGCACGCGCATCGCGACCACGCTCGCCGGCGCGATGGTGGCGCTCCTTGCGCTGCTGGCCATGCTGGTCACGCTTGCCGAGGTGGGCTGCGCCGAGCTCATGTTCCCGGGCGATCTAGACACGCAGGGGCTTCTGCGCGCGAACGCAGGGATGCTCGCGCTCTGGGTGTTCCTGGCGGGAATGTGCTTCCTTTCAGCCTGTCTGTTTGCAAGCGCGAGCGCGGCGTTGTGGGTGGGCGGAGGCGCCGGCATCCTATTCTTCCTCATGCAGATGCTGTCGCAAGCGGGCGACAAGCTGGAGTTCTTGGAAAACGTGAACCCGCTCATGCTGTTCGACTACTACGGCCTGGCTGCAGGCGAAGGCGAGGCCGCCCTAGGGGCGGCTGCGCTCGCGGTCATAGGCGTCGCCCTATTCACGGTTGCCGTAGCCGTCTTCAACCGCCGCAACCTAAGCATTTGATCAGGCGCGACCGATGCGCTGACCGCAACCAGAAAGACAAAGGGTCCGACGCGCCGGATCGCTCCCGCAGCCGCCATGGCAGGACTCTGGGAACCAAGCCCGGACCACGGGTCGTGCAATTTCTCCGCACCATGAAAATTGTCGTTGACAGCTTCCGCGTTTACTGGCAGAATATCTTCTGCTGCTTCGATGTGCGCCGTTACCTCAGCTGGATAGAGGGACTGACTACGAATCAGTACGTCGGGGGTTCGAATCCCTCACGGCGCACCACTTTACATGATGAACCCCCGTCACGATCGTGGCGGGGGTTTTGTTTTACAGGCAGAGACGGCGCTTGAGGGCTATAGGCCAAAACATGTACCCTACATAACATCATAACCACTGTTCAGAACACTAAAGTGACCCTGGAGTTGGTAAAGACGAACTCCAGGGTCGGCCAAAACGGAGTTACAGAACGAAGTCGGGCACGTCTTCGCGGTCCTCGCCCGCTCCTTCGGTGCCACGTTCTGCCGCACCTGCCTCGAGCACATCGTTGGGCGTCTCGTACTCGACCGGATTAAGCGCACCGCTTTCGATACGACGACGACGCACGAGCCCGGCGCGCACCACCAGCACGCAGTACACCGCCGTCAACGCGCCTGCCAGCGCATAGGCCAGCGACCAGTCCAGGCCGAAACCGATCTTCGCATTCAGCAGGTAACTGGACACCACAAACATGTAGAAGCAGCCCGGCACAAGCGTCATGATGCCCGGCTTGCGCTTTCCAAACAGATACACGCTGATCAGCGCAAAAGCGAACACGGCGCAGGTCTCGTTCGCGAAGCTGAAGTAACGCCACAGCACATTGAACCCGTTCGGATCGAACTTCGAATACACGAGCACCGCCGCCACCGGCGCAAAGATGGCGAGTGCGAGGCCCACCCGCTTCACTCGGGCCACTTGGTCGATGTGGAAGTAGTCGGCCAGCATGAGGCGAAGCGACCGCAATGCCGTGTCGCCCGACGTGATGGCCAGGACGATAACTCCTACAATGGCAATGATGCCGCCCACTTCGCCCAGGAAATCCTTGGCAATGATACCCACTACCGCCACCGCACCGGTCACGCCCGCTTCAGCGACGCCTGCGTTGTACACGACCATAGCTGCAGCCGCCCAGATCATGGCGATAAACCCTTCCAAGATCATCATCATGTAGAAGGTTGAGCGGCCCTCAAATTCGCTATTCACCGAGCGCGCAATGATGCACGCCTGCGTGCTGTGGAAGCCTGACACGATGCCGCATGCCACCGTGATAAAGAACATAGGGACGAGGTTCTCCATACTTGCCCAGATAGGCCAAACGCCCCACACCTCGTTAAGCTGGAAGATGCCTCCGCCCAAAAACAACCCGGCAAAGATGCCCACCGCCGACAGCAGCAGGACGGCTCCGAACACCGGATAGATTCGCCCGATGATCTTGTCGATGGGGAATAAGGTAGCCACCAGGTAATACGCAAGAATGATCGCGTAGATAATGAGCACCGGAGCCATGGCCTCGAATCCGAGCGAGGCGCCCGTCTCGGCATTCACGAACGAGGTCGAAAGCCCGAGCACCGAGCCGGCCAGCATGTCGCCCGGCGTATAGATGAACACGACGCCCACCAGGAACATGAGCAGGCACACGAAGATATTGTAGACCTGGTATACGCCTTTGCCCATAAAGCGCTGCATAAGACCAGGCATCTGAGCCCCTTTGTGGCGCAGGCTGAGCATGCCGCTGAAGTAATCGTGCACCGCGCCGCCCAGCACGCATCCTATCGGGATGAGCACGAACGCAATAGGTCCGAACAGGATGCCCTGGATGGGGCCGAGTACGGGACCGGTCCCCGCAATGTTCAGCAGCTCGATAAGTGCATTCTTCCAGCGCTTCATCGGAACGTAGTTCACGCCGTCAGCCTGGGCATATGCCGGCGTCGTACGGCGGTCGGGCTGGAACACCCGCTCGCAGAACCTCCCGTACAGGCAGCCGCCCACCAGCAGTACGGCAAGGCCGATCAAAAACGTATACATTAACGATGCCCCCTCGCAAGATCGAGAGACGCAAAACCGCCTCTTCCGCATCGGCGGGCTCGCGCTTCCCGGTCGTTCCTCTATCGTCGAACCGACGTTTGCGAAAAGCAGCTCGAAACCGGTTCGAACAACGAATCAAAACCGATTCGAAATGCGAAATCCTATGTTTGCGGTGCCATGGTATGACGTCATGCAAAATACGATTGCAGAATACCACTGGTTTTCGGCGACCGGTTCGGCACCGTGCGTCCAAGCGCAGGCTTCAGGCCAAGGAGGAAGGCCTAGGCAGCTCTACAGCAGAACGGCTAGAAACGTCGCGATTCCGCCGGTGACGATCACGATCGCCCACACGATAACCCAGAAGAGACAGCCGAACCAAGCGAACAGCTTGCCGCCTTCGCTCCACCCCCAGCCGTCTTTGCCCATAAACCACGCGGCCAGCACGCCGAATAGTCCACCGAACAGGCCCACGCAGAAGTAGCCGAACTTCGCCAAACCCGATATCTCGCGCATCGCTGCTCCTTTCACCGCTGAAAAGCAGATTGTATGCGCGACGATAGCTGATGCGGCAGGCAACAAGCATTCCGTGACCTGATCGATCGTCTGATGGCTACCGCCTGAAACAATAGCGTTCATCTGAGGTAATGACGTCAACCGGAAACCGTGGAATCCTCCTACTCCTTGGCATGTTGACAACCGCTGATTGGGCTCCTGCAACAAAAAACGCGCTCCTGCACGCATGGATAGAAGCGGCGGCATACGGAACGGCCGTATCGGGTCCGGTCGATCCGTCAATCCGGTCGGTTCGGCATCGGTTTGGTCGGTCAGGTATCGGCCAGAGTCCCCAGGTAGCGAACGAATGTTTCACGTGAAACATTGGCGTCAGGAGCGCGGTGCCTCGGCCAGCCGATGGCAATATTCGAGAATCGGCATGATAGCTGCGGGTCGCGCTTCACCACATGGGTGCCCAGGAACAAGCAAGCGCCCCTGCCGGAAAAGGGCAAGGACGCTTGCGGTACGTGCACGTTGCTGCCACTGCTCTACAGCGAGAAATCCTTCTCGCCATTGAACACGGCCAGAGCATCGGCAACGGAATAGTCGGCCAGCGTGATGGCGCTGATAGCCTTGGTCAGACGCACCGCCTCGTCGAGCGAACGCTGGTGGATATTGCGGCCGGTAGCGTTGCCCACGGCGCCGCCCACGTGGATCTGGTCGTAGAGCTGGGTGAGGAACGTCTCGGCATCCACCGTCGAGCCGCCCGCGCATACGAGTCCCGTGCGACCGGAAGCCATCGTGGCCACTTTAAGGGCCTCGGCCGGCGCAGTGCCGTCCTCAGGCTTCGGCGGATTAACCTTCACGAAGTCTGCGCCGAGGCACAGGGCTACGCCCGCAGCACCTGCAATGAGCGCCGGGTCCTTCTCGGCCTTGACGGCCTTACCGCGCGGATAGATCCACAGCACCACGAGTAGACCGTTCGCATGCGCTTGCGCGATGAGCTCGCCGGCCTCGGCCATCATGGTGGACTCGTACTCGCTGCCTAAGTAGATGGTATAGCCGATACCTACCACATTCACGCCAGCCTCGCGCATAGCAAGTACGGCGTCAAGATCGTAAAGCTGCGGCGAGTAGGGATCGTCCTGGCTGCCGGGCACGATGTTGGTCTTGGAGTTCATTTTCACAAGGTAGTTGATCTCAGGATAATCCGCCGCGTACTGCGCGATGAGACCGCGCTGACCGGCAAGCACGCCGCACACGCCCTGGCGGCCTATCTCAAACAGGTGCTCAGGCTTCGCGTCGGCGATGTCGATGCCCTCGCCGTAAAAATCCTTGTTCAGGTGCTCGATCTTCTGATCGCACGCGAACAGCATGAGGCGGCCGGTCCCGCGGGTGGCCTTCAGATAATTCTCAATGTACTCGTCACGGGACTCCGGCATGACGTCGGCCGGAACTCTCACCTGATCGCGGGTGATGCTGGGCATGGTGTCCTCCTTAAGGAATACTGCACGGTATGTCAGCGCCTTATCGATAGCGCAATTCTAACTAAAAAACCTTCACCGCCTGCGTCTATTCACCGAAAAAGCGGTGAACGAAAGCTAGAACCATTCCTTCTTGTTCAGCACGTACATGTGCTCGAATTCCGTCTGAGACTTCGTGAGATACAGAATGCCCTCAATAATGGCGATGACCCAGATGACCCACGTGGCAAGCGTCACCGTGAAGATGCCGCCCACGATGGAAACCGCGAGCATGATGAACCCTGCCGTGTTATAGCCCAGATAAAACTTGTGGATGCCCAACCACCCCAAGAAGATGGCCAGCAAACCAGCCGCTACATGGTCTTTCGTTCCCACGACCGGCGGCGCGTACTGCTCTTGACGGTAGGGCTGCTGGTAACCGTACGGCGCCTGCTGGGGCGGCACGGCATTCGGCCCCACATGGGGCGGTTGCCCATATCCGGGTGCCACATACCCAACTGGAGGCTGGTACGGCGAGCCGGAAGCCGCACCGAAAGGCGTTGCTGGAGGCTGCTGGGGCATGGAGCGGGTTGCAGGATCGTAACCCGGTTGCTGGGCATCTCCGTACACCGGCGAAGAAGTCGGAGTCTGGGGCGTCGAATAGGGAATCCAGTCGGGCGCACGGTTCGCGCCAGATTCCGAAGCGGGTTTGTCGGCCCTGTCGGGAGCGGCGTCGGCGACGCCTATCCCCGAGGTATCTGCATCGGGAACGTTTCCGTCGGAAGCATCTGCATCAGAGGCTTCATGCGCCTCGGCCCCGTCGCAGGCGCCTGCCCCTTCGACCGCCTCAACCACTTCCACGATCTCGACGACTTCGAAAGCCTCTGCGGCCTCAGCCGCAACGGAAGGCTCGGCATCGCATGTATCTTCGGCTTCGGAAAGCCCGCGTGCGCCTGCATTGCCAGCCTCGGCATCGACGAGCGCGTTCTCGGGTGCATCGGCTTCGGAAACCGAGGCTTCTACGGCAGCAAGCTTGGCTTTCGCAGCATCCAACCGCTCCTGCGCCGCCTTCAATTCAGCTTCGGCTGCAGCAACTTCGTCCGTTGCGTTCAAAGGTTTGTTGGTGTCCATACGCGCCTCTCTCTACTGCATCTATGGCGTTTGTACCGTCATAGTACGTGCACGCCGACCACCGGGGCGGATTCGTCACAATACCGTTAACGTGTCGATGGATTCTTAAGAAGCCCGACGCACCGGCAACACGCATGCTCACGCGCCCCGCCCGCACGAGGCGCGCATGCCGCGAACCTCTGCCCGTCGCCTTCCGTCGACTCCCCGTCGTCCGCGAGATACGAGTCGATCCTACCGACCGGCCTTCGCTGTCCCAAAAAGCATTCAACATGCAAACGCAGTCTTATTTATCCTTGTTGTGCGATTTGCCGAGCAATCCCATGATACGCTCGCGGAATATGACCCCCAAAAGCGCAATGACGGCCGCTACGGCGAAGATGGCAACGCTCTCGATGATGCGGCCTTCCACCAAACCGTCGGCAGCATACGTCGAAACAACGATGCCCGGAATGCGTCCGATATTCGACAGCACCAGAAACGTCCGCATCCGCATATCCGTGAGCGGCACGAGGTAGGTGAACACATCCTTCGGTAGGCCGGGAATGAGGAACAGGACGAACACGATGATGTTGAGCTTGCCCGATTGCTCGAAGCGCCGGAACTTCTCCAGATGCTGCGTTGGCACCATGCTCTGAACAAACGGCGCACCCAGCTTGTGCACAAGCGCGAAAATGAACGCACTCGAGAAAACGCAGCCGATAAAGATGATGAGCGCGCCGAGCCACGGGCCGTACAGCATGCCAGCCGCCACCTGCACCACCTCGCCCGGGATGAACGCTACGACGATCTGCAGGAACTGCAACCCCAACAAGATGAGGAAGCCGACCGGACCCGCACCGCGCACGTCGTCGATGATGCGGTCAATGCCGCCAGGCTCAAACAGATCGTGGAAATACGGCCACAAGAGCACACAGATAAGAACCATCAATCCGAAAAAGGCGATGAGGCCGACGAATTTGAAGATATCGGCCTTCTCGATCTTGCGACCGCGAACGACTACGTGCTCTCCGTCCCCTTCATGCAGGACCCCGTCGCGATTATCGCGCGGGGTTTTCTCGCGCGGTTCCTGATCGCATTCGCGCGAAGCTTCTTTGCGCTGGGCCTCGTGGCGCCCGAGCGGCATCCCATCGCGCTCGCCGGCAGCTTTCTCGCCGGCGGTTTTTTCGTCGATGGCTTGCTCGTCGGCAGCCTGCTTCTTCTTTCCCGCGTGGAACGTATCAGTCATCTTTGCGAGCCTTATCGAATTCGTCTTTGAACGCCGAGAACATATTCTTCTTTCGAGCAGGTTTTTCGGCCGGTTTCTTCTTGGCGGCCGGCTTGGGCGCATCTGGCGTCGCCGCATCCTCCGCCTTCTCGATCGCCTGCTCGTCTTTGGAGGGCTTAGGACCACGAGCCTTGTCGTACTCCTCCTTGAAGTCCGAGAACATGGTCTTGGACTTCGCGATCTGTCGACCGGTCGCGTAGGCCCCCTTGTTCACTGCTTCGCCGGTCTTCTTGGCGGCCTCGCTTACGACGGGCTTCGCCTTGTCGACCGTGGTCTTGGCCTTGTCGACGACAACCGCCGTGGCCGCGCCTGCCTTTTCCGCCACGCCGCCTTCAGCCGCGAGCTGCTTCACCTCATTGTCCACGAGGATGGCGCCGAGCACGGGCTCGTCGTCCTGCTGGGCCTCGTCGCCCGTCTGCGCGAGGGCTGCCCCCATTCCGCGCCGGAAACCCCGTATCATATCGGATGAGATGATACGCTTGCCCAAAAGCGCGTTAGCGGTCATGCCCCCGTCGGTTTCAATAGTGTCGACCGCACCCGTGACGCAGTTGAACGTGACATTGCCCACGATGCCGAACACCTCGCCGTCTTCGGTCATCACAGGCAGGCCCACCCACAGCACGCAGCGATCCCAATCAACGCCAAGTTCCTTGCATGCCGCTCGACCGGTCGCCTCGGGCACGGGACGTACGATAATGCGCCCGTCCACGATGTCGTAGCCATTGATGGAAACGAACTGGTCCTTGCGACGGAACATCCACAGAAGGTCGGGGCGCTTCACGATGAAGCCGATGCAGCGCTTTTCCTGAGGATGGAAGACGAAGCGGCGCACTTTGCCGATGCGCTTCCTGCCATTTTTGCCGCCGAGGACGCGCACCCCCGTGAGCTCCTGCGTGGTAATGAGTTTGCTAGCCATATCCTTCTTCTCCACGGCTACGCGGCGCGTTGTCCGACGGCTTTGCCGCGGCAACCCCCAACGCTGCACTGCCGTCGCATACTCGAGAAGCGGCACGCGGCGCGGCTGAGAACATGCCGCCCGCGTTGCCGCTTCGATTCGTTCGCCTGCTTGCTCGCTCTAGGCTTGGGGCTTGTCGTCACCCGCCACCGCGTCGGCGACGTCGTCGGCCTTGTCCTTCGCCTTGTCGGCAGCATGCTGCACCGCGTCAGCCGCAACCGGAATGGTGTCGCTCACGGAATCATGGGCAGCTTCGGCGTTCTGCGCAACTTGCGAGGCGATGCGCTGTCGCGCGGCCTCGATCTTGTCGCGCAGCTCGTCGTTTTTCTGCGAGAACGCCGGCTTGATGGTGTCGGCAGCCTCCTGGACGCGCGAAGCGGCCTGTCCGTACAGCTCCTGGCCCTTGGCCTGGGCCTCCTGAGCCACCTGCTGGCCCTTGGAAGCCACATCGTGCATGACTTCCTGGCCCTTGCTCGTGGCCTCCTGGTAGGCCTGCTGCACGTTAGCGGACGCCTGGGAGCCCAGCTCCTGCGCCTCGCCCCATGCGTCGCTCATCTTTTCGGTAACCATGGCCCGCGTCTCGTTGCCCGAGCGGGGAGCGTACAGCAGCGCGACGGCGGCGCCAACCAAACCGCCGATGAGGAAAGATCCGAGTTTGTTGCCCATGTCTGCCTCCTAATTGGAATCCTGGACGTTTGTGGTGACCTCATTATAGGGGCACCTATCTAACGCCGGCATGGAAAACACGAGCGTTCTATGATTAAGTTGCTATTTCGTTGCTGAACAAAGAACGCGGCACCGCGAACGCCGGAGCATTCTCGCTCTGACCGCGACCGACCAAAGCTGCCGAGCTAAAGGCCCATTTCCTTCTTCAGTTTAGCCAGCTCGTCATCTACGGCGGCGTCAGTACCGGCGGCGGCGTACTTCGCTTCGAGCGCAGCGGCCTCGTCGACCGGCTGCTGGCTGAGCTCGTGCATGGCGTTCGCTCGGTCGAGCATCTGGTCGGCTTTCGCCTCCATGCGGTCGAAGGCGCTCACGGCGCCGGCAGCCTTGTCGGCGCCGGCCGAGAACTCGTTGACTTTATCCTGCGTCTGAGCGACGGCGACTTTCGCCTTGATGGCTTCGCGGCGACCGTTCAGCAGTTCGATGTCGCCCACCAGCTTGTCGTGCATCTGGCGCATTTTCGCGGCGTTCTCGTGCGCGGCGTCGAACGTGGTCTTGAGGCTGGCCGCTTTCGCCTCCAGCTCCTGCTTCTTGGACAAGAACGTGCGAGCATCGTCCTCATTGCCGGCAGACAGCGCTTTGCGCGCCAGGCCATCGTATTTCGCGATGTCGGAAGCGTTCTCGTCGACCAGACGCTTTGTGCGCGCCTCCTCGGCCATGACGCCCGCAGTTTCGCGTTTGACCTCTGCCAGGTTCTCGGTAAGATCGCGCAGGTACTGGTCGATCATCTTGCTGGGATCTTCTGCCTTATCGAGCAGATCGTTAATGTTTGCCTTGATGATGTCAGCGAAGCGGTCAAGCATTCCCATGTCGTTCACTCCTGTCGTTCGGTCCGGTACTGTCTATTCGTGCGCGTCGGGGGAGGTATCCCCGCGTGCGGGCATGGCTGGGCTGGTCGCGGCCCCTTGGTCGAATTCGTCGGCAACGGATGCCGCGGCGGGTGCGGCCGCCGAAACGGGCACGGGCGCAACCGGAACGGCGGCAGGAGTCGCGGCGGGCGTGGCGGCTTGCGGGGCGTCGGAGGCATACTTTTTCGCAAGCTCCTCGACTTCCTCATCGCCGAACTTCTCAAGCGGGGTCCTGAGAATCTCCTCCTGGAGCTTGTGGTCGCGCTCTTCTTGTTCGCGCCGAGCGCGGAAGACGCGCACACCCACGTACACGAGCGCCGGCACGAGCACGATGGCAATGCACATAAGCGAGCCTGCGAAGTAGGTATCCTTCGCCATGATGGTCTCGCCGGTATCCGCAAACGCCTTCGAGAATATCTCCTCTTCCGAAATGGAAGGGTTCCGATAATATTTGTCGAGGTTTCCGGCTAGCACATCGATCGCCGCGTCGTCCATGATGGGCGTCACCTCATCGCCCATGGTGAAACCGCAATCGAAACCGCCCTCGCCATCGTCGCAGAACACGAGTAGGAAATGCCCTTCGTCTGAAAACAGCTTGTCGTAGTTGCTTTCGGCGAACGCCACAAGATCGGCCGATGAGCCATTCGGCAGGATGTACACGTAGGGTTGCACGCCCGTTTTCTGATAAAACGTGCGCAGGCCGCTCTCCATTTTCGATGCGTCGTGGATCCAGTCGCCATCCTCATCGGTGTAGTAGCCGGTCTCGGAAACGGAACCGGCCGACAGTGCCGTGCGCTCGATGATAGGAGTGCCGTCGATATGGAAGCCCGCACATGAGCTGACCAGCCCGGAGAACCCGGACAGCAGCAACAGGGCGGCGATGGCGATGAGTATCCAGCGTCGTTTGCGCCGCCGCGCGGCCGGATCAATCGGCTCCGGGGCTTCAGCGGGACCCGTTGCATACGCGCCCTGGTCGTACCGTCTGCCAGATGTTTCGATAACTACGGGAACGATCTGGGGGTCGCGCCGCCGGCGATGATGGAAGCCGCCTCGAGGAGGACGTCTTTCGGGCGGCGGACCGCTCGGAGCGCTGTTCGGGCGGCGCGACGGTTGCGCTTGCGAACCGCTGGGCTGGCTCGGCGACGAGCTGCCGGATGCGCTGCCGTACGACCGTCCGCCAGAGGATCGGCCACCGGAGAAGCCGCCTGACGATCGACCGCCTCCCGAAAAGCCGCCTGACGATCGACCTCCGGACGAGCGTCCGCCGTCGTTGCTGCCCCCGTCGCCCGACCTGCCCATGATAAGCCCCTCTCGCCCTTCACGATCCACGCTCGGCGCAGATAGATTCTCCACTTTCATTGTAGCATGGGCGTCGCGCGCGCCGCATGAGCGCGCAGCTTGGAAGTCGAAGATAATGAAGTGCGGGTCCGGCGAGGTCGAACCGCATGGGGAAACCTTGGCGGTGCGCGCCACGCTAGCTCGCGCTTCGGGCACCGCGTGGCGGGAAGCGCACAGGCCCCATGGCGTATCGGGACGCTCGCACGGCAATGCTGCGCTGCCGCGCTTCAATCAAAGAGCAAGCTACTTCGCCACGTTATGCGTATTGGCTGACCAGCTCGTTAAGAACGTTGGGAAGCGACAAACCTGCGGCGGCGCAGGCGGCGGGGAACAGCGAGCGCTCGGCCATGCCGGGCGACACGTTTACCTCGAAAACGCGCGCTTGGGCGCCATCCCATATAAGGTCGATGCGAGCGAGGTCGCGCACGTTATAGGCACGATACACTTCCAGCGCAGCGCGCTCGATCTCGGCGCGGATAGCCTGCGCGTCGGCTTCGTCGGGCGCGAGCGAGGCGTTGCGCACAGGCGCGAAATACTCCACGGCGCCGGGCGTCATCCGGGCCTCGGTATCGTACATGCCGCCCTTCGGCACGATCTCCACCGGCGGCAGCGCATGCGCGTCCCACCCGGTGCCGAGCACCGACACGGCCATCTCCACGCCATCGATCCACTGCTCGATTACCACGGCCTCGTCGAACGAGAGCGCATCGAGGATGGCTTCGCCCAGATCGTCGACCGAGTCCACCTTGTGCACGCCCATGGCGCTTCCGCCGTGAGCGGGCTTCACAGCAACGGGGTAACCGCCGATCACGCGCTCTTCGACCAGATCGAGCGCCGTAGCCGCACCCATGTCCTTGAACGCGTCGCGTGCCAGGTAGAGGCCCTGCGGCCACGAAGCGACCGGCGCGTCACCGGTGATGGCGCGGTAGGCGGCCATCTCGGAGTGCATGGAGTCCTTGTTCCATGCCCGTTGGCACACGCTGGATGGCGAGCCGACAAACGGTATGTCCAGGAACTCGAGCAGGCTCTGGATGGTACCGTCCTCACCGTGCTTGCCGTGCAGGGCGCTGTAGCACACGTCGGGCCGCTCGCTGCGCAGCGTGGGCACCAGGTCGCTTGTGGTGTCGAGCGGCACCACCTTGTGGCCAGCTTCTTCGAGCGCCGCGCACACGTTCCTGCCGCTGGCCAGAGAGAACTCGCGCTCGAACGACGCACCGCCCATCAACACTGCAACTTTGAGGCCCATTGTGGCTTCCTTTCGGTCCGTTCTCCCTGCTCAATCGGCAAGCCCTGAGACTGGCGCCGCGGGGAATTCTTCGGCTTCGACGACTTCGTCGCTTCCGCTGAGGATGACATTCATTCGGCTTCGATGGCGCCGGCTTCCAGGAATGCGCGATACAGCTCCAACCGGTCATTGATGACGCCGGCAAGGCGGCGAACGGCTTCGGTTATGTTCTCGGGGCTCTCATAGCAGAACGCTATGCGCATGCAGTTCTTCCCGGTCTTCCCATCGGGGAAGAAGCCGTCACCCGGCGTGTATGTCACGCCGTTCTCCAGCGCCACCGACAGCATGGAGCCCGTGTCCACGTACGATGGCAGCGCGACCCATACGAAGAAGCCGCCTTCGGGACGCGTCCACGAGGCCTCTGCCGGGAAGTGCTCGTCGAGCGCGGCCAACATGGCATCGCGCCGGACGCGGTAGGTGTCCACGAACTTCTGCAGCGTCTTCTGCCACGGCGTATCGGTGAAGTAGTGCTCCACTACCACCTGGTTGAACGCGCTACCGCAGAGGTCGGTTCCCTGCTTGACCAGATTGATCTTGGCCAGCACGCTCTTCGGAGCGGCTATCCAGCCGGTGCGCAGACCCGGTGCGAACACCTTCGACACCGTACCCAGATACACCACGCCGTCGGAGAGCGCTTTGAGCGGCAGCACGTGACCGCCCTCGTAGCGCAGGCGGCCGTAGGGATCGTCCTCCACCACCATGAAGCCGTACTCCTCGGAAAGCTCGATGAGGCG
>ENA-ORTH01001389-ORTH01001389.1-human-gut-metagenome-genome-assembly--contig:-NODE-1389-length-24575-cov-4.340620_pt1 | contig 24575 bp, 30 predicted proteins | sample MGYA00241914_ERZ509192 | MGnify/ENA primary metagenome ERZ509192 (study PRJEB26280, sample SAMEA2338826) | human gut metagenome | biome: human gut; feature: human-associated habitat; material: faeces... | reverse complement strand
CCCCGCCTTGTTATAGCTCTTCGGGTGGCAGATAGGCGCCGTATCCCTCCGCCTCCATCTCTTCCAGGGGGATGAAGCGGAGAGCCGCGCTATTGATGCAATAGCGCCGGCCGCCCGTCTCGGCAGGGCCGTCCTCGAACACATGGCCGAGGTGGGCGCCGCCGGTGCGGCTGCGCACCTCCGTGCGCTGCAAACCGAAGCTTCTATCCGGCCGCTCCTCCAGCAGGCTGCTGCCGATGGGCCGGGAGAAGCTGGGCCAACCACAGCCCGCGTCGAATTTCTCCGCCGAGGTAAACAACGGCTCGCCGGTGGTGACGTCCACGTAAATGCCACGGCGGTGCTCCGCATGGTAGGCGTTGCGGAAGGCCGGCTCTGTCGCGCCGCTTTGGGTCACCTGGAACTGTAGCGGGGTCAGCTGCGCCTTGAGCTCCTCCGCGGATTTGCGCCGGTAGCCGCCCCGGCGGGCCGCCCGCTCAAAGGCCGCCTTGCCGATATGGCAGTAACCGCCCGGATTCTTGTCCAGATACCTCTGGTGGTATGCTTCCGCCGGCCAGAAATTCTGGAGGGGCTGGGCCTCCACCACCAGTGGCCGGCGATGCCGCTTCTGCTGCTTGTCCAGCGCCTGCTCGATAAGCGGCGCGTCCTCCGGCGCGGTAAAGTAGATGCCCGTGCGGTATTGGGTGCCCCGGTCGGGTCCCTGCCGGTTGACCGCCGTGGGATCGATCGCCTGAAAAAAGAGATCCAGCAGCGCGGGGAGGGGGAGCGCCACCTCGTCGTACTGTACCCGCACGGTTTCGGCGTGCCCCGTCGTTCCGGTGCAGACCTCCTCATAGCGTGGGCTCTCCGTGCTGCCGTTGGCGTAGCCGACCAGGGTGTCGGTGACGCCCCCGATGCCGCCCAGGTATTTTTCCAATCCCCAAAAACAGCCGCCCGCCAGATAGATTTCTTTCATACGAAAAGCCTCCCGCCCATATGCTGTGTGTGGTTCCCATATTACCATGCCCCGCGCAGAAGAATTTACCAAGGAAGAAAAAATTCCCTTTTTTTAAAAAAGGTCTTGACAAAACCGAGTGGTGCGTGTATAGTGATTATTGTAATCAATACAAAAAAGAAATCATTACAGAAAAGAGAGGTGGATATGACAGGCCCCATTACCAAATCGGTTCAGGAAATCGCCGCGGCTCTTACCGAAAAAGGACTGCGGCCCACGCAGCAACGGATTGCCATATATGATTACCTGCTGCGTCATCCCACCCATCCGACGGTGGATACTATTTACCGGGCGGTTCTCGAGCGGTTTCCCACCTTTTCCCGCACCACCATTTACAACAGCCTGCACGCGCTTGTGGATGCGGGGCTTATCCGGACGGTTACCATCGATCCGGAGGAACAACGGTTTGACGGAAACGCCGCCGACCACGCACATTTTAAATGCTGCGGCTGCGGTTCTATCTACGATTTCGACCTGGATGACCAGGCCGTGCAGAGCATCTGCCCGCCGGGGTTCCAGGTGCAGGTGCAGGATGTGTATTTCAGCGGCCTGTGTCCTGCCTGCCAACCGGCTTCTTTGTCCCACTGACCGGCGTCGGCCGGAATATATAAGAATGAAATTTTGGAGGTAACAGTTATGAAAAAGTTTGTTTGTCTGATCTGCGGATACGTGCACACCGGGGACGCCGCCCCCGCCGCCTGCCCGGTTTGCGGCGCTGGCCCCGACCAGTTTAAAGAGATGGGTGCCGCTGAGGCTCCCGCCGCTGCCGCTGCTCCGGCCGCTGCCGCCGGCGAGCGGGTCTGGGCCGACGAGCACCGGGTGGGCGTGGCCCAGGGCCTGGATGCCGAGGTCGTCGAAATGCTGCGCGCCAACTTCACCGGCGAATGCTCCGAGGTGGGCATGTACCTGGCCATGGCCCGCGTCGCTCACCGCGAGGGCTATCCCGAAATCGGCCTGTACTGGGAAAAGGCCGCTTATGAAGAAGCGGAGCACGCCGCCAAGTTCGCGGAGCTGCTCGGCGAAGTGGTGACCGACAGCACGAAGAAGAATCTGGCGATGCGCGTGGAGGCCGAATGCGGCGCCACCGAAGGCAAAATGCAGCTGGCCAAGAAGGCGAAAGCTCTCAACTATGACGCTATCCACGACACCGTCCACGAGATGGCGAAGGATGAGGCCCGCCACGGCAAAGCCTTCGAGGGTCTGCTGAACCGGTATTTCGGTTAAGTTTTCTCACAAAACCAGAAAGCGCCCCCGCCGCAGGAGTGTCTGCAGCGGGGGCGCTTGCGCGTTCGGAAAGAACAGGGCAGTTTTCAGGAGTTTTTCAACATGACGCTTTCCACGTCGTTGGCCACGTGCTCACAGGCGTCGCAGCATTTTTCCATGCGGTCGAAAATTTCCCGCCAAACGCTCAGCTCGATGGGATCGGTCGAGGACAAATACAGCTTGCGCACCGCGCGGGTATACAGTGCGTCGCCTTCCTCCTCAAGCCGGTTGATTTCCACGATGTTTTCGTAAATGGAATCGGATTTGCGGAAGTGGCGGAATTCCTTGAGCGTGTCCTTGAGTACCTCGCAGCAGCGGACGATGACGTCGGCGAATTCCAGCGCTTCCTCCCGGATGGCCGCCACGTTGAACATGTAGGTGCGGATGAGCACGTCCTCGATGGCGTCGGTAACGTCGTCGATTTCCTGGATCAGCAGGATGATGTCCTCCCGCTCAATGGGGGTGATGAACGCCCGCATCAGCTCAGACATGGTGTCGTGCTTGGAGATGTCGGCGTTATGCTCGATGACGTGCATCTCCTCCATGCGGGCCTGCAAGGTGTTGGGATCGAAGTTTTCCAGATTGGTTTTCAGCAGCTCCGCCGCTTTGCAGGAAAACTTGACGCCTCGTACCATCATTTCAAAATAGTCGCATTCTTTCTTGGCCTTTTTTTCTTTCTTACCCATTTTGAAATCCGCCTTTCTGATTGGTTAAACGCTTGCGCTTTCTATTAAAACAGCCGCATGAACAGCCACGCCATGAGGAAGCCGATAAGCCCGCAGCCCGGGAAGGTGAGCACCCAGGTGAGCACCATCTCCTTGACGACGCTCCATTTGACGGCGGAAAGCCGCTTGGCGGCGCCCACGCCCATGATCGCTGTGGTTTTTGTGTGGGTGGTGCTCACGGGAATGCCGCCGGTAAAGAAGGAGACGAGCAGGCAGGCGGACGCGGCCAAATCGGCGGCGAAGCCCTGGTATTTTTCCAGCTTGACCATGTCCATACCCACCGCCTTGATGATGCGGTAGCCGCCCACGGAGGTACCGACGGCCATCACCAGGGAGCACAATATCATCAGCCAGAGGGGCAGCGTGAATTGTGCGGCATCGCCGTTCCCGCTGGCCAGAAAGACTCCCAGCATAAACACACCCATGAATTTTTGACCGTCCTGGGCACCGTGCATAAACGCCATGGCGGCGGCGCCGCCAATCTGCGCCCCCCGGAAAAAGCGGGTGGTTTTCCGGCGGTCCATGCCGCGGCAGAGAAGAGCGGTCAGCTTAGCGGCCGCCCAGCCGAAGGCAAAGCCAAGGAAGGTCGACAGGGCGAGACCGTACAGCACCTTGACCCATTCAGCGCCGTTGATGCCGCCGAGACCGCCGTGCAGCGCGATGGCCGCGCCGGACAGGCCGGCGATCAAGGCGTGGCTTTCGCTGGTGGGAATGCCGAAATACCAAGCGGCCACGGCCCACAGCACAATGGCGAACAGTGCGGCGCACAGGGCGACAGAGGCCTCGTGGGAATTGCCCCGAAAGTCCACCATGTTGTAGATGGTCTGCGCGACGGAGGCGTTGATCAGCGTCATGACCAGCACCCCGAGGAAGTTGCAGCCCGCCGCCATTAAAATGGCGGCGCGGGGGCCCATGGAACGGGTGGAAACGCAGGTGGCAATGGCATTGGGGGCATCCGTCCAGCCGTTGACAAAAATGACGCCCAAGGTGAGAAGCACCGTCAGAATCAACATGGGGTTCGAGACCAGGCTGGATAAAAAGTCCTGCAGTGACAACGTCATGTCCTTTGCTCCTTTACCGTCCGCATACGATTTCACAAACCGTCTTTCAGTATACACGCTTCCGCCGCGAATGAAAAGAGTTTTTTCCGCATTTCTTCGCATTTAAAAGAAAAAACAGGGGCTTGGCAGACGACCGTTTCGCCTATATAATGAAAGAAACGAATTTTTTAAACGAAAAGGAGGGCTGCCTGCATGAGACGGATCGGGCGCGGGCTGCGTCACGGACTGTTCCTGCTTCCTGCCATCATAGCCGCGCTGCTGTATGTGTGGCTGCCCCATGTCCCGCAGCTGACGGAGAAGGTCTTTTCCCGGGGAATATTCCGCGCGGTTTCGGTGCCGCTGGGAGGGCTTGTGGCCGTTCTGCCCTTTTCCCTGACCGAGTGCTTGGTGGTGCTGGCGCTGCCGTTGGCCGTCACGCTGGGAATCCTGCTGGCAAGGCGGCTGCGCCGGACGGAAGCGAAGGGGCGGGTGCTGGCCCGCGCGGGAAAGGGGCTGGGCTGGGTTCTGTCCTCTGTGCTGCTGCTGTACATGGTGATGCACGGCGCGAATTTTTACCGGCTGCCCGTTTCGGAGCTGATGGGGCTGGACACCAGCATCCAGTCTCCCGCGTATCTCCAGCGCGTGTGCATCGATCTGGCGCAGAAGGCGTCGGCGGAGCGGGAGCTGCTGGAGGAGGATGAGGACGGGTATACCAAGCTGTCGGTGTCTAAGGCGGAAATTCTGCGGCTGGCCGACAACGGCTACCGCAAGCTGGATGATACGTATCCCTATCTGTGGGGCGGCGTCTGGCGGACAAAGCCGGTGCTGCTGTCGCATTGGTGGTCGTATACGGGGATAACCGGCATGTATTTTCCGTTTTTTGCGGAGGCGAACGTCAATATTGACGTGCCGGACAGCGATATTCCGGCTACGGCGGCCCATGAGCTGGCTCACACCCGCGGCTTTGCCAAGGAGGACGACTGCAATTTCTTCGCTTATCTGACGGCCACCCACAGCGATTCGGCGGATTTCCGCTATTCCGGCTATATGCTGGCGTACATCTATTGCTCCAACGCGCTGTACGATTACGATACCGACATGTGGGGGGCCGTGCGGCAGCACTGTTCCAAGGGGATGCTGCGGGATTTGGGACAGCGCAATGCCTATTGGAAGCAGTTTGAGGGCAAGACGCAGGAGATTTCCAGCTCGATCAACAACAGCTTCCTCACCTCCCAGGGGGAGGAGGAAGGCGTGTTCAGCTATGACCGGGTGGTGCAGCTAATAGTGGGCTATTATCGCAGCGAGGGGCTCGTGCCTCTTACATAAACATACGGCAGGCGGACATACTACTCCTAAAATCTGTATTAGGAGGAAAGGTATGGATACTGCCATAGCCATTGTGGGGATTTTGCTGGGGTTGGTGTTTTGCCTGTGCGGCTATGCGGCGCATCGGCTATGGTGCGCCTGTAATGGGATGCTGCTGGGCGTTTCGGTCGGTTCCCTGCTGGGGATGCGGCTGCAAAGCCCGGTGTTCATGGTTGTGTGCGGCGCGCTGCTGGGACTCGGGCTGGCCGTTGTCTTTTTCCGCTTCGAGCGGATAGGCTCCGCCGTCAGTCTGGCGGTCACGGGGTTTGCCTGCGGGCTGCTGATACTGCGCAGCTTTGACAGCACGGCGTGGCCGTGGGCGCTGTTGGCGGCGGGCGTCGGCGCCGGTGTGTCCTGGCTGCGGCCTCGCCCGGCGGCGCTGACCGGGCTGGCGCTCAGCGGCTCGCTGCTGCTGGTGATGTCCCTGTTCGGCGTCTTTACGAAGCGCTATTGGTTTGTATACGATCCGTCGACGCCTTTGGCGGCGGGGGAGACGGCGGTTTTTCTCTTCTTCAGCGTCCTGCTGATGGCGGCGGCCGGGCTGGCCCTGCAGGTGGGGCTGCTCAGGCGCCGGGACGCTGGGGAACAGGCGGCGCGGACGCCTGATAACGGCGCACCGAAAAAGAGCGGGTAAGTGAAAAAACGAAGCGGCAAGTATTGACAACCCCGAGGAAAGATGCTATCATATTGTCCGTCACTTGACACGGAGAGGTGTCCGAGCGGTTTATGGAGCTGGTCTTGAAAACCAGTGACTCGAAAGAGCCAAGGGTTCGAATCCCTTCCTCTCCGCCAACATGTTTCTGATGCCAAGAGACAGGCTACGTGAATAGAAGGATGGAGCGAATTTATGCTGCGTGCGGTCATCGTGGGATTCGGAAATATTGGGCACGCTGTTCTGGAAGCCTTGCTTGCAAGCGCTGATTTTGAAGCGGCCGGCGTGGTCAGCCGTAGTCTCGCTGTCGGCGCTCTCGGCGATATTCCGGTGGTACGGGATATTGAGGCGCTGCCGAAGCCGGATGTGGCCATCCTTTGCTCCCCCAGCCGCGCGGTTCCAGATTTGGCGGCATCCCTCCTGGAAAAAGGGATCTGCACGGTGGACAGCTACGACATCCATTCATCGATTTATGAAGTCCGACAGAGGCTGGACGCGGTGGCGAAAGCCCACGGTGCGGCGGCCGTTATGTCCGCCGGATGGGATCCTGGCACCGACTCGATGGTGCGGGCCCTGCTGGAGGCTATGGCGCCCAAGGGGATTACCTATACCAACTTCGGCCCTGGCATGAGTATGGGGCATACGGTGGCGGTCAAGGCGATTCCCGGCGTGAAAAATGCGTTATCCATGACCATTCCGCTGGGAACCGGTATCCATCGCCGCATGGTGTATGTGGAACTAGCGGAGGGCTATGCTTTCGCGGATGTGGCCGCGGCTATCAAGAATGATGACTATTTCAAACACGATGAAACCCATGTCATCCAGGTGCCGGATGTCGACGCGCTTAAAGACATGGGTCACGGCGTCGACCTGGTGCGCAAGGGCGTTTCTGGCAGCACGCACAGCCAGCGCATGGGCTTCACGATGGAGATTAATAACCCCGCCCTGACTGGACAGATTCTGGTGGCTGCCGCCCGCGCGGTGAAAAAGCAGGCGCCCGGGTGCTATACCATGATTGAGATTCCGCCGATTGATTTGCTGGAAGGCAGCACGGAGGAGCTCATCCGCCGGCTGGTATGAGCCGTTAACCGAATAGGATATCCGGTTGCCCACCGCAACCGGTGACCATATGGAGAAGTACTCAAGTTGGTGACGAGGCGCCCCTGCTAAGGGCGTAGGTCGGGTAACCGGCGCGAGGGTTCGAGTCCCTCCTTCTCCGCCATATAATCCTGACACTTTAGATGCAGGAGCAAAAAACCCTGATTATATCAGGGTTTTTTCGCATCTATAGGCCGAAATTTCGACGTACCGTTCCATGGATGCATTTGGCCCCTTTTCCCGATGTGGAGAGACTCGAACTCCCGCGTTTTACAGAAAATGGAATACATAGCCCATGTGACCGTGAAAACGGATACAAGGGCAAAAATAATAGCTGCCCGCAGTTTTTGAACGAAAGCTGCGGGCTTTTTTCATGCCAAGGGAAAGGAGAAAGCCACATGCAGTTCATGGAAAGCGAACGGGATCAAGCGTACGAGCGGATGATGCAGCTGCCGCCGAGAAGGAGAAAAGCGGAAGCTCAGTTCTACCGCGGAAGAGGCCATCGGGAGTGCTTCGAGAGGGAGGAGAAGAAGCTGGGAGGAGGCTCTCCGAAGCTGCGGGCCGCCTTGTATCTGCTGACGGCGGACAGCCGGCTGTGGGCGGCAGCCCGGCCGGCGGTGAGCAAAACGGGTATCGATTTTGCCGCCATCCGTCCGAAAAATATCAGCACCGAGGCGTACGTTCTGTACCGTGCCGCCCAGGATATCTACGAGGGCACCCGATATATCGGCGCAGCGGAACTGGTGGACAGGAAGCTGGCGTCCGGCAGGATGTTCCGCCTCATTTGTCGTGCCATGGAACTGGCCCGGATGAACCAGTAACGGGAAAGGAAGGCAATGACCATGCCAAACAACGTGACCAATGTGGTCATTTTTCACGGGGATGAACAGAGAATCCGCGAAATTCTGGAGGCCATCCAGATGGAGGATATCGGCCCCGGCAGTATCGACTTCGATAAGGTGATCCTCATGCCGCCCAGCCTGAATATCGAGTGCGGAAGCCGGACGGAGCAGGGCCTCAAGCTCTATACAAGCTTTGTCAAGCAGTTCCTTGCGGAGGTCGAGGCCGGCGGTTCGACTTCCGGGAACCGTCAGTTGTCGGAACAATATCATAAGCTGCGCGAAGACGAGGCATTCCGTCTGGGCGAGCAAGCGTACCACAATCTGCAGGAATACGGCCATGCCACATGGTACAGCTGGTCGAACGAGCACTGGGCTACCAAGTGGAACGCGTATGGGTTTGAGTACCTCGGAGAGCCGGAGGCTGGTACTGTCCGTTTTTACACGGCATGGGCGCCGCCGCATCCCGTCCTGGAAAAACTGGCGGAGCGATATCCGGAGATTGGGTTCACGCATCGATGGGCGGACGAGGACATCGAGCGAAACTGCGGCGAGCGTGAATACAAGCCGGGCGGGCAAATGGAGGAGTATATCCCCCTGAACGAAAGTAAAGAGGCGTATGAACTGGCAGCGGATATCCAGAGAAGCGATCTGTCGGAGTACGGGCTCTTCCTGACGGAGGATGGGGATGGCTATGAATACCGGGAAGAGGAGGAACAGGACATCACCATAGGCTAGAGAGAACAAACAACAAGACCGATATCAACCGTACCAAACGGGAGATATCGGTTTTTCGTTTGGGACGGCTGATCTCGGCGAAAAGCGAGGTGGACATCCATCAACAGTCCCATCACATGGATAGGGAGCAAGAAGCTCCTGCGCGACCTCATTCTGGAGCGGTTTCCGGTGAATGTGGAACGGTATATCGAGGTGTTCGGCGGAGGGGGCTGGGTGCTGTTCCACAAGGAGCCGTCGCCTTTTGAAGTGTTCAACGATTTCAATGCCGACTTGGTGAACCTATACCGGTGTATCCGGGACAAGCCGGAGAAGCTGGTACAGAGGCTGGAGTACACGCTCAACGCCCGGGAGGATTTCGAGCATATCCGGAAACTGCTGAAAAGCAAAGCGGAGCTGACAGACGTACAGCGGGCAGCCGGTTACTACCAGCTGATCCGCCAAAGCTATGCCTCCACACTGGACAGCTTCGGCGGGCAGCCGACGGGGATGTGGGCGACTTTCCCCGTCATCCGGCAGGCGGCGGGACGGCTCCAGCGGGTGGTCATCGACAACCGGGATTTCGAGAAAGTGATTCGCCAGTACGACCGGGAGAACAGCCTGTTCTACTGCGACCCGCCCTACTGGAGCACCGAGGATTACTACGAGAACGTGGTGTTTAACAGGGAAGACCATCGGCGGCTGGCGGATTGCTTGCTGGGGATACAGGGGCGGTTCCTGCTGTCCTACAACTACTGCGAAGAGATCCTCGCGCTCTACAAACGGCCGGGCATTTGGCTGGAGGAGGTGAGCCGGCCGCACAGCATGGCGCACCGGTTTGAGCCGGGTGCGGAGTTCCGGGAACTGCTGATATCCAACTACGACACCACCGAGAAATACCGCCAGCAATGGCAGGACACCCTGTTTGGACTGGCGGGAGAAATGACAGTCCTGTCGGAAAGGAAGTTTTTATGAAAGCAAAGATGATGAATATCGCCATTCCGGTAGAGGTGCTGGAGGAAAGCGGGCTCGACCTGTCTGCGGTGCTGGAACTGGAGGCGGGGGAGGGCGCCCTCGTCATCCGCAACGCGACGGGGATGGAAAGCTTCGTGTGCGACGGGGAGTGCGAAGACTGCCCGTTTATGGTGGACGACTGTGACGGGAACTGTGACGATTGCCCCTGTCAGTCGGCCTGTGACCGGGTGAATGGGGAGGGTATCGATGAGTGAACGGACGCTCCGGGTGCTGGGAAAACGAGGGCGGATTACGGTGCCACTGGAGCTGCGGAAGGCCATCGGGCTGGCATACAACGACGTGGTGAGCTTCCGGCTGGAGGGGGATACGGTGCGGATGAAGCGGGAGAAACTCTGTGACAACTGCCGGGAAACGCTCCCGCTGCAGGAGTTTCTCGATGGGCTGAGCCCGGAGGAGCAGCGGCAGGCGCTGATCCATCTGTCGGTTCGCTGGGCCGAAAAGGAGGGACAATAATGGAAGAGAGGAGCCCGAAGCTTTCGGTGAAAGTACGGAATCTGTACAATGGGGAGCACGGCAAGCTGCGGGCCGTGTTGAGCGTGACCATCGGCGGGGCGTACGCCATTCATGGTTTGAAGCTGTACGAAACGGAGAAGGGCGGGCTGTTCTTGTCCATGCCCAGCCAGTCGTATGAGGCGGATGGAGAAACGAAGTACACGCAGATATTCCACCCCATCACGGCGCGCGGACGGGAATATCTCGAGAAGGCGGCGCATCTGGCCTACCACATGGCCTTGGAGAGCCAGAAGCAGGAAGAACGGCTGGGGATGGAGCTGCAGCCGTAAGGGCCGGTTGAAAAAGTGCTGGACTTATGCGAAGAGTTGGGTATACTGTTTGGCTTGAAGGGAGGCGTCGGCATGAAGAGACGCGGAATATGGCTGCTGGCGGGAATTGCGCTGTGTTTGACCGCCTGTCACAAGGCAGTGGAGCCAATAGCCCATTTTTCTGAGGGCAGCCAGTACGCAACACATCTGACCACGGAACCCCCGGAGAGTGTCTGGAATACTGCCATGTCTTCTGCGACGATATGGAAAAGCACCTCACAATCTCATTTGCAGGAAACTGCGGCGGTTACAGGGACTGCCCCCTCCAAGGCTTCCAGTACGGAAATCACCGCTCCGACTAAGGCTAAAAGCACGAACAGTAAGGCCGTGGCGGGTAGTTCCACCCCAGCCAAAACGAGCCTTTGCACTATGAGTACGACGTCAACACTCGTTCAGCCGACACAGACCGATCCATGGACATATCCGTATGATATCGCGGTGATGGAAGCGGAATGCCGGACCTATGCGGAGAGTCTGGAATGGGTGTGGAAGGATTCGCTGACGCTTACCAACAGCAGTTGGAATGGGAACGTCAGCACATACCCATTCACAAAATATCCGGATGAAGTGACACGCACTCTAAAAGACTCTGTATTTGAAATGATTGCGTTGGAGAGGAACTACTATCATGGCTTAAAGACGAACATGCGCATATATTTTCAGCCGCATGAGGACTCCTATGGGGACTATCTCATATACTCTTTAACGGACTGAGAGGAGAAGACAAATGCATATCAAGAGACTGTGGGCGGCGCTGTGCGCTGTCCTTTTTCTGTTAGGGGCCGTCCCGATGACTGTCGGGGCGGCTTCGTCATATCTGGAAGCGGGAGACAAGACGTATTTCAAAACCCGGCAAGCGCTGCGGGGCGGCACCGGCGAGGGATACGTCAGTTCTCTGGGAACCCGGGTCAATCTGATGTGGTTTGACCAGTCGCCCACCAACTCCTATATCGACAAGTACGATCTGGCACCGCAGTATGACGGCAAGGTCTGGGCCTACTGTATCCATCATGGAGTTGCGTATGGGCATCCTTTCCGACGAACAGAGGATCTCACAAAGAGCAATTACTGGAGGGATTTAGGAGCAATAGCTCAATATGGCCTGAAGCTGACTACGCTCTATGGCTTTCCGGCCCGGACGCCGGCGGAGCTGGGGGTGAGGGCCATTGACGACGCGGTGGCGGCCACTCAGGCGGTGCTGTGGGAATACCAGCAGGGATACCGCACAAACGCGGTTACGCTTGGTAACGACGCCGAGTACAGGGCCTTCATCAAAGGGACTCCGGCGGAACCGGCCTACCACAAGATTTTGGAGGGGATCCGGAACCATACTACAGCCGCGGGCTTTGCAGATTCCACGCTGGTGCTCAAGCCCCAGAGCGACGGTCGTTACGCTGTAACCGTAACCGATACCAAGGGGACGCTGGCGGGCTTTTCCGTGACAGCAAGCGACAGCCGGGTGACAGCGAAAATCAATGGGAACACCTTGACACTCTCCAGTACGGAGGCGATTGAGGGGAACATCACCCTGACGTTCCAGCGGATTCTGCCGCCGCTGCCCAGGCATGGCGTATTTGTCGCGGTGGGGCGGAACGCCGAGGAACAGGAGATTATGACCGGCGTCGCGGAGGATCCGTTCTTCTTTCGTGCGACGGCGCGGGTCGAGGCCAGAGGGACCATGCAGATCCGGAAGGTCTCTGAGGACGGCAAGGTGGACGGGATTTCGTTCCTTGTATCCGGAAACGGGTTGAACGACACGTTTGTGACAGCAAACGGCGGGAGGCTGGAAATCCCGAATCTGCTGGCGGGTGAATACACCGTGACTGAACAGGTGGACGGCGCCTACGAGCCTCAGAAATCCCAGATGGTGACGGTGGTTCCCGGTCAGACGACAACCGTCACGTTCAGCAACACACTGAAGCGGGGCGGCCTGCGGGTGGTGAAGACCAGCGAGGATAACTGGCTGGAGGGGCACACGTTCCGCTTGTCCGGCACATCGCTTTCGGGCGACAGGGTGGAGGTATATGCGAAAACCAACAGCGCTGGTGTCGCCGAGTTCCGGGATGTCCTGGTTTCTGGAAACGCGCCTTACGTGCTGGAGGAGGTCGATACCGATGAGCGGTATGTGGTTCCCTCCGCGCAGAATGTCCTCGTGGAGTGGAACAAGGTGACGGACAAAACCGTGGTCAACCGGCTCAAGAAATGGAGCCTGACGGTGAGCAAGGTGGACGCGGAAACCGGCACGGCGCAAGGAGAGGGGAGCCTGGCCGGAGCACAATATGGTTTGTACCGTCATGGCCTGCTGCAGAAGGTGTATACCACAGACGCTAGTGGGCGGTTCACCACCGACTGGTATCCTTGCGGCGCTGGCTGGTCGCTGCAGGAAATTGCCCCCAGTTTGGGGTACCAGCTGGACACAAAGGAATACCAGCTGGGCGTGGAGCCAGGCCAATACACGATGGAATACAATGGGGAGGCGCTGACTGTCCGGGAATCGGTCATTCAGGGCCGCGTCGCCATCCTGAAGCACAACGACGATGGCAGCACACAAATTGAAACACCGGAGGTCGGCGCGGAATTCGAGGTGTTTTTCAAGGCTGCCGGAAGCTATGAGCAGGCTAAAGAAAGCGAACGGGACAGGCTGGTGACCGACGAGAATGGATATGCCGTCAGCAAGTGGCTGCCCGCTGGGGTGTATACGGTCAAACAGACAAAAGGCCGGGAGGGCACAGAGCGACTCCCGGCCTTTGACGTGCATATCAGCGAGCAGGGGAAGGTGTACCGCTACCTCATCAACAACGCTTCGTTTGAATCTCAGCTGGAAGTGGTGAAAAAGGACGCGGAAACGGGAAAAATCATTCCGCTGTCCGGATTCGGCTTTAAAATTCGCGACATCGAAACTGGAAAGTATATCACCCAGCACATCACCTACCCGGAGCCGATGGAGCTGGACACTTTTTACACGGCTTCCACCGGCCGTCTGATGCTGCCGGAGCCGCTGAAAGCGGGCCGGTATGAGCTGGTAGAGGTGCAGTCCGTACCGGGCTATGTCTTGGATGGGACGCCGGTGTCGTTCACCATCGATGGCAGCCGACAAGTGGTGACGGTGGAGAAAGCGAATATCCCGCAGAAGGGCGTGATTCTCCTTGAAAAGACCGGCGAGGTATTCTGGAGCGTGGAGGAGACGGCCGGAGTATACCAGCCGGTGTACCGGGAGCAGAGCCTGGCTGGAGCCGTCTTCGAGCTGATTGCAGACGAGGATATCTATACGCCGGACGGCACGCTGCGGGCGGCAAAGGACACGGTGGTGGATACCCTTGTCACCACGGGAGAAGGCGGGAAAAGCAAGGCGTTATATCTGGGGCAGTACCGGCTGGTGGAGAAGCAGGCGCCGGAGGGCATGGTGTTGGAGTCCACGCCCCATATGGTAAAGCTGGAATACGCCGGGCAGGAGGCAGCGGTGACGGAGACCGTCATCGCCCTGACCAACCAACGGCAGAGGGTGCAGATTGAGATGCAAAAGCTGCTGGAACAGGATGAGCGGTTTCAGTTGTTCGGGGATATCCGCAAGGTATCCTTTGGGCTGTATGCGGCGAAGGATTTGGAGGCGTCAGACGGCAGCGTCATCCCCAAGGACGGTCTGCTGGAGGTGGTGGCCTGCAAGGAAGACGGTACGGCGACATTCCAAACCGACCTGCCGTTCGGCTCTTTTTATCTCAAGGAGATCTCCACCGACGAGCATTACCAGCTCAGTGATAAGGCATATCCCATCGAGTTCACCTATGCCGGACAGGAAACCGGGGTGGTTCATCTGGGGGCTAATGAGGGCCAGCCCATTGAAAACCACCTCATCCGTGGCAGCGTTTTGGGCCACAAGGTGGACGAAAATGGCCAAGCGGCGCCTGGCGCGGTGATGGGATTGTTCCAGGCAGACGAGACGGAATTTACCGAGGATACGGCGCTGCTAATCAGCGTAAGCAACGAGCACGGAGAGTTCCGCTTCGACGGCATCCCGTTTGGAGACTGGCTGGTGCGGGAAATCCGGCAGCCGGAGGGGTTCTTGCTCAGTGAAACCCTCTACCCGGTGACTATAGCGGAACAGAACCATGTGGTAGAAATCAACGTGGAGAATATTCACATCCCACCCGCGCCGGTGAATCCGCCCACCGGGGAAGAACGCCGGTGGCGGAACCTGGTGATGGGTTTGGCCGCGGTGGCGGTGGGCGGCGCCGTCGCCCTGTTCATCATAAAGAAGAAAAAGGGTTGAGGCGGTTCGTGAATCGTGGAGGTATCTGTTGAAGAAACGAAGCATTGTGTTGTGGCTGGCTGTTCTGCTGTTGCTGCTGTGTCTGCCGGCGGGAGCGGCGACGTCAGTGGATGCGGTCATCGAGCAGACCTGGTCGTCCATCAGGGGACAGATTCAAAATGTGGTGAACAACGTGGTATTCCCGGCGGTGGACATGATTCTGGCGGTGGTGTTCTTTGTCAAGCTATCCAGCGCGTACTTCGACTACCGCAAGCATGGACAGTTTGATTTTACAGCTCCCGCCATCCTGTTCGCCTGCCTGGTGTTCACCCTCACCGCTCCGCTGTATATCTGGAAAGTGCTGGGGATATAAGTGGAGGGCGGCATGACTAAAAAAGTTGAAGGGAAGTGCAACGACTATGGAACCGAAAAATGCCATGGCTGAGCCGGATATACTTGGCACGGCACGAAAGGCGGAACTTTTCGACGAGCTACTCAAGACCTTCGAGGAGTTTATGGAGGATGAGGACGTTTATGAAATTCTGCGCAGTATGATGACGGATCAGGAGATCATCAAATCTGGCTTTCCATTTAAGCATAACGACGCGGAACAGCAAGCACTTGCCGTGCTGGAGCAGTTAGGCGGGCAGGCTGAACCCGGCATTCCCGCTAACACCGCCAAACTCCGCGATCTTCTTAGAATCCACCTACCAGACGAAGCCTATCTGGAGCACCGCTCTACTGCGGTGGATTTGCTCTCCATCGGCGACATCGACCCGGCGGATATCACACCCGACAAGTTGGCCGGCTGGAAGGACATTCTAAACGCCGATATCGTCCGAATTTTCCCCGGAGCTTATGGTGTCCACATTGAAGTGGACAATGTCGACCCAGAGCGGCTCTCCGACTTTGTTTTCCTTGCCAGCCTGGGTAAACTGGCAGAGCCGCAGGAAGAACTAGAAGATCACCTTGAAGAACTGTCTTTATGACAGTATTGACGGACGCGTTTTGTGGGATATCGACCGCCATGTGGAAGGAGGAATGTCCTTGGACTGGTTAAACAAGGTGCTGGAGAGCACGGGGAATGTGGTGAAGGGGCTGGGTCAGGAGGTATCCGCGGGGATGTGGGATACCACCTTGCGGTGGATGTACACGGCCATCTACGACGCCGTGGCCCAGTTCTTCACCTCCATCGGCAGCATGGGGGTGGAGATATTCGGCCTGCCCTGGGTGGGGGCGGTGACCAGATTGTTTTCCCTTTTCGGCTGGGGTCTGTTCCTAGCGGGGCTGGTGGTAGCGGTATTCGACCTGGCCATTGCGGCCCAGTCGGGACGGGTGAGCGTGCGGGACACCGCCCTCAATACCATCAAGGGTCTGATGGCGGTCAGCCTGTTCACTACCCTGCCGGTGGAGCTGTACAAATTCTGTATCAGCCTGCAGGGGACGTTCATGGGGGATTTGGCCCGGGTGTTTGCCGGGGGACAGAGTCTGAATATTGGGGACGCCAGTATGTCGGTGCTACAGGCGTCCTTCGCAATTGCCAACCAGGTGACCCTGTCGGTGTTCAACCTGCTGGCCATGATCGCCATGGCGTATTGCGTGGTGAAGCTCTTTTTTGCGAATATCAAACGGGGCGGCATCCTGCTGATTCAAATCGCGGTAGGGGCTATGTATATGTTCAGTGTGCCGCGGGGGTTCACCGACGGCTTCTGGGGCTGGTGCAAACAGGTGGCAGCGCTGTGCCTGACGGCGTTTCTCCAGACCACCCTGCTGTTCTTAGGGCTGCTGACTTTCAACGTCAACATGCTGCTGGGGCTGGGCATCCTGCTGTCAGCCAACGAGGTGCCGCGGATTGCGCAGCAGTTTGGGCTGGACACCTCGGCGCGGGTCAGCCTGACCTCGGTCATTCACCATACCACTACGGCGGTCAACCTGACGCGCTCGGTGGTGGGCGCCATGAAATGAGGGAAATCATGTATTTGTATCCGCAGAATCTTCGGGCGACTGCGAACCTTTGGCTGTGGAGCTTGAAGGACTTCGCCATCGGCAGCGTTGCTTTGCTGGTGTCGGTCATCGTGCTGGCACAGGCGGGCTGGCTGCTGCCTTTGGCCTTAACGGCCGGGTATGCGTTCGTCACCATCCGGATGGAGGAAACCACCGTGCTCGACTATATCCGGTACGCGGGGCGGTATTTCCTCATTGTCCCGCAGATGTATGTATGGAGGCACGGTTGAAAGAAAATCTTTCAACCAGCGAAAAAGGTCTTATGTCCTTTCCGGGCATAAGACCCGGAAAGGACATGGCTCTTAAGATGAAAACAGGAGGCATACAGGAGTTTCTGGGTATTCAGGGCTTCACACGCTATGGGCTCGCCGTAAACCGCGGCGAGCTTTTATATTTTCAGGTGAGCCCGGTCAATATCGCGGTGCTGTCGAAGTCCGTGATGGAGCTGAAAATCCGGCAGCTGATGCTGGTGCTGTCCGCCTTGCCGGGAATGGAAATTCTGTGTCTGGATTCTCACGCCTGCTTCGACCGGAATCAGGCATATATGAAGGAGCAGATGGAGCAGGAGGAGAACCCGGCAGTACGGTTACTGCTGCAAAAAGATCGGGAGCATCTGGATAGTATCCAGAGTGAATTGGCTGCCGACCGGCAGTTTTTGTTCGTGCTGCGTGTGAAAAATCGAACGGAGGAGCAGGTGTTTCAGACGGTGAACCGGGCGGAGAAAGCCATGGCGGAGCAGGGCTTCGAGATACGGAGGCTGGATAAGGCGGGTATAAAACGACTGTTGGCGGTGTATTTCGACGCCGGCGGGCAGGTGATGCCGGACGTGGACGGCGTGCAGTGGATGGAGGGACGATGACGATATTTCAAAAGAAACCGCTGACAGCAGAGGAGCAGGAGGCAGCGGCGGTGAAGGACTTCTTCGACATGCTCCTGCCCGGCGCCATCCGATTCTACCCGGACAGCTATGTCTGCGCCAATACCTATAGGAGCGTCTGGGCGATTAAGGAGTACCCTCCGGCGGCGGAAGAACAGGCCATTCTGGCGGGATTGGCCGACCGGGCAGGGGTCACTCTGCGGATTTATAGCCGGCCGGTGGAAGCGCAGGAGCAGCGGACCATCATCCAGGCGGCCACCCGGCGGAACAAGCTGCTGCGGGGCGGGAACGACGTGCAGGAAACCATTCGGGCGGAGGGAAACCTCCAGGATGTGGCGGAGCTGCTGACAGGCCTGCGCCGCAGCAAGGAGCCGCTGCTCCACTGCGCGGTATATATCGAGCTGAAAGCCTCTTCGCCAGAGGGACTGAAGGATCTTCAGGCGGACATCCAGATGGAGCTGACCCGGGAGAAAATCACGGTGGATCGGCTGCTGCTCCGGCAGCGGGAGGGGTTCCTGTCGGTGATGCCGGCGGGAACCAACGTGTTCGGCGTGCAGTATGAACGGGTGCTGCCAGCTTCCTCGGTGGCCAATTTGTACCCGTTGGGGTATTCGGGCAAGACCGATCCCCGCGGGTTTTGTCTGGGCAGGGACAAGTATGGCTCGCATATTCTGGTGGATTTTGACCGGCGGACGGATGACCGTACCAACAGCAGCGTCCTCCTCATCGGCAACAGCGGGCAGGGCAAGTCGTATCTTCTCAAGCTCTTGCTAACCAACTTCCGGGAAAGCGGCAAGGCGGTACTGGGGCTCGATCCGGAGGGGGAGTATCGGGAACTGACGGAAAACTTGGGCGGCTGTTACCTGGATTTGATGGAAGGGCGATATATCATCAACCCGCTGGAGCCACGTTCCTGGGGCGACGGTGGGGAACAGGACGATGATGCGCAAACTCCGGCGGCATTCCGGAAAAGCACGCGCCTCTCTCAGCACATCGCCTACTTGAAAGACTTCTTCCGGACGTACAAGGGGTTTCCCGACGCTCACCTGGACACGCTGGAGATTTTGCTGCTGCGGTTGTACGAGCGGTTTGGCCTGAACGACAGCGCGGACTTCGACAGCCTTACCCCTCAAGAATATCCCATCCTGTCCGACTTGTACGGGCTGGTGGAAGAGGAATACCGGCAGGTTGACCGGAATAAAAAGCCGCTGTATACCGAAGACACGCTGCGGGAGCTGTGCCTGGGGCTCCATTCCCTGTGCCGCGGTGCCGAGTCCCGGTACTTCAACGGCCACACCAACATCACCAGCGACCGGTTCCTGATGTTCGGGGTGAAAGGTTTGCTGGACACCAATCAGAGGCTGAAAGACGCCATGCTGTTCAACCTGCTGTCATATATGAGCCACCGGCTGCTGAACGAGGGGAACACGGTGGCCAGCATGGATGAGATCTATCTGTTCTTCACCAACCGGACGGCGGTGGAATATATCCGCAACGCGTCCAAACGGGCGAGGAAGAAGGACAGCGCGGTGGTGCTGGCCACCCAGAATGTGGAGGACGGCATGCTGGAGGGGCTGCGGGAATATATCAAGCCGCTGTTCGCCATCCCGTCCCACCAGTTCATATTCAATGGGGGCAGCGTGGAGCCGCAGGTGTATATGGACGCCCTGCAGCTGGAACCGGCGGAGTTCGACCTCATCCGGTATCCGGAGCGCGGCACTTGCCTGTACAAGTGCGGGAATGAGCGGTATCTGCTGCAGGTGACGGTCCCACCCTACAAGGCGGCACTGTTCGGAAAGGCGGGCGGACGATGACCGCCGGGTTTGTGGTGAAGGCCGCCCTGCTGCTGACGGACAAGCGGACGTGGAAGGTCATCGGGGCCATAGCGGCTGGGATTGTGCTGCTCATCGCCATGCCGGTGGTCATCCTGATAGGGGTGTTTGAGAATCTGGGGCAGATGGATTTCACCGATTCATCGCTGAAGCAGCAGGTACTGGAGGGGATAACGTCGGAGGACAGGGCCGGGCTGGAGGCCTGGCAAAGCACGTCCACGGCCCTTGAGGCGGCGATGGAGGAAGCGGGTTATGGGGACAGGACGGCCGAAGCCCTGGCCTTATACGCGGGCTGGCTGTACCCGCTGGCCGGGGAGGAGGGATTCGTGGAGAGGCTGGTGGGGTGTTTTGAAGAGGGGCAAAGCATCGATGGTCTGTTGGCCAATGTGAAAGAGGCGTTTGGTATCGAGATATCGGCGGAGGCGTTTGAGGAAGCAGTGAAGCAGTGAGAAGGAGAGGAATGGCTCATGAGAAAAGAAACGGCTTTGCATTTGTCCTACGATACGAGGAAGCTGCAGGCGCTCCAGTATTACCTGCCGCAGAATGGGACGAGCGTGGAGGCGGCGATTATCGCCCATCTGGACGGTATTTACGACACGCAGGTGCCGGAGAATGTGAAAGAGTTCCTCCAGCATATGGGGAGTGAAAAGCCGGAGGCAGCGCCCAAACAGCCGGTCAGAAAGCAGGCCCGGGAGCCAAAAATCACCGGGCCAAAACAGGAACTGTAGTGGGGGACAGGCATGAGCACACGAAGCTATATCTGTATGGAAGTTGGGGACAACCAATACAAGACCATATACTGTCACAGTGACGGATATCTGTCACATAACGGGGTGCTGTTATTGAAATACTACAGCGACAGGAAAACGGTGGAGAGGCTATTGGAACGGGGGGACTTGTCTTCCCTGGAGAAGAAGATCGAACCGGAGCCGGGCCGTCCGCACAGCTTTGACTGGGACAAAAGGCAGAAAGACGTCTGCGTGTTCTACGGTCGTGATCGCGGGGACAAGAACACTCAGGCGGAACTGCTTACTCTAGAAGAACTGGATGACCCGCAAAACTGGACGGAGTATGTGTATATTTTCACTCGGGAAGGACAGTGGAAATATTTCCGATATGGGGAATCGAAGAAAGGACTGCGGTATGTTCAAGGTGATTTGAGGAAGGAATTGGAGGAAGAGGCTACGTTGACAGAGGAACCGTCCCTTTTGTAAAAGAGAGGAACAGTTGAATTTCATTGCCTTTTCGGCTATACTAAAACCAAAGGAAAAGGAGGCGAAGCTGACATGTCGGTACTGAATGGAACTATCTTATCGGGAAATACGCCGGTAGCGAAAGTGCGGGACGGCGTGGTAACGGTGACGAACGAGCAGCTGGCGCCTCTGTATTTCCGGCGCAGCAAGGACGCCGAAGTCTGGCTGTCGGGGCGGGCCATCGATTCCCATCGGGCCAATTCCCGGCTGCTGAAAAAGGCGCTTCGTCTGGCGGAACGCGACGACGTCAGCACGGTGCTGGCGGTCAATGCCGTGACCATCACCGACAACTACTGGTTCCAAGAAGAAGGATCCCCTCTGACGTGGGAGGACGTACAGTTCAAGGAAAACCTATTTGACAACCTCGCACTGCGGGGAGATCCCGATGGGTTCAGCCAGTGTCCGTCGCGCACGCCGGAGCTGACCAACACGGGCAGCTTTGAGAAATGCTGGCGGCTGATTGAGAACCGGTGGTGGATGTACAAAAGCGGAAACGACAAGGAGCTGTTTTCCGAGCTGTTCATCTATGAACTGGGAAGCGCGCTGGGCTTTTCCATGGCGCGCTACGAATACGCCGACGGGTATGTGCGTACGCTGGATTTCACCGACGGCGCGGCAGTGAATTTCGAGCCGGCCTCCGCCTTTATGGGGGAAGACGAGGACTACGAGCGAAACTTTGAACGGTTCCTAGGCCTGTCGGAGGAGCTGGCGAAGGACTATCTGCGGATGATATATCTGGATACCCTGTGCCTGAACATGGATCGCCACACGCAGAACTATGGAGTGCTGCGGGACACGGAAACGGGAGAAATCCTACGGCTGGCGCCCAACTACGACAACAACATCGCGCTGATCGCCCGCGGATATCCGACCGATATGACCCGGAAAAAGGATGGGATGATCCGCTTTCTGGAGGAGTTTCTAAGCCAGAGCGCCCGCGCTAAAAGTAGGCTGGCCGCCATGGGGATACCGACAGTTACGGCATCCATGGTACAGGGCTGCATGGACAGGATACCGATTGACGTGGACAGGGACTTCGTCACCGCGTTCATTTTGAACGGGCAGAGACATATCAATGAACTTTTGTTGAAGGAACCGCGAGAAGAAATGACGCAGATACAGCAGCGATAACAACGAGAGCAAAAGCCGCGTTGCCATTTGGCAGCGCGGCTTTTGTGATCGCCGGAGAAAGGAATCGAATGAAGAAATCGAGTATCACACTGGGCTATGACGAGGAGCGTTTGTCGGCAGCCCGGCTATATCTGAAGCGGAAAGGGCTGACGCTGGAAGAGGAGATGGCGGCATACCTCGACCGGCTGTATGAAAAGCATGTGCCGCCGGGGGTACGGGAATATATCGAGGAGCGGTCGCCGGGCGAGAATTAAAGGAGGCGGAAGGCATCCTTGAGAGACCAGAAATTCGGGATAGAGATCGAGATGACCGGCCTCACCCGCGGCGCCGCCGCGCAGGTGTTGGCCGGTCATTTTCATACCGAGGCGGTGCATGTAGGCGGAGGATACGACACGTACACCGTCCGGGACGGGCAGAACCGGCAATGGAAGCTGGTCAGCGACGCGAGTATCGACTGCCAGACTAGAGGCAGCCGAACAGCCGGTACCGCGTATTCGGTAGAGTTTGTATCCCCCATCTGCAAGTATGAGGACATCGAAACCATACAGGAATGTATCCGCAAGCTGCGGCAGGCGGGAGCGCGGGTGAACAGCAGCTGCGGGATTCACGTGCATGTGGACGCGGCACCGCACACGCCCCAGACCCTCCACAATCTGGTGAACATTATGGCGGCCAAGGAGGATTTGCTGTACAAGGCCCTGCAGATAGAGGTAAGCCGGCAGCGGTATTGCCGGAAAGCGGAGACGCGGTTTCTGGACGCCATCGAGCGGAATCCACCCACCACCATGCAGGAGCTGAACCGACAATGGTACGGCGGACGGGACCACAGCGGATATCACTATGACGATTCCCGGTACCACGGGCTAAACCTGCACAGCGTGTTCAGCCGGGGTACGATTGAGTTTCGTCTGTTCAATTCTACCTTGCATGCTGGGGAGATCAAGGCGTATATCCAGCTGTGTCTGGCCATCAGCCATCAGGCGCTGACCCAGCACCGGGCGGTTCAGACCCGGACGGTGCCGGAGAATGAGAAGTACACGTTCCGCGGGTGGCTGCTGCGGTTGGGGATGATCGGGGAGGAGTTTAAGACGGCGCGGCTGCATTTACTGAAGAACTTGGAGGGGAACATTGCCTGGCGTGATCCGGCACAGGCGGAAGCACAGAAGCAGCGGCTGGCGGAGAAGAGGGCACGGGAACAGGAAGAAAAAGAGGAAGAACCGACCATGACGTTGGGAATGTAGGGAGGGATTCCAGTGAAGAAACGATTGTATATCGCGTATGGTAGCAACCTGAACCGGCGGCAGATGGCGATGCGGTGCCCCACGGCCCGGCTGCTGGGGATAGGGAGCGTGGAGGATTATGAGCTGCAGTTTAAGGGGATACCCCACGGTTCCTTTGCTACTATCGGGCCGAAAAAAGGCGCCTCTGTACCGGTGGGGGTATGGGAGATTACGCCTCGGGATGAGAAGGCGCTGGACGTGTACGAGGGGTATCCCCGCCACTACTTCAAGAAGAACCTGTCCGTTACCATGAAGGGACAGGAGGTGACGGCGATGGTGTATATCATGAACCTGCAGATGAACTTCGGTATCCCGACCCAGCGGTATTACAACACGGTGCTAGAGGGGTATGAGCAGTGCGGGCTGGATGTAGCGATGCTGAACAGGGCGGTGGATGCCAGCATCGAACGGTACCGGCAGGCGCTGAAGGAACCGTTTTGGAACGAAGAGGACTATGAACTGATGGCGAGGTTCGATGGGGATATAGCGGAACCGCAGCCGGAGGAGGATATGTTTCCCGGCCAGCTGCATTTGTAAGATTAACTATTAAAAGTCAACCCGTAAAATGAATGGAGGAGATGAAAAGCAAATGGCTCAAAAAAGGTATAGCAAAGCTGAGGTCTTGTCAGACCCCTGCTGGCTATTCAAGTAGTTGTGCTCAAGCCGCTAAGCGATATGGCTGCCGGGATTTTTCCATGGCAAAGATAAGCCGTACCAGTTTTTTGGCTGCATGGGAGATGGCAACATTGTAGTGCTTGCCCTCGGCCCGTTTCTTAGCGAGATAAGCGGCAAAGGTTGGGTCCCAAAGGCAGACATACTTGGTGGCATTGTAAAGAGCATAGCGCAGGTATCTGGAACCTCGTTTCTCCATGTGTGGGTAACAGTTTTTTAACTGCCCGGACTGGTAAGTAGACGGAGACATACCAGCATAAGCAAGTAGCTTATCTGGTGAGTCGAAGCGGGCAAAATCACCAGCTTCTGCCAGAATCATGGCGCCCATCCGGCAGCCAATACCGGGAATGGTCGTAATGGGAGACTGGATCTCGTCCATGATGGTCTCAATCTCAGCTTCGATCTCATGAATTTCAGTATCCAGTTCACGGATGAGCCGGATGGTATGCTGCAATTCAAGAGACTTGGCAGGAATCCAGGAGCCAATAGAGTTTCTGGCGGCATCCCGGATTTCAAGAGCCATATCCCGCTTGTATCGGCCTTTAGAGGCAGTTTCGAGCAGGGTTTTCAGCCTCGTCAAATGAGCTGCGGCAATCTATTTGGCACCGGGGAACTCTTCCAGCAAGGCGTAGACGGAGGCAATATGAAGAGAAGGAACGAGCTTTTCCAGCTCTGGAAACAGGATGCAGACCAGTCGAGCGATAGAACTTTTCAGTTTGGCACGCTCTTTTACCTTG
>ENA-ORTH01001384-ORTH01001384.1-human-gut-metagenome-genome-assembly--contig:-NODE-1384-length-24659-cov-53.013819_pt1 | contig 24659 bp, 21 predicted proteins | sample MGYA00241914_ERZ509192 | MGnify/ENA primary metagenome ERZ509192 (study PRJEB26280, sample SAMEA2338826) | human gut metagenome | biome: human gut; feature: human-associated habitat; material: faeces... | reverse complement strand
GCAATGATTCAAGAGGCGCGACTCCCGAATCGTGCAGCAGGAGCGAGGACACGTATCCAGACAATAGGGAGCCTGTGCCCAGCGAGCACAGGGCGGCAACCACAGCCATGAGACCGGTTTCGATTGCGAACTGGGCGATAATCTGCATCTTACCAATGCCAAGAGCCAGAAGGGTGCCTATTTCATGGATACGTGAGCGGATCCAGAAGACAAGCGCCATGCCCAGTACCAACACATCAGCCAGGCAAACGGACAACAGCACCATGCGGACCAGATCGCGCACCGTTTCCACTGACTGCAGCACGCCGGAAAGCCGCGCCGAGTCATCGGTGACGACATACTTGCTTCCAGCGATTTTTTTTGCTTGGGCCATTGCGGCGGAAAGAGTCTGCGGATTATCTGAAAGGCACCGGATCGTGCCGACCCGTTCCTCTCCAGTCAGCGCGGAAACCACTTGAACGCCCGAATAGATAAGATTCTCCGATGCGTCCGATGGCATAGGGCTCTGTGCCTGCACATTGCCAGAGAAGATTCCGGCCACGCGAACGGTGGAATCGCGGTCTTCCTGACTGAGCTGGAGTGTTGATCCCACCGATAGTCCATTCTCACGTGCGAAATCCCGGTGAATCAGTACGTTCCGGCCATTACCTGAAATGTGGCGTCCTTGTTCCAACCGGTACAGACCGCTTTGGAACTCTTCGGACAACGAGGAGTCAGTGGTACCCAGCACGCTAACCTGCGTGGATAGACCGGAATCCAGCCGAGGACCATGTTCGGGGACAACCGGATGCGCTCCATCCACCCCTGCCAAGGTCTTACGCTCGTAAACGGTTTTTCCTACACCGGGGATGCGCGAGAACCGGCTCGCTTCCTTTAGACTTGCAGGATTCTCGCCTGTGTCGACGGTAAAACCTATTCCCATGCTTCTGCCGATATCGTCGGACATTTTCTGAAGCGCCGTTGACACTCCAACCTGAGCCACAAGACTGGTGAAAACCATCAGCATCAGCAGTCCGATGATTCCGCTGCGTACCGGTTTACGTACGATTGCCAGCGCGGCACGCTTCCACACGTTCATGCCCATCATCGGAGCTCCGACAGGCTTCGCGGCGACTTGCGCAGCATCGGTATGCACGATATGGCGACGCAGACCAGCATCACCGCCAGCAGGCCGAGCGATACATACAGTACGGCGTTCGTATCGATTGATACCGTGAGCGAATCCAAGGTGCGAACCGACATATTGGACTCGAGATCGCCGCCGACTTGCCCCATGCTGCTCAGCTCCTTCGCCGCGGAGGCGTTCACGGAACGGAGGGCCGAGGTGCCAAGCCATTGGGCCACTCCTCGTGCGCACAACCATCCGAAGACCAGGGACGGCAGACCAATCAGAATCATCTCGGTTAGATATTGGGCGATCAGGGATGGCTTGCCGATGCCGAGGGACACCAATACGCCCATCTCCTGACGTCGGTCGTTCATCCACAGTAAGAGCATGAGACTGAGAACTATCACGGCCGAAATAGTCACGCCGATCAAAGCGCTGCGCATCATGGAGCGCACACCTCGGGCGGCATTCAGCATGCTCGACGTATATTGGTCATTGCGCGTGATCTGGTAATTGTTCCAATCCACTGGAAGCTTCTTCGCCGCTTCCATGGTTTTCTCCACGTCGACACCCTTGTCCAGAACGAAAGTGGCATCCTGGTATATTTCCTTGCCGGCCTTGTACTGGTACAGAGTACTCGTAGTGTCCAAATCGGTGTACACAGTGTTGGAGGTGAGTTCCGCGCGGCTGGCTACCTTCCTGTCGCTGTCTCCTTTGAATATTCCAACGATGGTGGTTTTGACAGTCGCCGTCGAATGCGACTCATTGTCGGCATCATATGGATTGGCCTTGAGCGTGAGGGTATCGCCGACTTTAAGCCCATTGGTTTTGGCGAGATCCTCATGGACCATCGACATATGCTTATCGGATGCCTTGAGATGACGTCCTTCGACCATGCCGAGCGTGTGCGACGTGAACACATTGAGTTTTGACGAATCGTTTGTGCCTATGACGTTGGCCGTATTGCCGAACTGCTGTTCTTTCTCCGCATCGCAATCATCGCCGCCGGGGACCTTCACCACGCTGGCTCCCACGAGATCGGCGGTGGCGTTCTGCCTGACCATGTACGAGTCAACCCCGGACAGCTTCGAGATTCGTTGCACATCAGCGGGACGGACCATTCCGCCTCCGCGAGGTGTCAGCATGCTGCCTTGCAGGTTACTAGCCAGCACGAATCCGCCGACCGCCTGTTTCTCAATCTGTCCAGCCTCATGTTGAGCTGCCTGAGAAACTGCGGTCGCGGACAGCATACTCGCCGTTATGATGGTCAGCACAATGAACAGCACCGCGGTGCGCACTCGTTTTCTGAGCACATAGCGCGCCGCCCGTGAGATGAATGTCATTAATACCCCCTGTAAAGCTGGGACCTTCTCATCCGAAACAATGAAATCTAATTCGATTCTTCGATTGGCCATTCACGAAAATACATGGTTCACCTCAGAACATGGCAAGATATGCCTTGAGCAAAAAAGCGAAACAACATTGGTTGCATTATGCTCCGGGGTATCTGTCGTTTTGTTCATTTGACAAACTTTGAGCGGTTATAAACAGCGCATATACCAATGGAGGCCCCAACCGAAATTGGGGCCTCCATCAGAGAGAAAGGAAGGAGTGGCAAGTACTGGTTATTTATTCAGTCAGAGTCTTAGCCTTTTCGTTGACGGCTTCAACCGTCTCGACCGTCTTGGCTTCCTCGTCGGAGACCTCACCAGCCGCGAGCTTGGCTTCGAGCTGCTCGACGATTTCGGCGTGCATCTTCTCGTTAATCTTCACCTTGAAGACGAACACCAGCAGGCTGAGCACAATCAGAACGAGCGGCGTCCAGAAGGCGCAAACTTCGAAGGTGCGGATGTTCGCAGGGGTCATATCGGCTGCAGTGGCGCTGCCGGTCATACCTGCCGCGACGGCGATGAAGCCAGTGATGCCGTTCGACAGGGCGCCACCGATCTTGTCGAGCATCGGGCGGACGGACAGGGTGACAGCCTCGTTACGCTTACCGTTCTTCAGCTGGCCGTATTCAATGGAGTCGGTCAGGGAGAGGATGGCGGTCATCTGGATGAGCGTGGCCGGCACGTAGAAGAGCACCAGTGCGATGAACACCACGACGATGTTGGTGGAGAAAAGACCCAGCAGAACGTAAGCGACAATCATGGAGATCATGCCGCTGATGTACAGGTAGCGGCGTGGGATGTGCTTGTTCAGAATCGGGTACAGCGGAGCCATGATGAGGCCGGCCACCAGTGCGATGACGCCGGTCGCGGAGTAGGCGGCCGGGTTGTCGAGCACGAACTTGAACAGGAAGAGGAGCACGCCAGTGGTGGCCACGTTGGCGATGGCGTACAGCAGGTAGGACAGGGCGACCCACAGCAGCTGGTCGTTCTGGAACAGTGCCTTGAATGCCTCGAGCGGGTTGCCGTTCTTCTGGGCCTTGGAACGCAGGGCGCTGGTGCTTTCCTTAGTGCCGAAGGCAACGGTCCAGGCAGTGATGATGCCGAGCAGCATAACGATGATGCCGAATGCGGTCCAGCCGCTCTGGCTCTCAGCCTGCTTACCGGTGAACATGTAGCTGAAGTAGGTGACAATCGGGATAACGACGATGGTGATGCCGTTGTAGCCGATGGAACCGGTGAAAGATCCCAGAGAGGTGTAGGTGGAACGCTCATGGGAGTCGGAGGACAGCGCCGGAATCATGCCCCAGTAGGAGATGTCACGCAGGGAGTAGAACACGTCGAGCACGACGAAGGTGATGACGAACAGCACGATGAACAGCGTGGTGTTGACATTCACCAGACCGAACATGCCGCTGAAGACGATGGCGAGCAGCACGGCCGAGACAGCACCGCCGATGAACTGCCAAGGACGGAAGCGTCCCCATTTGGTGGTGGTGTTGTCGACGATGTTGCCCAGCAATGGGTCGATGAAGATCTCTGCGATACGGATAATCACCACAAGGCTGGTGATGACGCCGATGAGCTTGGCCGCCAGCGCCTTATCGACGCCAGAGAACAGGCAGCTGGTCACGTACACAACGAAGTACGTGCTCATGGCGTTGTAGAAAGCAGACTGACCCAAGTTACCGCATGCGTAGGCGATGCGCTGGCCGAGCCTCCCCTTGCGGACTCCACCGTCCGCAGCTGTTGCATTGCTCATTTTTTTCTTCTCCTCTAAGATAGTTGGAGCCGAGATCACCCATTGATCTTGTATTGCAACTATACGCCGTTTTATAAACGGAAGTAAAAAACATTAGTAATCAAGGCTTTTACCGGCGTGTTGCAGCAGTTTCCATAACGCAAAACCTACCCGTCACCGGCTTAAACATATTTGTGAGAGTGCTTGAAAAAACAGAGGAAACCGTGGCGGTAAATACGATTTGCTTTTTCAGTAAAAAACATTTATCATTACCAGTAAAGGAAGTTTAGCTTCCACATCATTCACAACGAAGTAATGAAAGAAAGCAGGAAACATGGCAAACAGCAATCGTGTTGAGCACGCATCCGAGACGTGGCTGACCGACGCGACTGTGTTCGAAGTCAACCGCACGCCGGCACATTCCAGCCACAAGTGCTTCACGCATGATCCGCAGAGTGGCGAGTACTCCGATCTCACGCAAAGCCTTGACGGAGAATGGCGCGTCGAAATCGTGCAGGCTTCCGACATCGACTTCAGCGAAGAGCCATTCGTGGCTGAGAACTTCGACGATTCCTCTTTCTGCCGCGCCCAGGTTCCGGGCCATCTGCAGATGGCAGGCCTGCTGAAGAACAAGTACGTGAATATCCAGTATCCGTGGGACGGCCACGAGAATCCGCTGGAGCCGAATGTTCCGGAAAACAATCACGTGGCGCTCTACCGCAGGAAGTTCGTTGTGTCCAAGCGTCTTGCGGACACCAAGGAGTCCGGAGGAAGCGTCTCCATCGTCTTCCATGGAATGGCAACCGCAATCTACGTATGGGTCAACGGCCTGTTCGCAGGTTACGGCGAAGACGGATTCACTCCCAACGAGTTTGATATCACCGACCTGCTGCATGACGGAGAGAACGTCGTAGCGGTCGCCTGCTACGAGTATTCCAGCGCCTCCTGGCTTGAAGACCAGGACTTCTGGCGTCTGCACGGTCTGTTCCGCTCCGTCGAACTGACGGCGCAGCCCCACGTCCATGTCGAGAACATGCAACTCGAAGCCGATTGGGACGCCGAGTCCGGCACCGCCTCTCTTGACGCCGCATTGTCCGTGCGCAACGCCTCCGATGCCGCTACCATCTCGGCCACGTTGAAGGATTCCGAAGGCAACGTGGTATGGGAGGCCTCGACCAACGCCGACGCCAATACCACGTTCACAAGCGGTTCCTTGCAGGGCCTCGAGCCGTGGAGCGCCGAAAGCCCATCTCTGTACGAACTTGAAGTCAACGTCATCGACCAGGCCGGCAACATCGTCGAAGCCGCCGTTCAGAAGGTCGGCTTCCGTCGCTTCCGCATCGAAAACGGCATCATGACCCTTAACGGCAAGCGCATCGTGTTCAAGGGCGCGGACCGTCACGAGTTCGACGCCAAGCGCGGCCGTTCCATCACCGAGCAGGACATGATCGATGATGTGATTTTCTGCAAGCGTCACAACATCAACGCCATCCGCACCTCGCACTATCCGAACCAGGAACGTTGGTACGATCTGTGCGACGAGTACGGCATCTACCTGATCGATGAGACCAATCTCGAAACCCATGGCAGCTGGTGCCTGCCCGGCGACGTGGTCACCGCCGAAACCGCGGTTCCAGGAAGCAAGGCACATTGGGAAGGCGCCTGCGTCGACCGTGTCAACAGCATGATGCGCCGCGACTACAACCACCCGAGCGTGGTCATTTGGTCTCTCGGCAACGAGTCCTACACCGGCGATGTGTTCCGTGCCATGTACAAGCACGTGCACGACATCGATCCGAACCGCCCCGTGCACTACGAGGGCGTGACGAAGAACCGCGACTACGACGACGTTACCGACATCGAAACCCGCATGTACGAGCATGCCGATGTGGTTGAGGAATATCTCAAGAACGATCCGCAGAAGCCGTACATCTCCTGCGAGTACATGCACGCAATGGGCAACTCGGTCGGCAATCTGGACGAATACACGGCACTGGAGCGCTACCCGCACTATCAGGGCGGCTTCATCTGGGACTTCATCGATCAGGCGATCTATGCCACCCAGCCGGACGGCTCCACCCGTCTGTGCTATGGCGGAGACTTCGGCGATCGTCCGAGCGATTACGAGTTCTCCGGCAACGGACTGGTCTTCGCCGACCGCACTCCCACGCCGAAGGCCCAGGAGGTCAAGCAGCTGTACTCCAACGTCCATATCGACGTGACCGATCGCTCGGTATCCATCAAGAACGACAACCTGTTCATCTCGACCGGCGGATACCAGTTCGTGCTGCGCATCCTCGCTGACGGCGAGCCGGTGTGGCAGTCCGAGCGCCGCTTCGACGTGCCCGCCGATTCAGCATGCACGTTCGATGTCGAATGGCCGGTGGATCTCTACCGCGCCAATGCCGATGAGCTGGTGCTTGAAGTGTCCCAGCGCCTCGCCGAGGCGACCGATTGGGCTCCTGCCGGGTACGAACTCGCCTTCGGCCAGACTATTGTGGCCGGAACGAAGGCAGCCGAAGATGCGGCCCTGCCTGCGGACGGCATCGTCACTGTTGGCCGTTGGAATGCGGGTGTTCAGGGTTCCGGACGAGAGATTCTTCTTTCTCGCACCCAGGGCGGCTTGGTCTCCTACACGTTCGACGGTCACGAATTCGTGCTGCGCCGCCCGGCGATCACCACATTCCGCGCGCTGACGGACAACGACCGTGGCGCCGGCCATGGATTCGAGCGAGCCCAGTGGATGGCGGCCGGCCGTTACGCCCGTTGCGTGGACAATGTCATCGAACAGGTCGATGAAGACACGCTCAAGGCCGTATACACGTATGAGCTTGCCACGCCGCAGTGCACCAAGGTCACCGTCGGATACACCGCCGATACCACTGGCCGTCTGAACCTGCATGTGGAATATCCAGGCGAGTCCGGCGAGCTACCCACCATTCCTGCGTTTGGCATCGAATGGATTCTGCCGGTCCAGTATTCGAACCTGAGGTTCTTCGGCGCTGGTCCCGAGGAAACGTACCAGGATCGCAAGCACGCCAAGCTGGGCGTGTGGAGCACCGATGCGTTCAAGGATCACGCTCCGTATCTCATGCCGCAGGAGACGGGCAACCACGAGGAGGTCCGTTGGGCGGAGATCACCGATGAAAATGGACACGGTCTGCGAGTCAGCCGCGCGAACGGTGCCGCACCGTTCGCTGTGAGCCTGCAGCCGTATTCCAGCTTCATGATCGAAGAAGCCCAGCACCAAGACGAGTTGCCGGCTCCGAAGCACATGTTCCTCCGTGTGCTCGCCGCACAGATGGGTGTCGGAGGCGACGATTCCTGGATGTCGCCAGTCCACTCCCAGTATCACATCCCCGCCGATCAGCCGATCAGCCTCGATGTCAATCTCGAACTGATCTGACGATCGGATAGCATGTCCCTCCTCTACTCCTTCCTGTGGAGGAGGGACGGCATTGTCTTGCAAGGTTCCTTCACCTTGGATTAACCGGTGACGATGCTTCATAACGCAGAAGATGCGGCATGGATTCATGTTTTCCGCATGCCGCGTCCTCTGCTCATATCAGGAAAGAGGCCTGATGCCCAAGCCCCAAGGGTCGGACATCAGGCCTCTTTCATATGGTTTTCATAAAGATGGCACGAAACTGTCCCTGACCACCAGTTTTGCGGAAAACCTCATGTGCAATCGTAGGAGCACATTCTTCTCAAACGGTGCCGGACCGATTGAAATAAAACCAGCATGCTTGCTCTTATTCTTGATGAGATCGTTCACATTACGATACTCAGTTACATGCATGCGCTCATCTTCCGCATGCCGGTAGAGGGATGTCTTAAGCTCGTTGAAGTGCATGTCTTGCAAGCCCTCGTCCGGAACAGCATTGTCCAACAAGGCGATGTCCTGAAGAATGGTGACACGCTGGTATCGCGGCATATTCTCAACGTTAACGCCGGATGGATCCCTTGAATGGCTTATCTGGAGACAGTACGACACGTCCCATATCAGTCCCCAGAACGTTCAGTGTAATCTCTGTGGGCTTCGAACAGCGCAACGGATACCGGTTCTCCATTCACCAAGAAACAGTTCTCCGGTGATGTTGCAGGGGACGGGGCCAGTCCATGTTCCGTCTCCGATAGGAAATCCATGCAGAATCGCGCGGTGTCCCGCATGATCGGCCAAATGCGGGACAGGTACGATGCATCCTGGTTGAACAGATACTCGTCGAACAGGTTCCGGCACATCCATGCCTGGCCGAACGGGCAGCAATGGCCTTTCTGGTGTGGCTGATGGTGTCGACAGTGTCCTTGATGCCAATGATGTTCTGGTTCTCCGCTGCGAGATCCGCCACCAGCTCAGACAGGTCGTTCGGGATGCCGATCAGTGCAGAATAATAGATCAGCATGTTGTAGCCAAGGAAGCACCAAGTGCAGATGTTTGCGATAGCGAACAGCATGAGTTGTTCCGACAGCATGTTGGGGGCTTGCACACCCATCATATGAAAAATTTGGCCAACTAGACCATACTTATCGCCGTAAATGTATCCCCACATCAGCGCTGCAACGACGCCTGGGACGGCATAAGGCAGGAACAGCAAAATTCGCGGCACTGCGATATGGCGGATTCTCTAGGAGTCCAAGATGAGCGCCGCTACAAGGGACAGAATCAGATTTATCGGAATCTGAATCGCCGCGTAAATCAGCACATTCTTAAAGCCGCCCCACAAAGCCTCATCCTTGAATGCTCGGGTGAAGTTGTCGAAGCCCGCGAATGTGGTACCGCCGAGAAGGGACTGCTTGAAGAAGCTGAGATAAAGCGCGTAGAACATCGGGATGATCGTGCCGAACAGGAAGACCAACACGTATGGAAGACAATACAACATGCCTATGTACTCGCGCTTCGGCTTGCGTATCCCGGAAGTATCCGGCTTCGCCGTTGCATTTATCATAGTTTTTCTCTTTCTTCTTAACCCGTCTGAATGAGCCTGCCAACAACATCGTTGCCATCCTTTCCACGAAGCACCCCTGCATATGCAGCATGTCTCCGCCTGTCTCCGTCACAATCATTTATTTCTGTTTACCAGATGAAGATACAAAAGAAGCGATGAAACTGACGAGATTTCACATCAGAGGTATGCCTACAATGAAGCCACAACAGAAAAACGGCTCCGCACGAAGCATGAACCAACAAACGAAACGACGAGCCGGGTGAAAGGAAGAAAAATGCAGAACAATACCTTCGACCAGATCGCCAGCGCCAACACCGTTTCCATGGATGCCGGCCTCAGCCAGTTCGCCTTCGCCAAAGCCTCCTCTACCTTGTTCAAGAAGGTTTTCAGCAAGTAAGATTCCTAAAAGTCTTTATCAAACGCCTCGGCTGCTGTGATGAACCGGTTCAGCAGCCGAGGCGTTCTCATATATGCTCCTGTAACGGGCAGAGACCTCCCCGCCCGCATTACAAGACCGTCCGGCGGCCAGTCGAAACAAATCGCGGTTACGCGCCGACCAATTCGAGCATCTGCGGAATGCTCTTCTTGCCGAACTCGACCCGCTGCGTGCCGTCGGCCCGTGTGATGACGATGCAAGGCACGCTCATCGCACCATAATGGTCCCTAAGCTCGGGGAAGTGCGCAACATCGTAGGCCTCGGCGCGCACGGCCGGGTTCAGCGAGGCGATGCGCTGGGAAGCAAGCACGGTCTCCGGGCACATCGTGCAGGTGAGCGAGACGAGAATCATGATATTCAGCGGGCTTGCAATGGACTTTGCCCGTTCGATCAGATCATCGCCCAACGGCTGACCGGGACCGGCCGCGTTGTACAGGCCCAGCACGAACGAATTGAATTCATGGCCGGAGGGCACGCCATGGAAGGCGAGGCCGGTCGGCTTGCCATCCACCACCATGCGCACGCATGGACGTGCTGCCGGCAACACGTGTTCCACGTCGAATACCGCACGCCCCGCATCATCCTTCTCGTACTCACCATCGACCACTACCGATTTCAGCTTGCCATCGGATAACGCGACCATCGCATCAATGAATCCCCGCAGTTCCGTGGACAGCGGCGTATCATCCAGTTCCAAAGCAAGCGTGACCGGGCGAGACATACGGTTAAAGACCACGTTGAGCTGCTGTTTGGTGGTGTCGGAGAACAATTCGCCGGGCTTCCTGACGGCGTTTGCTGCGGCAGCGGCATCGGTGCTGCGTTTGACGGGTGCCGGTGCGGGCGTGGTGTCAGCCAACGAGGCGGCATCTGTCTTCGCCGTGGACTGCTCGTAGACGCAAGAGGTCGGGCGCTGTGGTATCAAACCGGTTTTCTCGCTCATCCGCTTGGCATACCGTTCCAACTCCACCGCGGCAATAGCACCATCGGCGGTGGCAGTAACAACTTGCCGCAGGTTTTTGGCCCTCAGATCACCGGCCGCATACACGCCGGGCACCGATGTTTCGAGATAGCCGTGCGTGACCACGTAACCATAATCGTCCAGTTCCACCACACCGCGCACCAGATTCGTGGCGGGCACATATCCTGCGAACACGAACACGCCGAACGTGCCACCGTCAGCAGGTTTCCACGTTTCGGTCTGGCCGGTGGCCCGGTTCAGGATCGTAGCTTCACGCAAACCGCCTTGACCGGCAGTGACGCCTTGCAGCTCGACTTGGTAACGCACGTCGATTTTTGGATTGTTTTTGGCTGCGGCGGCCACCGTGGCGTCGCAAGTAAAATCCTGTTCCCGCACGAGAACGGTGACTTTGGAGGCGTATGTGGTCAGGAACACGGATTCCTCGGCTGCTGCGAACCCTCCTCCGACCACCAGTACTTCCTTGCCGGTGAAGAATTCGCCATCGCAGGTAGCACAGTAGGCCACACCGCGGCCAGCGTATTCGGATTCCCCTTCAAACCCTAGTTTGCGTGGGCTGGCGCCGGTGGCGATGAGAATACCGAAAGCCTTTAAGTCGCCGCGTGAAGTATGCACGGTTTTGACGTCGCCATGCACGTCGAGGCCGATGGCTTCGGCGGAAAGGAATTCAGCGCCGAAGTCCTGCGCCTGTTGACGCATGGTCTGGGTAAGCTCACGGCCAGTGGTGCGGCCGACACCCGGATAGTTGACCACCTCATTGGTGATGGTGATCTGTCCGCCGAAATCGTCTTTCTCGAGAATCAGCACGCGATATCGGGCACGGGCCAGATACAATCCCGCCGTCAGACCAGCGGGACCGCCGCCGACAACTATGACATCGTACAAATCATTTCGAGACATAATGAATCCCTTCGCGCCTTAATCTGTCTGTTCAAGGGGTTGCCCGGAGGTTCTCCGGACAACCCGTCGGATTAGATTGACAATCCGTCCGTCAAATAACGATCACAGTTGGCCAACAAGATCGAGGCTAGGTTCGATGGTGTCCTCGCCCGGAGTCCAGTTGGCAGGGCAGACCTGATCGCCATGTTCGTGGACGAACTGAGAGGCTTGCACACGGCGTAGTAGTTCTTCGGCATTGCGTCCAACGTTGGAGGAGATGACTTCATAGGCCACGACCTTGCCTTCGGGGCTCACGATGAAATCACCGCGTTCAGCCATGCCATCGACCTCGTTGTAGGTATCAAGATCTTTGGCCAATAGAGCGGTCGGGTCAGCAAGCATTGGATATTGAATCTTGGCGATCTTTTCATTGGCATCATGCCATGCCTTGTGCACGAAATGGGTATCGCAGGAGACGGAGTAGATTTCGCATCCGATTTCCTTGAACTTGGCGTAGTTGCGAGCCAGATCCTCAAGCTCAGTGGGGCACACGAAAGTGAAATCAGCCGGGTAGAAGAAAAACAGGGACCAGTGGCCGAGCACATCAGCCTTGGTCACCTCATGGAACTCGTCGTTCTGGAACGCGTTCACCTTAAAATCGGTCAGTTCATGCTGCAGAAGAGTCATCATCGGTCCTTTCGCTGATTGTCAATCATCTGGCTTCTGCCGTTTTCTATCGTAACGTGATTCTCTGGAACCCGCGCGGGTATAACGCGTGAGACTCATCACATCATTAATAACAGTCACGCCGACAGACCATGCGATACAAAGGTGCCGCAAAATAAAAACTCCTGCATGCCACGGGGAGCAAGGACCGGGAGACGGATGAAAAGGGGACGCGAGCGGATAAAAAAAAATGGGGGTTCCCGGAGCGTGACGCTCGACGGGAACCCCCTCAAGTAGAATGCGGCGGCGCGCTACTCTCCCACACCCTCTCGAGTGCAGTACCATCGCCGCAGCCAGGCCTTAGCTTCCGGGTTCGGAAAGGGACCGGGCGTCTCACCTGGGCCATGACCACCGCAAAACCAATGTAACGGCCAACCCACCAGGGGATCGGCCGGCAGAACCGGAACCAGCCACACGGCTCATAATGGTCACGCGACCGCCGTCTTCCGGGGATCGGCCGGCAGAACCGGAACCAGCCACACGACCGGTGTGATCCCATCGTGACCATCCCACTTAATCGTGCTACAATAAAGTAAGACAATTAAGGGCGACATCCGGAGGACCATTGGAGGGAGAGACCATCATCCCGCCCCGCGCCCTGAAACACGGGCTGTCGGAAGAGGACATCCGATGCGCGTGTCGCAACGCCACGGCGGTCAGACACCGGAACTTCGACATCCCCTGCATCTACGCGGCGGCGGGGCCCGACGAGTCGGGCGACCTGGTCGAGCCGCTGCTGGCCGAGCAGGAGGACGGCGGATTCATCGTCTCCCACGACATGAGGCTCACCAGGAAGATGGCGCGGGAGCTGGATCTTTAGAAAGGAGACCGTCATGGAATACAGGCTCAAGGGCGGCGTCACGCTCAGCGACGCGGATTTCGGGCGCATGGCCGACGAAGCCGAGCGCGAGGAGTACCCGGGGATCCCGGGAGAGTGGGTCGTGCGCCCGCAGGGCAGGCCCGCGCTCGACGGCGGGGAACTGGTGAGCGTCACGTTCAAGATGACGAAGGCGCAGAGGGACGCGTTGGACAGGCGCGCCGAGAGCCGGGGCGAGACCCGGAGCCAGCTCATGCGTGAGGCCCTGACGCGCGAACTCGCCTTCGCGTAGGCCCCGGAGCCAGCCGGAACGGCTGGAATACATAGCCTCTATATAAGATAGAAGCAGGTGCTGAACAGGTTCCGTGTTCAGCACCTGCTTCTCCGGTCATTCGAACGGCGGCACGTCCCGCGCCTCCACGGTCTCGCCGTGGGACGTCTGGCTGCGTTTGTCGAGGAGGCGGCAGACGCATCCATCAATTCGTGGTTCCGTGAGACATGCGACGTCCCATCGAACAGGAATTTTCGATTTCGGGACGGAACCGGCATGCCATCGGCCTCTTCGTTGGGATCGGCACCGCGATCGCCTGCTATAACGTCTATAAGAAAAATACTCTATCCAGGCTTATAGGAATTTTGTGGCGCTTTAGGTCTGGTTCTCGGAGTCAGTCGGTGCCGTTGGGATGTCGCGTGCCGGTGTGGAATTCGTTCCAGTCGACGCCGGCCCCGTATGCGGGCGAGACGTCGCCTTCCCGTCCTCCAGCGGATCGTCGGGAATGAACGATTCCGGCCGCGGGTACACGGTCTTCATGTAGCACACCCATTCGCACGCGCGGAGCATGTGCTCCTCGGGCAGTCCGCGGTGGTTGCGCAAAACACATTGCGCGCCACCAACGGCACGGCCACGTTCCTGTACGCGGCCGTGACGCCGATCAGATCCGCCTCATCCGCACTGCCCAACGCATACGCAATCGCCATCGCGTCATCGATACCGGTATCCAAATCAAGAATCAGCTTCTTACGCATTGCTGCTTCCTTGCGATCATTGTCCGCATAGGGCCTTTGGCGGCGGGCCCTTCTATACGTGTTGTTCTGTCTGATGGCGTTGAACGTCCGAGTGGTTACAGACCGCGTTTGACGAGTCCGTCGAGGATGGCGTCGGAGGATTCGCCGAGTCTGAGGCCGATGACGTCGATACGGCGTAGCAAGTCGCGGGTTTTGAGGGTGTCCATGGTGATTTCGCCGGTGTAGACGGTGGCGAGGCCGGATTCGTAGGCGCGGCGTACGCGCGCGGATTCCTTGCTGGCTTCGAGGCAGTATTTGCGCATGTCGGCACCTTCGGCGGCCATGGCGAGTTCGAGGTCTCGCAGGGCGACGCTCACGTGGGTCAGGGCGACGTCGGCGTGTTCGCCGGCGTTGCCTTGCCAGAGGTGGAGTTCGCGTACGAAGTCGCGGGTGTTGTCGAGTACGTCGTCGATGGATCGGGAGAATCGGAACAGGTCCTCGCGGTCCAGTGGCGTGGTCCATGCCTTGGCCAGCGCGTGGACGACCTTGGCTCGGGTCTCGTCGCCTTCGTGTTCGATGTCGTTGACGTTTTTCCGGGATTCCTCGATGCCGGTGTGGCCTTCGATGGCGTCAAGGGCGATGGATACGCCTTTGCGGGTGGTGGCGACCTGTTCCCGGAGCAGGCTCATGACGGGGTCTTTGTCGGAAGGGTTCTTCGCGTTGAACCACGGCATTGTGGCACCTTCTTTCTTGTGGGTACGTTCAGGGCAGGCGGTCCCTGCGGCCGGGGCCGTCCATGTGGATGGATTGCCCGGCCGCAGGGACCGTTGGGAGGAGGAAGGAGGAGGGGAGCGTCGTTCGTCAGGAGATGATGCGGCGGTATTCGTCGAGCTTCTCGGGCCAGTCGGTCTGGATGACGTCGGCGCCAAGGGCGAGGAGGGCGCCCCAGCCTGCCCGTGGGCCTTCGAGGATGGAGCGGGTGTCATCCATGCCCTTGAGGCCGCAGTATCCGTTGCCGAGGTCGAGAGCGTTGACGAATGCGTACAGGCCGAGTTCGTTGATCCTGGCGAAGATCGCGGGGTCGGCGAGCGGGGTGTCCTCGGTGGTGGCGACGAGTTCGACGCCGACCGTGTTGATCTGTTCGTCGTTGACGAACAGATCGAGTTCGTCGGGGTTTTGGATCATGCCCATGAACATGTATTTGGTCGCATGGTCGTGGAGCGCCTGCTGGAAGCCTCCGGTGACGGGGCATTTGAGGATGAGCTTGCTTTCCAGGTGGAACTGGTCGAGCCAGTCGAGGAATCCGCTGCCCCAGTAGCGCCAGGAACGGTCGATGTTGATGAGGATGTCGGGCGCGTTCGAAAGGATATGGGCGACCCTTTCGACGTTGCCGTAGTAGGCGCCAGGGTATTCGGTGTAGCGCAGTTCATCAAGTTCGGCGGCCGTCTTGGACAGGATGTCGTCGGTGATGCGCAGGCGGGCCATCTCGGTGCCGTCGTGGAAGGCGAAGTATTCGCCGTCCGTGGAGCGGATCACATCGATCTCGGCGATGTCTGCGTTGACTTTCTTGGTGGCGAGGACGCTATTAAGCGTGTTTTCTCGGATGTCGCCGCGCGGGGTGCCGCGGTGGGCGGCGATGACGAACGGCGAGCGGGCGCATGCCTGGTTGAGATCGGCGTTGATCTGCGCGTATTGTTCGCGTCCGAATCGAATGGGGGTGGCTGCGGTGTTCATGTCGGCTCCTTTGTTACTGCCGGGAGGCTATGGGTGGTACAGGCCTTCCCGCCCCGGGAGGGAAGGCCGGGGCGGGAAGGCCGATTGGGGTTTGCGGGTATCGCGGGCGTTTACTTGCCTGCGGCCTTGTTGTAGGTGGCGATGTCCTTGGCGGACTGGGTCTGGGCCTCCTGCATGGCGGTCTTGAGGTCCTTGGAACCACTGACTACCTCGTTGAAGGAAGCCATCACATCCTTGCGGATGGACGGGTAGGCACCGGTGCGGGCGCCCAGGGACACGCTGGTGGACGGGTTGGCGGCGAGCTGGTCGTAGAACACCTGCACGTTCGGATCGGCCAGGGCCTCCTTGCCTTCGGTCTCGTCGACGGCCTTGGTGTTGGCGAACAGGTTGCCGGAGGCCTTGGCGAACACGGCCTGGGCGTGCGGGGTCATCATGTACTTGCCGAATTCCCAGGTGGCCTTCTGCTCGGCCTCGGATTGCTCGGCGGCCACGATCCACAGGGAATTGCCGCCGATCGGGGTGCCGGCCTTCTTGTTCGAGGCGTCATGCGGGAACTGGGCGACGGTCACGTTGGAGGTGGAGCCGCCGGGCAGCAGGGACGTGTAGGAGGCGGAGGAGGTCAGGACCAGGCCGAGCTTGTCGGAGGTGAACGCGGTCATCATGGAGCTGGAGTCGGTGCCGGGGTTCAGGGCGGTGCCGTCCTTGAACATGTCGACGATCTTTTGGAACATGTCGAGCTGGGTTTTGGAGGTCATGTTCACGCCGGTGACGTCCTTGCCGCCGCGGCCGTTGTCCGGGGTGGCGATGAGCTCGCCGCTGCTGGCGGAGAGCATCTCCAGGATCCACGAGTCGACCATGTTCATGGAGAAACCGTATGCGCCGGTCTTCTCGTGGATGGTGTTGGCCCATTCGACGACCTCGTCGAACGTGGTCGGCGGGTTGGACACGTCCAGTCCGGCTTCCTCGGCGAGCTTGTTGTTGATGTAGGTCACGGGCTGGCTGATGGCGAACGGCAGGGACAGCAGGCCGTTGTCGTCGCTGTAGTACTTGAGGGCCACGGGCTGCAGGTCGGCGGTGTCGAAGTCGGAGTCGCCCTCGGCGAACTTGTAGACCGGGGTGGTCATCTTGCTGTCGATCATATAGCCGGTGGACGTGTCGTTCATCTGCAGGATCGAGGGCGTGGACTTGGCCTGGACGGCGGCGGAGAACTTCTGCTGCACATCGGAGTAGGATCCCTGGTAGGAGGCCTCGACCTTGATCTTGCCCTTGTGGGCGTCGTTGAACTCGGAGACGAGCTGGTTGATGGCGTCCACGGCCGGGCCGGAGTTCGAGTACCAGAACGTGACGGTCTGCTCGCCGGTCTTCGCATCGGCGTTGGTGTCCGACGTGGAGCCGCAGGCGGACAGGACGAGCATGGGCAGGACCGCGACCGCGACCGCCTTCAGCAGGTTGGACTTCCTCATGGTGCGTTTTCCTTTCTTGTTGTGCCGGCTGGCTCGCTGGCCGCCGGCCGAAAATCGTTCCGCGGTGCCCGATGGCCTCGCGGGGTTCCCTGTGAATGGGGATTGGTTGCTTTGTGTAGAGGTCCGCCTTGGGGAACGGACGATGATTGCGCTTACTTGATGCTACCGGCGACGCTCATGCCGCGCAGGGACTTGTTGAACGTGAGCGTGAGGATCATCGCGGGAATGACCGCGATGGCAGCGCCCGCAAGGACCACGCCGATGTTGGAGCCGTCGGTGCCGCTCAGCTGGGTGATGCCGACCTGGATGGTGCGGTGCTCGGGCTTGTTGGTCACGAGCAGGGGCCAGAAGTAGCCGTTCCAGGCGGCGACCATGGCGTTGATGGTCGCGGCGATGATGGTGGGCTTGGCGATGGGCAGGAGCACGTCGACCATGAACCTGAGGTGTCCGGCGCCATCGATCAGGGAGGCCTCGCGCAGCTCCTTGGGGAAGGAGCGGAACGCCTGACGGAACAGGAACACGGTGAAGCCCTGCACGAGGAACGGCAGGAAGACCGCCGGGATGGTGTCCATGAGACCCCAGTTGGCGATGTTGAGATAGTTCGACAGGAGCGTGGTCTCACCGGGCACCATCATGCTCATGAGGAACACCATCATCCACATGCCCGGGCGCCTCAGGTTACAGAACACGATGGCGTAGGCCGCGAGAAACGCGGTGACGATCTGGCCGGCGGTCTGGCAGATGGTCACGATGATGCTGTTGCCCAGCTGCTGGGCCAGGGGCATCTGGGACATGGCGCGGGCGAAATTGCCCAGGGTGAAGCCCTTGAACAGGCCGTTGGCGTCGAAGAAGAACGCACCCACATAGATGTACAGGACAGGCAGCATGACCAAGATGGTCACGGCCAAGGCCAGCACGGCCCACAGGGCCTGGCTGACGGGAGAACGCTTCTGGATCATCAGTAGTTCACCTTTCCTTCCAGGAAGCGGAACTGCAGCAGGGTCAGGACGAACACGAACAGGAACAGCACGACGCCCAGGGCGGACGCGATGCCGAAGTTCGCGCTGCCCGCGTTGAATGCGGCGGTGTAGATGTTATACGTGATGGTCGTGGTCGCCTGGCCGGGACCGCCCTTGGTCAGGATGTTGATCTGGGCGAACGCCTGCAGGGCCTCGATGCATGTGGTCACGGCGATGTAGAACAGGGTCGGCGTGATCAGGGGCAGTACGATGGACCACTGGATACGGGCCTCGGAGGCGCCATCGATGCGCGCGGCCTCGAGGATCTCCTGGTCCACGCCGTCGATCGCGGCGCACAGCAGGATTAGGGTGAATCCGAGACCGGTCCAGATGGTCACCAACGTGACCGTGAAGAACGCCCACTTCGGGTCGGTCAGGAATCCGATCGGGTGGATGCCGAACCTCCCGATCATCGAGTTGATGACGCCGGTCGAGCCGAACAGGGCCAGGAACCCCAGGGATGCGGCGGCCACGGACACGCTCACGATCGAGGTCATGGCCACGCGCAGCACCTTGATGCCCATGATGCGCCGGGTCAGCAGGATCGCCAACAGCACACCCAGCGCGATACGCCCGACCACGACCAGCACGGCGTAGAGGAACGTCTGGATGAGCACCCGAACGAACATCGGGTCCGTAAGCACCGTCCTGTAGTTCTCCAGCCCGACGAAGCCGGAGGGCGAACCGAAGATGTCCGTGCCCTGCATGCTCATCATGGCCACGCGCACCAGCGGGCCGAACACGAACACGACCAGCAACGCCAACGCCGGAACCAGCATGGCCGCGCCGACCGTACGATTCCTTGCCGCGAGAACGTTCGTCACACGTCCGCCGCGCGTCCTGGCGACTCGCGGGGATTTCGGCGACTTGGTTGATGACACCATTTCCCGTGTTTTCCTTTCTATTTTCTGTCCTTGACCGTCCCAGCCACTTGGCACGGAAGAACCTGTCTACGTCTCTTGATTACGAACCGCATCCGCGGGGGATTCCGGGTGCGGTGTTTATGGTTATCGGTTGCTTCTCTATTCGTTGGTTTGCGGGACCACCCCATCTTTGGAGCGCTCCCAGTGATTTATAGTATATCCTTTCGACACGAAAAAGTCTAATCGGTGTTATTTCAAGTTTTTTAAGTTTTCAATGAACATTATCTGAACTCAATGCTAAATTTAGAAACTCAGTAATTACAGTATGGGGAGCGTTATCAGCAAGGAGGTTGAGAAATGTGGACCATTCCCATGTTGGCGTTGGTGTTCTGCCTGCTCGGAGGAAGGAATGACGGCTCGCCGCTGGTGGCCATCAATCTCAAGGCCACGCGCCGGGTCACAGCTGTCCCCTTCCTGATGCTGTCGGCGGCAGTCGTCCTGCTGCCCGCAATCAACAGTCGCGTCGGAGAGACGGTAGTCGCCATGGTGTCCCCCACTGAAGGTGACGCGCACGACCCGATTCTGCTGGCAACGGTGCTCATCGCGGCATCGGTCACCCTGCTGGCGCTCAACGGTGGCGGCGTGCCCACCTCGATCACGCTCGCCCTGGTCGGCGCGTCCTCCGGGACGGGATTCGCCGGAGGACAGCCCAACTGGCAATTGGTGCTGCGCGTTCTTGGAATAGCGGTGCTCTCTCCCCTGGCGGCGTTCGCCATCTCGCGCACAATATACCTGCTGGCCCGTTCCCGGACGCCGCGGTCCTCGACCACCATGGTCTTCCTCGGGTTCCTGCTCACCTGCCTCGCCTACGGCAGCAACGACGGGCAGAAGATGATAGCCCTGTTTTCCGCCGCCATGGGAACCGGCCTGGATGCCGCCACACACGACGTCGCGATCACCGCGACCGTCACCGCGGCGTTCCTTGCGGGTGTCCTCACCGGCATGCCCAAAGGGGCCACCGCCCTGCAACGCGGCACCATCGTGCCCGACTCCAGACAGACGTGGGTCACCCTGTGGGCGGCCTCCCTCGCCGTGCTTGTCAGCTCGACGCTGGGAAGCCCCGTCAGCATGACCCAATCCATCTCCGGCGCGCTCATCGGCACCTGTCAGACGAACGACTGGCGCAGGATCCGCTGGGGAGAGGTCGGGAGAATCCTCACCGCATGGGCCGCGACCCTGCCCCTGGCATGGACCCTAGGCTACGCCGCAGCCAGGGGATTCGCCCTGCTGCCGTCATGAGAACCACGAAAACCAGGGAACCGGCCCGGGAAAGACATCCGAGGCACCCCCCAGGACACCCGGCGCGGGACGGAACACACCGCCCTGCAGGGGCGACCACCGCTCACCGGGCCTCCCAACGGGGAAGAGCCACGGTACGCCCGTGGATGAACTCCCCCTTGACAGGTATCGCCTCCACCGCATGCTCCCCGTCATCCAGACGTTCGAGCACCAGATCCACCGCGCGGAAGCCGATCTCCTCCAACGGCTGACGATACGTGGTGAACCCGAGATACGGGGACGCGAGCGGCCCGAAACCGTCATAACCGGTCACGGAAACATCTCGAGGCACGCAGACATCGCGCCGGCGCAACTCGTCCATCACCTCGAGCATAACCACATCGGACGGGCACATGTACGCGGTGACCCGGGGATGGCACAACGCCTCGTCCACCAGGGCGCCCATCTCCCCCGCAGCCTGCACGTCCAGTATCTTCACGGAAATGCCGAGCTCCCTGAGCAACCCGATCATAGCCACGCCACGGCTGTACTGGCTGATCGAATACTCCTTGGGAACCAGAAACACGGCCACTTCCCGATGTCCGAAATCATGCACGTACTGGGCGAGCCTGCGACCGCCGTCCCCTTCATCGCAGAACACCGACGACACCGTACGGGTCGAATCCTCATGCCCGGCCATCACGAACGGGATACGGTCCACGAACGGAGCGAAATCCTCCACCGACAACATGGCCGAGCACACGATGAGCCCTTCGACGCGAAGGGCGATCAGATCACGCAACGCCGCACGCGCATCATCAGCCGGCAACTCCTCCACACCACTGATGGACACCATCTGATAGCCACGCTCACGCGCCCGCTTCTGCATCGCGCTCTGCAGGAACCCGTAGAACGGCAGTTTCGCGTTCCTGACCACCACGCCCAACGTCTTCGTACGCCTCGACGCCAGACCGCTGGCCATGGCGCTCGGGACATACCCGAGCTTCTCCGCCGCGGCAAGGACCCGCTCCACCTTCTCCGGACGCACACCGTCCTTGCCGAGCATCACACGGGAGACCATGGACTTGGAAACGCCCGCCTCCGCAGCGACATCGTAAATTGTCGGTTGCCTGTTCTCCGCGGCCTCCATAATGCATCTCCTCACCGTGCCTGCACAAACGACCGAAGCTCGCCGAAACCGATATCGCGACGATGCCAACGGCCTACACCCATCGTAATAGATCTGCCTTTGAGCCTACATCACCGAAATCGAAATCATCAACGACACAGCCACCAGAAACATCACATACCAGCCGATCATCCGTATCGGCCCGATACCAAAATGGGGCCGTAGAACCGAAGAACCGGAAAAGCCGCTTTTCTTATGCCGTCGCATGACAGGCGCAACGTCGCGCGAGCACAGCGACTTCCCCGTTCCACGGCTCCATGGGAACGCAAGCTATGGTATGCGCGTCTCCGTTCCCGTTCCGGGCATTTCCGACGATTCTCCAATTATGACATCGACCGTAATTGTGAAAGTGTCTGTCAAACAATCGAATCGGCCGAAGGCCGACGCAGTTTCCCAACGGCTGCGCCGCGCTTCCCTCCCATCACCCTGTCGAGTGGGTTTCATGAGAGAGCGGAGCCTGTGTGGGTCCCGGTCCCGGTACGGCTTCATCTCCCCGCCGCCGTCGTCAGGACGGACGGCTTACTGAGTGTCGCCGCCGGGGAACCGGACGTGTGGTGACCGCCGATAGGAACCAGGACACCTGAACCGATTCTACCCGACGGTGGATCGTCTTCGTAATGTGGGTGCAGGCGCCCACGTCAGGACCCGCCGCAACCGATGACGACTGCGAGGGAGACGGCGATGGAACGACTGGACGGCATGGGATACGGGTGCGTGCTCGGGCCGGACGTGGGCAAGGGCACACACCACGCGCGGCTGGCCGGCATGGACGGCGCGCGCCTGTGGGACGGGCCCGTGGCCCAAGGCGAGCGGGAGATGCGCTCCCTGTACGAGCGGGCCGGCCGCCACGGCAGGGTGCCGCTGGTCGTCGACCAGACCGGCACGGTCGGCTCGCTGCCCATGACGGTCGCCCTGGCCACGGGCACCGACGCGGCGTACCTGCCCGTGCTAGCGATGCGCCGCTCCTAATGCATTGCCGGGCGTTCGGACATGCCGCTTCGGACCGGCGATGGAGCGCATCCATCGGAGCCCGTTCGTCACGAAGGACAACGGCGAGCGGTTTCCCGTCGCCGCCGACCGGCGCTTGAAAGACACTGGCCGGCACCCGGAGGACACGAGAATGGCGATCCCCTGCGTTCGGAGCCATGAGATCCTTGGGATATCCCTCGCGTCTCCCCGATCGTCTCCCTTCCGATGGAGAGGACCGCGGACTGCGGGCTCGTGAGGCGGCAACGGCGGCTCGAGGCCGCGTTCACCGCCCCCGGCGGAACGCATGCCTTATGGAAGGCCTCCGCGCGACCCCGACGCCGTTGCCGCCGCCCTCGTTCCGGCCGATGGTCCAGGCCGGGACGCGTCCAGCCGTAAGCGGCCAACCGGGAAAACAAACATTCTTTCCCGCAGGAAGCCGAACACGAGCATCCGATGTCCAAACGGCACTCGTATTCCCGCGTATGCTCCTGCCTCCCATCCGTGTCACGACGGACGTCACCCGGTTCGGATGCCTATTCCTGAATGGATGCGCCGGCAATCAGACTCCTGACCCGTTGGGTCTCGGAGAGCCTGTCCTCGAGATTCCCGAGATGTCTGAGGCCACTGTCGAGCGTCTTTCTCAACGAATTGTCCCAGTCCTCTTCGGAATCGATGGGGACCGATGCGTATTCCGTGATTCGAATGGTGCACCAATGCTTTCCGGGCCTGGCGGTCGGAGCATTCACCTCGTTGATCGCGCGGATCGTCTCCCCGCATTTTTCCCTCAGTTTTTCGTCAAGACCGTCGAAGTTGAAAACCAGTTGGAACCTCACGCTGGGGACGTCCCTGTCGTCCTTCACATGGATCTGGTAGACGCAGGGGCAACGCCCTCCCCAGAAACCGCCCGGCTCATCGACGCCGGGAAAAAGCCTGAGCAGAAGGTTGGTAACGAACACCGTGTTCCATTTATCGCCCGTGTCCTCGTGGAACCTGATCATCCCGTCATTCCCGGATACCTCTCTGCTCCATTCCCGACAACAATCCGAGATGGCGGAGACCGCATCCGGCCTGTGCTCGTAGATCAGGTCCAACGCCTTCCTGTGCTTCGCGTAGATTTTCGCGCAGACGCGTTCGAGATCCCTGTCCTCCAATATGTTCCTCCTCACGGTATCCATGTATTCCGAGATGAACCGTGCCGGCTCCGGTGCCGGCGTGGACGCCTCGACCGCGTGGCCGATGATGTCGAGCACGTCCTTATAGCCCATGGAGAGCCAGTCGGATTCAGAGGCATCCCAAGAGCTTGGAGTGAGGAATATGAAACGATGCCGGTAATGAGGGAACTCCCTCTCTATCCCGCTGCGGTATCTGGCCAGTTGGTTGTCGTGCTCGCCGGAGAAGACCTTGTTCTCGATGCAAAGGACGTATCCCGCCTCGTCGTTCACGGCGAGGATGTCGATGTGGCATCATTCGCGTCGGATCGAGAATCCGTCGCAGTCCATGAGCAGATCGTCGAACACCCCGTCGTCCTCCGCATGCCTGGCCGCATAGTCGACGAAACCGCGGATTACGCCATCATGCAATCCGTGGTTCCCGTCGGGATTCATGAGCCATGCGAGCACGTTGCTGTGACGGTTCTCGGAGCTCGTGATTCCGAGAACGTCGAACGCGTTGAACCCGCTCGTCCACTTGCGCAGGGGATCCAGGCATTCGGAGTCGGTGAGAAACCCCTCGAGCGCCTCCGCGTCCTCATCGACGGGATTGTTCCCTGCCACTGCCAAGAGCATCCTCCATTTCCCGGAAAGCCCATGCCACGCTCCCTCGTGAGCGGAACGCCGAGTTCCTGGGTATCGATTATATCGAATCGTGCCTGCCACCTCACCCTGATACTCGATTTCGTAGCTCTCTCTGGAAGGGATGGCGTGGCGGGAAACGCTCCGGCGGCCATGCGTCATATTGAGGAAAAGCCGGCTCCGGAACAGACAGGGACGGAACCCCTTCCCGCCGAAGGGGTTCCCGGGGCGATGCGCCCGAAGGGAACCCCCGGAAAAAGACAAGACGGAACAATAAAAAAAAAATGGGGGTTCCCGGAGCGTGACGCTCGACGGGAACCCCCTCAAGTAGA
>ENA-ORTH01001380-ORTH01001380.1-human-gut-metagenome-genome-assembly--contig:-NODE-1380-length-24693-cov-4.447439_pt1 | contig 24693 bp, 16 predicted proteins | sample MGYA00241914_ERZ509192 | MGnify/ENA primary metagenome ERZ509192 (study PRJEB26280, sample SAMEA2338826) | human gut metagenome | biome: human gut; feature: human-associated habitat; material: faeces... | reverse complement strand
ACCCGGATTCGAGATGTTTAACGTAATATTTCCGCTGGTATCCGGCAGTGTCCATTTGGGAACGCTGCTGATGGAAGCGCCCGCGATGGTTGTAAAAGAAGCGGTCTTCTCTGTCCATAGTCCGGAATCTTTACGTTTGAGTCGAATTCGCACACTATGATTGGTCTTCGGTGATAAGCCGCTGACAGTAAAGGAGCCGGATGTGGCGTTGGTCGTGATGCCAACGGCGGTCGAGCTGCCGTCAAGATAGTATTGGCCCTCGGATATGTGGGCATCGGCGGACCATTTGACCCTTGCTGAAGTCATGGTTTGGTTATCTACGCCGGTTGTAAAGTTTGCGTATCTTGGAATCGTATCCAGTGTCAGCGTATGCGCGTCGACAACGACATTGTCCGGGGCAATACCGATGTAGGCGTAGGCACGGACTTCACAGGATTTTGTGCCGTTGTTATTGTGGGGAACGACAAAGGTATGGCCGGGGCCAATCTGATACCATTGACCCGCATTGTAGTTCAGATCAATATTAAAGTTTTCTTTGTAGTATTGGCCATCGCACCAGAATTCCACATAGGCGCTGCCTGTTTCATTGTACCAGTAAGAACTGTAATCACTTCGCATGAAGGATAATGTCATGTAGACATTGGACGTATTGGCGTTGGAGCCGTTGCTGGTATAGGTACAATTCAGGTGAATCGTATATTGGCCGCCGGAACCGTTTTGATAGCCGTTAAATTCTGTATATCCCATTAACTGTCACCTCCTGATGGAACAAAGCATAAGAATTTGACATCTTCTGAAATCTGCATCGGAACGGCTTTAATTCCGTAAAAATCGGCGCCGTTTGGAGCCAGAAGACGGTTGGTGTAAACGGAATCCTCCTGTATTCCGAAAACACGATTTTCATTTTCATAAACATTGATTTCGTCCGTATTGAACACGGAACGTTTTGGCCCTTTGTCGAATTGGATTCCTTTGGAACTGATGGTCACTTCGCCGACGGTTGTTCCGACAATCTCTCCGTTTTCATCCGGGGCATTGAGCGCTTCCTTAAATTTAGCCATCCAGGCCTCGGAAGTCATTTCATAATTGGCAATGGTTGCTTGTACTCGCTCGTCAATGGATTCAGGAATGTTTGTTATGGTCGTATTGATACCGTTTACAGTTGTTTCAATAGAGGTCATTTGCCCCTTCAAAGCGATTACATTTTCAGAATTTTCCTCAACTGTTTTTGAAATTTCACCGATTTGTGCTGTCGTTCCTTCAAGAGAGCTGTTCATCCGGTTGTACATTTCTTTGACATCAATTACTTTTTCGGTTGCAGTGCCATTATCATCAACGTCTGTTACAGTTACCATTGTATTGCTGATGACCTGATCGATTCGGTCTCCCTGGGCCTTAATGCTCGCCTCCATATGATTTAATTTCCGTGCATAGGAAAATGTATTGGTTATGTCATAGACCGTCGCAAAGCACAGCTCCCATGAGACAGGATAGGAAACAGAAGGTGCAGAAGAATTACTGCTGAGGCAAAAATGGAACATTTCCTCGAAATCGCCGGTATCGCCGCAGCCGACATAAAAGTCATATTCGGCCCATCGCCCGGTGCCGATGTTTTTCCCGGAAATATCGCCGTAAGTCTTTGTTTCGCCAATCCACCGGGCGTCACAGCTGGCACCGGCCGTGGTCTCCAGACATTCGAGGGAATAATCCGCCGGGATTTTTGCGATGATCTTACACACATATCTGCCGTTACAGCGGGAAGTCGTATGAAAACAAAAACCGCCGATGAATTGTTCCGTTTCCGTGTTCCATTCGGAGGCGGAAAAGGAAATACTATGGGCGAGAGTGTCTTCAATCGGAGTGGCTGTATTGGCTGTGACGGCAACGGCGGTATGGTCGCATTTGTAAAGGGAAATTCCCGGAAAATATTCACTGAAATGTTCCGGGAGAAATCCTTCCGGGGCTTTCTTTTTTCCCATCTCCATCTGCCGGGAAATTTATTTCTCTATTACCCGGAGATAAATTCCCAGGCAAGGAAAATATATTTATCTTGGCTCTTATTTTATAATACCTGTATAACATGAGAAATACAAAAAGAATCACAAGAAACAGGATGGAAAGAAGAAGCCATCGAGTTGTTATCCCTTATCCTCGGCCTCTGTGAGAAGCGGCAGGCGAATGACGCCTTATCCAAGCGAGACTATGCCGCCCTGCGCAAGGCAGGCAAAAGGTTCGAGGAAATCACCGGCCTCGGATTGATATTCGGGTTCGAACGCATAGAGGTCAATGCCTCCTATGACCTGATCCGTCTCTGGAAAGCCATCCGCAACTTGCCGGAATTCGGGCATGCCGGTTCAGGCATACACCGCCTCTTTGCCCAGATGATGAAAGTATTCAGGCTGAATAAGATCTCGCGTTCTTCCGCCCACAATTACTACAACCGCAAGGAAGACGAATGACGGAGGAAAAGACAACGGGAGGAAAAATATTTTCTCCCGTTGCCTTACCGTAAAGTAACGGCTTTTTGCCGATGGCATCTCTATATGCCTTGAAAATCAATCAGCATTGTATTCCTTTCGTTACTTTTCACTCATTGACAAGGCTGAAGCAATAGCGTATCTTTGTCCATTATTAATCAAATAAAAAAATCAGTCATGAACAAGGAACACAAAGTCTCGTTGTTTCCCTCTCTTTACAAGTACGAAAGTGAAGAAACCACCCTCGAAGAAATTATCATCCTGATTCGCCGTCGCCGTTGGGTCCGTGAAATCACCGCCTATCGCCATGCCGTCGCCGAAGGACGTAAGGAAGAGGCTGTCCGGTTGAAGAGGTTCTTGCCAGGTTTCACCCCGTCAGGGGTTTTCCGGGGCGGGCATCGTGACGACCAAGTGGCGGCCTATTCGATGGTCGTCGGACTGGATTTCGACCATGTGGAAAATCTTGCGGTGCTGATCGCCCTCTTCCGGTCGATGCCGACCACGCTCGCCCTCTTCGTCAGTCCCGGTGGCGAAGGGCTGAAAGTCTTCGTCCGCGTGGATAGCGGGGCGGAACACCACCGCCGCGCCTTCGAGGTCGTCACTCTCCGCTATGAAGAGGTTGCCGGGATGGCGAGCGACCGCAAATGCCGTAACATAGGCCGTTGCTGCTACGTGAGCGATGATCCGGAGGCATACTATAATCCCGACGCCGAAGTCTTCCATGTGGCTGTCGAGATGCCCCAGGCGGCTTCCGGCGGAAACCGGGGTATGACGGATGCCGGGTCGTTCGTCTCTTGGTGGGCCGCCCGCAACCCGCTGGTCGAAGGGAGCCGTAACCAGACGGTCTACAACCTCGGTTGCGAGGCGAACCGCCGGGGTTTTCCGGAGGCGGAAATTGCTCGTTTGTGTGTCTCGCTGATGCAAGCTCCTTCGTTTTCGGCGCAAGAGATCGGTCAGGCGTTACATTCTGCCTATCAGTCTCATACGGGAGAATACGGGACGAAAGTCTTTGCTAACGGACAAATTGCGGACAGAACGGCACCCCATGCATCTGAAATCCCGAACCCCTCCGAAAAGGACCTGGAAAAGGAAGGGGAGGAGCTTCGGAAGCAGACGCCCTGCCTTCCGGACGACCTCTTGGAGAAGCTGCCGCCAGTCATCCGCGAAGCGGTCCGTTACTATGCCGACGTACGCGAGCGCGACATGGGCGTGCTCGCCGCCTGTACCGTCCTGAGCGCCTGCCTGCCCGGTGTGCACGGCTATTACCGTCGCAAATGGCTGACCCCGCATCTCTATACGGTCGAGGTGGCTCCGGCAGCCAACGGGAAGGGTTGTGTCGATGAGATGCGCCATCTGGCCGACCATTACGCCACGCTCATCAAGACCGAGAGCGAACGTGAGGTACAGGAGTACCAGCAGGCGCTCGATGACTGGGAGGCCAAGAAGGCGGAGCTTCGGGGCAAGCATAAGTCTATGTCGGTGAAGGATGCCCCGAAGCCGGCCTACGTCCGCTACCTGGTCGTGTCGGGCCAGGTGACGAAGGCGAAGCTGCTCGTCCACCTGCGCGACAACGGTGAGGCAGGCCTGCTGATCGTGGACAGCGAGATCGACACACACAGCACCATGGCGGCAGGGCGCATCCAGCGGCGGCGCGGGGCATCAAAGATTGCACTGCGGTAGTACGCCAGCATCAGTGTGACCGAGTTGAACACATGGATGGACGGGCAGACGTTCATCGGCGTGTCGCTGCGATAGATCATCCGCACAAGCTGCGCAAAAATGTCGGTGCCCGGCACGTACTTCGGGCGCAGGGCCAGGCCGTTAGGCACAATGGCATAGAACAGAAGCGTCATCGTCATGCCGGTGAACAGCGGAATGCACAGCCGCCAGAAATCCTCCCGCGGGGCCTTATACAGCAGGTAAAACAGCGTGAACGGGATCCACGGAAACCACAAAATATACGGTACAATGGCATATTTGCAGAACGGGATCAAATCGTCCAGCCGACAGTGTACCCACAGATCCGGTGTCTGGATCGTGCGCTCCAGCAGCGCAAAAAACGATAAGTAAAACAAAGCATAGAGCGCCATGAACCAGACCGGATGGCGCGAACACCAGTTACGCATACATTTACACCCTTTCGATGATGTACTATTATACGCCGCACGCGGCGTACAAAACAAGCGACAATCCGCACAATTCGCAGCTGCGTTTTCGACAGGATATTGTGGAGATTTTGTCCCTGCCGCCTTCTGTATACTAATACGAATAGCCGCGCGGGAATAATGCGTTACAGATGTGAAAGAGTTGTAAACAAACAAATGGCGGAGCGGTAGGGGCCGGGCATGCCCGACCCTACAGGGCCGCAAAAAGGAGCCCGTCACTAAGGGACGAGTTCCTCGGCTTATACTGTATTTTACTCTCCCAGTACCGCGGGATGGCCGGTCGGGGTGTGCTCGCTCTGGAACTTCAGCGCGGCGGCGATGAAGCCCTTGAACAGGGGGTGCGCACGGTTCGGGCGGCTCTTGAACTCGGGGTGGAACTGCGCGCCCAGATGGAAATCGCGGCCCGGGATCTCCACAGCCTCCACAAGGCGTCCGTCCGGGCTGGTACCGGCGATGACCAGACCCTTCTCCTCGAACTCGGCGCGGAACTCGTTGTTGAACTCATAGCGGTGGCGGTGGCGCTCGTCGATCTCCGTCGTGCCGTAGCAGTCAGCCATCTTCGTGCCCGGCGTGATGACGCAGGGGTACTTGCCCAGACGCATCGTGCCGCCCTTCGTCTCAACGCCCTGCTGGTCCGGCATCAGGTCAATGACGTTGTGCTGGCCCTCGGGCGTAAATTCGCTGGAGTTGGCGTCGGCGTAGCCCAGCACGTTGCGGGCGTACTCCATGACCATGATCTGCATGCCCAGGCAGATGCCGAAATAGGGCACGTGGTTCTCACGCGCGTACTGCGCAGCCTGGATCATGCCCTCGATGCCGCGGTCACCAAAGCCGCCCGGCACAATGATGCCGTCCACGTCGCCCAGCTCGTCGGCGCAGCAGTCCTGATCGACGAGATGCTCACTGTCGACCCACTTGATCTCGACCTTGCTCTCGTTCTCAAAGCCCGCGTGGTACAGGCTCTCCATGACGCTCAAATAAGCGTCGTGCAGCTTGACATACTTGCCGACCAGCGCAATCTTGCAGGTCTTGCTGCGGGTCGCAATGCGGCTGATGAGCGCCTTCCACTCGGTCAGATCGCTCGGCGGGGTCTGCAGGTGCAGCTGGCGGGCCACGACGTTCGTCAGACCGGCGGATTCCAGCATCAGCGGGCACTCGTACAGGCTCGGCATCGTCAGGTTTTCAATGACGCAGTCGGGGCGCACGTTGCAGAACATGCTGATCTTGCGCTTGATGTCGTTGCCTACAGGGCCGTCGGCGCGCAGGACGATGATGTTCGGCGCAATGCCCATGCCCTGCAGCTCCTTGCAGGAGTGCTGCGCGGGCTTGGACTTGTATTCGTCGGAGCCGGAGATGTAGGGCACCAGTACGACATGGATATAGCAGCAGTTCTCGGGACCCTGCTCCAGACCGACCTGACGGATGGCCTCCAGGAAGGGCTGGCTCTCAATGTCGCCGGTGGTGCCGCCGATCTCGGTGATGACGACGTCCGCCTCGGTGCTCTTGGCCAGATTATAGATGTAGCTCTTGATCTCGTTGGTGATGTGGGGGATGATCTGCACGGTCTGGCCCAGATAAGCGCCCTGACGCTCCTTGTTCAGGACGTTCCAGTAGACCTTGCCGGTGGTCAGGTTCGAGTATTTGTTCAGATTTTCGTCGATGAAGCGCTCATAATGGCCGAGGTCGAGGTCTGTCTCGGTGCCGTCGTCGGTCACGAACACCTCGCCGTGCTGCAGCGGGCTCATCGTGCCCGGGTCAACGTTGATGTAGGGGTCCAGCTTCTGGCTGGCCACCTTCAGTCCGCGGGTCTTGAGCAGACGTCCCAGGCTGGCCGCTGTGATGCCCTTGCCCAGGCCCGACACAACGCCGCCGGTCACAAAAATATACTTCGTTGCCATAATTCACCCTCCATGTCGGCGGATGCCAAACAACAGCGCCCGCCATATCCCAAAAATTACCCTTTCCATTATACATCGAAAAAAACAGCTTTTGCAATACGGCTGGCATATTTTCTTTATTAAATTTGCAAAAAGTGGGTTTTACTTTGGATTCTTCAGCGAGCGTCCGTGTACTTCAGGATCTCGCCGATCAGCACCTTCATGTCCAGCGGCTTGCCCACGTGGCTGTTCATGCCCGCGTCCAGGCAGGCCTTCACGTCGTCGGCAAAGACATTGGCCGTCATGGCGATGATGGGCGTGCCCTCGCCGGGCCCCTTGCCCTCAAACGCACGGATGCACCGGGTAGCCTCCAGGCCGTTCATCTCGGGCATCATGACGTCCATCAGAATCGCGTCATAGGTGCGCGGCGCAGCGTTCTGGATGGCTTCCAGCGCCAGCCTGCCGTTCTCAACGGCGGTGATGCTGGCACCCTGCTCCTCCAGCAGGGCTGTGGCGATCTCGCTGTTCAGCTCGTTATCCTCGGCCAGCAGCAGGTGCAGTCCGGCCAGCGGCAGCACAGTTTCCGCTGCCGTGGGGGCTGCCGCGGCAGTCTCTGCCCCCGCGGCGGAGGCATCGTCCCAACTGCTGCCGGACGCGGCTGCCGATGCGGCATGCCGCACGACCACGGACGGCTCGGCCTTGGGCGGTGTGCCCAAGGGCAGCGACAGCCGCACAATGAAGGTCGAACCCTTGCCGGGCTCACTCTCGACATCGAGCGAGCCGTGCATCTGGTCAACGAGCTTCTTTGTGATGGCCATGCCCAGACCCGTGCCCTTGTAGTGGGTGCGGCTCGAGCGCTGCTCCTGCGTGAACGGCTCAAAAATATGCTGCAGGAATTCCTCGCTCATACCGATGCCGTTGTCCTTGATCTCCATCCGCAGGTGGACAAGACCTTCTTCAAACAGCGTTTCCTTGGCGCGGAAGTTGATCTCGCCGCCGTCGGGCGTGTACTTGACGGCGTTGGAAAGAATGTTGATAAGCACCTGCCGGATATGCAGCTCACTGCCGATCAGGTACGGGTGCCAGAACGGGCCGATCTGCTTTGTGAAGGTCATGTGCCGGTCCACGATCTGGCCCTCCACGATGGAGCAGCAGGAATCCAGCAGCGCCCGCAGATCAAACGATGTGTCCAGCATCTGCATATTGCCGGATTCGATTTTGGTCATGTCCAGCACGTCGTTGATGAGGGAGAGCAGGTGGGACGCCGCACCGCGCATCTTGGTCATGCAGTCCCGCACGCGGGCCTTGTTGTCAAAGTTGTCCTCGGCAATGTCCAGCATACCCATAATGCCGTTGATGGGTGTGCGGATGTCGTGGGACATGTTGGACAGGAACTCCGTCTTGGCGACGCTGGCCTCCTCGGCCTTGCGCAGGGCTTTTTCGGTCTCGGCGCGGAACCGCTGGGCGCGGATGACCAGTGCGATGCAGACCGCGGTAACCAGAACGCACAGGCAGGTCAGCACGATAATGGCCGGGTACTGATAGGCCAGCCGCGTCAGAGAGAACGGCTGCTGCCCCAGGTTGACGTAGGCGTTGGTGATGGTGCTGATCTCGGCACGGGTCAGGCTGTCGATGCTCTTGTTCAGCACGCTGCGCAGCAGCACATCGTAGTCCTGCCGGACGCCGATGCAGAAATTGCGCTGCTCGTCGCTCAGCATCGAGCGCAGCTCGTTGCGCGTGTCGTCAAAGACCGTGCGCTCGGCTTGGTAGGTGTAGGTATAGTAGGCATCGACGGTCCCGGCGTGCACGGCAGCCAGGCAGTCATCAAAGGAATCCAGGTATTCTACATGAGCCGTGTCGCTCAGGCCGGGCATTTCCAGCGCGGAGGGGGAAAAATCGTATGCGACAGCGACATTGTTCAGCGCGCCGTTGTGGCGGCGCAGCAGCACCCAGGAAAACTCCGCCGACAGATAGCTGTCGGTCAGCTTGTAGCCGTAGTTCTCCGCCTGGGACAGGTCGTCGGTCAGGTCGATGACAAAATCCGCCTGCCCGTCCGCCAGCATGGCCTTGTACTCGCTGCGGTCCGCGGGCTTCAGGAATTTGTAGCGCAGCCGCGCCCGGCCTGCTGCCTTTTGGAAAATATCCACCATGATGCCGGTGGGCATGCCGTCCGGCGTCATGTAGGAGTAAGGGTAGCGGTCCGGGTTGACAAGCACCGTGAACGCCGTGTCTGCGTCGTTGCAGGCGATGACATAGTTTTCCTCGGCGTCGGTCAGGTAAATTTTGCTGCTGGTATGGCTGCCGGTGTAGTATTTGTTGTACAGGGTCGTGCGCCAGCTGGGGTCGTTGCGGTTGATTTGGCTGATGGCATCGTTGACCAGCTGCTGGGTGACGGTGTCATCCTTGCGCATGGCTATGTAAATGCTTTGCTCGTCGAAGGTGTCAATGATCCATTCGTTCTTCGTCTCGCGCAGCCGGTTGGAGGCTGCGGCGGTGATCTCCCCGTTGCGCAATGCACGGGACAGCTCCTCGTCGGTGTCATAGTACACCGGGGTGTAGCGGAAACCGTGCTCCTCGGCGTAGGCTTTAAAGCTCTCATTGCGGCCATTGCCGCTGCGGCTCATGCCGACAGTTATGCCGTCGAAGGTGTCGTAGTCGCCGGCTACAATGCTGCGGTTGCCGGCTTTGACGGTCAGCATCGTCGACACCGTGCCGATGGGCTCGGCGGAAAAGGCAAACTGCTCGTCGCGCTCCGCGGTCCTTCGCAGCACCGGGATCAGGTCGATCTGCCCGGCGGCCAGCTGCTGCATGGCCTGCTGGGTGTTGCCGTCCAGGCAGGAGTATGCAAAGGTTACGTTCTCATGCTGGGCAATGTCCTGCAGCAGCTCATAGGCGTAGCCGCTGCGGCTGCCGTCTGCAGCGGTGGCCATGTAGCCGGTGTAGGGGTAGAAGCCGACGCGCAGGGTGCGCAGGGTGGTCCGGCCACCGTCCGCGGCATGCACAGGCATGGCAAAGCCAAGCAGAACGCTGACAGCCAGGCTGAACAACAGCAGCATGGCTGCCCCGCGTCTGCTTACGCCGGGATTCTCCTTCTTATTCATCGAAAACAGCTCCGGTCTTTTTAGCGCGGCAGCCGGGCAGGGATGCAGGGCCCGCGGCGCCGCACGTATATTTTGCAGGCATGGCCCGGGCAGCTTCGGTGTCGTCCGCCGCGGGCATCATCTCGGATGTTTTTACAGCTCCCGGATCGCGGCCAGCACTTCCTCATGCGCGGCCACCACCGGCGGCCAAAGGCTGGCATCCTCCAGCGGCTTCGGGCCGCGGACGGCGTCGCAGAGCGTGGCGGCGGTCTTATACAGGCGGTCCATGCCAAGGTTCTGGGCCACGCCCTTCAGCGTGTGGCTGGCGCGGAAGGCCAGCTCCCAGTCCTGGGCGGCCAGCGCGTCCTTCAGCTGGTTGAAGCTGGGGTCGCCGGGGTATTTCAGCACAAACTTTTTGATGAGTGCCTCGCTGGGAAGCCGGCTGATGGTTGCCTTGTAATCGCCGCCGATGCGGTCATAGAATTCCTGCAATGTCATAGGGGACCTTCTTCTTTCTTACAATTTATCGGATTCCTGATTTGGCTTTGGTTCTTCTGCTTCTTCTGCGGAAAATGCTGCGGTGATACATTTGTTCCGGCACTCCTTGGCCTGATACAGCAGCTTGTCCGCCTGACGGATGCCGGGGTCAAGGGTGCAGGCGCCGTACACACCGCCGATGCTGACCGTCAGATGCAGGTCGGGGTATTCGATCATGTGCAGCGCCTGCACCGTCGCGCGGATCTGCTCAAGCCGCTTTATAAAGACATGCTCCGGGATATGCGGGAAAATCAGCAAAAACTCATCGCCGCCGTACCGCACCAGTGCATCGTTGCGGTTGCGCACGCAGGCCGTTACCGCATTCACCAGAATGCGCAGCGCGTCGTCGCCGGCCTGATGGCCGTAGACGTCATTGATCTGCTTGAACTGGTCAAGGTCCAGCATGGCTATGGCATCCACTTCCATGAGCTTCCGCAGCTGCTTCTCAAAGAAGCGGCGGTTATAGGCGTTGGTCAGGACATCATGGTAGAGGTCATGATGGTAGTCAAAAAACTGCTCTACAGGGTCGGCCTGCCCGGCAGCGCCGATATACGCGGGTACGCTGTCATCGCTCCACAGGGAGCACAGGCGCACGTGATGCCAGCGAAGCTCGCCGTCAACGGACAGCAGCATCGAAAGCTCAGTGTAAGGGTGTTCTGTGCTGGTGGCGCGCAGCGCCTTCTGGATGCGTGCAATATCCGCAGGGGCGAACCCGGTTTCCTCGATTTCATCGGGCAGGTGCAGATCTTTGGGCACGCCCATGTGCTCCGCCGCCCACGCCGAGAAGGAAAGATGACCGGTAGGCTTGTCATAGTCAAACTGTATGCAGCGGACGCTCTGGTTAAAGAACCGACCCTTCTGCTGCATGCGGGACAGCGACTGCACGATATGATTCTGCCCGGGCAGTGCGTTCTCCCGCAGGAGGGCATCGGAAATATGCTGTGCATCTGCCAGACGGTGCAGCTGGCTGCCGGTGTCCGAAGCAATGCTCAGCTCGGCATGCAGCTGCGCACCGCACTCGGTCAGGCATTCCAGCAGCAGCGGGTTGAACTGCCCGCACTCCCCGTTCAGGATCATCTTTACCGCGGTGTCGTGGTCGAACGCTTTTTTGTAGCAGCGCTCGCTCGTCAATGCGTCGTATACATCGGCCAAAGACACGACCTGCGCGGCGATGGGGATCTGCTCACCTTTAAGCCCGTCCGGGTAGCCGCGCCCGTCCCAGCGCTCATGATGCCAGCGGCATATAGCGTAGGCCGTCTTGACAAGGTCGGACTCCTGCTGGAACGGCAGCTTTTCCAGAATCTCCGAACCAATTGTGGTGTGGGTTTTCATGACCTCGAATTCTTCCTTCGTCAGCCTGCCGGGCTTGTTCAGGATGGATTCGGGAATGTTGATCTTGCCGATGTCATGCAGCGCCGAAGCGGTGCTGATGAGCGAAATATCCGCGGCGGTCAGGTGGTATTTGTCGGTTTTCTGCACAAGCGTGTGCAGCAGAATATCGGTGGCTGTCTGGATATGCAGCACGTGCATACCGCTCTCCCCGTTGCGGAACTCCACAATATGGCTCAGTATGTTGATCATCGTGGAGTTGCTTTTCTCTTTTTCATAGACCTGCTCGGCCACAAGGCGGACCAGCCGCTTCTGTTTGGCGTAAAGCATCAGGGTATTGATGACGCGGCGGCGCACAACGGCCATGTCAAACGGGCGGCTGATATAGTCGGTAGCGCCCAGATCATAGGCACGCTCGACGTAGCTGGACGCATTCTCCGCCGAAATCATGATGACGGGGACCTCGTCGATCCAGTGGTATTTGTTCATCATGGCCAGCACTTCAAAGCCGTCCATCTCGGGCATCATAATATCGAGCAAAAGCAGGTCGATGTCCGTCGCGGACTGCAAAATGGCCACAGCCTGTCTGCCGTTTTCCGCCTCCAGAATCTCATAACCGTCACCCAGCATCTCCGTCAGGATGGCGCGGTTCATCGCGGAGTCGTCCGCAATCAGGATTTTCTCTTTATCACTCATGACTTCTCCTATAGTTACAAGCGGAGCAAACACGCGGTAAAAATGTACATTCTCCTATACTTTATCATTATAGTATAATAGGAACCGCAAAAGCAACCAATTTGTGCAAAACAATCGAAAAATGTTCCAAAAGCGCAAAAAAGATGAAAAAATATGCCAAAAAGAAAAAGCCTCCCTTGTCAAAGGGAGGCTTCAGCGTGTCGAAAAACCTCCCTCTGCGAGGGAGGTGCCCCGAAGGGGCGGAGGGAGAGAACCTTGCCATAGCCCGAAATATTTCGGGCAGCCGTACAGTTCTCTCCCCCACCGCCTGCGGGCGGAGCCCCCTCGCAGAGGGGGCCAAGGGGTGAGCACACCTTTTTCGACAGTCTGTCATCCCTCCCCGCGATGCAGCGATAGCGGGTGGTTTGTAGGGAGCGGTCTTGACCGCTCCGTGCCCGCCGGTGGCACCGGAAAACACCCCGGGGAGGGGTAAATCGCTCCCCCGCGTAGAACGTAGGGGCCGGGCATGCCCGGCCCGCAGCTTTGCGGCAGGCACACCGTTCAAGGGCAGCCGCGCAAGGCCGTGGGCCGCGACATAAAAAGGCGGGTGCTCCACCTGCGTGAAGCATCCGCCTGACCCCAAAATTATTTTCTCTTTCTCTCCGTAACCACGGCCCCAACCATGCTCACCGCTGCGGCGGCCAGTGCGGGGTAGAGCACCAAACAAAACGCCTGATACCACGTCGGCACAAAATACTGCCATACGGCGGGCAGGGTGTCGGCGGCGTTCAGCGTGATGTCGCTCATTGTCAGCGTCACGGCCTTGTTTTCCTCGGGGCTGCAGGGGTCCAGCCGCAGCGCGGCCAGACTCGTGCGCGGCAGCGTGTAGACGTACTGCCCGCTTCCCAGACTCTGCGGGAACACCCGGCGGTCCGCGGAGTAGTCCTCGCCGACCTTTGTCGTGTAGTACAGGCACATTTCACGCGCCTCACCGTCAAATTCGGCGGTGTAAGAAATCGTGCGCACCACGCGGCTGCCCACGTCCTCCAAAATCATCTGGGGGTCGCCGTCCTGTGTCGTCAGCGTGCCGTCCGCGCCCTGCACAAGGCCCACCAGCTGCCAGTCGGTTACGGCCATCGTCTCCTCGGCCAGACGGCCCTGCGCCCGGGCGGCGGCGTCACTGCCAAAGTGTACCACGCCCAGCACCAGCCAGACGGCCAGCGCCAGCAGATACGCCGTCAGCGGCAGCGCGCCGCGGCGGGAGAACCAGTTTTTCAAAGCCTTCACTGCGCGCTCACCTCCATCGGCATCGGGGCAAAGCCCGCATCGGTCACGCGGTAGAGCAGCGTCTCGCCGCTCTGCGCCGCCGCCAGCTTGTCGGTAAACAAATCGGCGTAGCTCTGCACAAAAATATCGTCCAGCGTCTGGATGTACAGCACTGTGCAGCCGTTGCCGCGCACAATGTCGTCCAGCTCCTGCGCCGTAAAGCCGTGGTAATAGGTGTTTTTCACACCCTCGGCGGGCTGCAATTCGGGCAGGCCCAGCTCGCCGCCGCCACCGATCATCTTCGTCTCGCCGGTGTCGGGGTCCGTGGTCACCGTGCCGGAGTAGTCCACCAGAATCGGGTAAAAGTCAAACACGGCGCTGAACCAGCCCTCGCCGTTGTCGCCCTGACCGACGTAGAACACGCGGTCATCGGGGGCGAGGTAGCTGCACACCAGCTCGGCCTCGGCGCGCTCGGCGCGGCGGTCGGTGAACTCGCTGTCGGCAAAGCCCAGCACACTCAGCTGCGGCAGAATCAGCTGGCTCTGGCGGAACAGCATCCCGCAGGCCAGCACCAGCACAAACAGCTCAAAGGCAGCTTGCGGCTGTCGGCGAGTCGCAGCAAAAACCGCTGTCGGGCCGTCTGCCCCGCCCTTGACTGTGATCTGCGGCAGCAGCGCCACCGACAGACACCCCAGCGCCAGAATGAACCAGCCGATGTAATAGCTGTAAATGTAGCGGTTGTAGTCGGTCAGCTGCTCGGCCTGAAAGGTCTTGAAGATAAAGCCGTAGCTCAGCGCCAGCATGAGGTTGTAGCCCAAAAAGCAGACGCCGGACAGCACGCCGATGACCGCGATGCGCGCCTTGAGCCGCCGCGATGCTGCCGCCAGGATCGCCACGGCAAACACGATGGCGATCAGCGCGACCACATTGCGGCCCTGCCCGATCATGCTCAGCTTGCCGTCACTCGTCCAGAACTGGTGGCCCATGTCGGCCATCGCAGTGCGGAACTGGGCCTCGCGCTCGGCGTAAAAGCCCTCCACCGGCTGCCCCAGCAGAATTTTAATGCCGTTGACCACGACGGCGGACAGCGGGGCGCTCGTCTCGCCGACGCCGGAATCACTGGCGCTGCGGCTGACGAGCCAGCCGACATAGCGCACATTCCACAGATAGTAAATTGCCATCGGCGCGGCAAAGCAGGCAAGGCTGAACCCGGTGCGGGGGAGCAGACCGGCCTTGAAATCGCCGTCGTCGGCAAACAGCCACTCGTCCACAGCCACCAGCCCCGCCGCCACCAGCGCCAATACAAACGTATTGGCCTTGATGTTGGCAGACAGCGCCAGAATCGGCAGCACGGCCCACTTGGGGGCTGAATTTTGGCGCAGCGCCAGCCACGCGGCCACCGCGCCGCCGAACACCAGCCCCGCAGGCACGTCGCCGTAGCTGGTCATGTAGGTGGTCGTCAGGTAGATCGTGTGGTTGTAGTTCGTGAAGAAGAACGGCACGCACCACAGCACGGCGGCCATCGGCACGGCCACGCGCCATTTTTCCCGCGGGACAGCCCCCACGACGGCGGCAAACACGGAAAAATACAAAATGTCATAACCGACGTAAATTTTCCAATCTGCATAATCGCCGAAAAACTGGAAGAAATACGCCAGCAGCGGCAGGCCGGGGTTCTGGGTCGCGGCCCAGGGCGTGCCCAGCTCGGCGGTGGCGTACAGGCTGTCGTTGACCTTCGTGATCTTGACCGCCGTTGCCCACAGGCTCAGCTCGTCAAAGTCCGTCGCCATAGGCTGCCGCACGAAAAAGTAGACCGTGAACGCCAGCGCCATGCCCCAGAACAGCACGCTGCCCGGGGTGAAAAGGCGCTGCGCCGCGCCGGTGCTGCCCCTGCAGGACGCCGCGACCCAGACGCCGCCCGCCAGACAGAGAAGATACAGCAGCCACGCGGCGGGGTAGAGAACGCCCGCCATTGCGGCCAGTGTCAGCACCGCGACGATGGCGGACAATGCCGTCAGTGGTGCGACGGATGCCGGGACGCGGCATTTCAGCGTCAGCACCGCGCAGCCGCAGAACAGCGCCGCCACCGCCGCCAGTACGCAGAGTAGTTCCATAGGGTCAGCTCCTTGCTGTGATAAATTGCGTGTAGGGGCGTAGGGGACGCCGCTCCCCTACAAATGCGCAGAGACGTAGGGACAGGGCATGCCCTGCCCTCGACCTTCCTGTAAACGCGATTCGGCCTTTTATGTTGCGGGCCGGGCATGCCCGGCCCCTACTGCATTTAAAATTTCTTCGGTTCCCTCTTTATAAAGAAGGAACAAACCGCGCTCGTCATCGCCGCCGCCACTGCCGGCACAAACGCCAGCACCAGCCACCAGCCTGCCGTCGGGATAAAGCGGGTGTACCATGGGCGCGCGGGGTTCAGATCAATGCCGGTAAACAGCGTCGGCACGCCGCCCACGCTGTCCGGGTCAATGCGCAGCCCCGTGACCCACTGCCCGCCCAAATCAAACGTGTAGACGCCGGGGGCCGTGACCTTGGCGTAGACCTTCTGCGCCTCGGTGTAGTCGGTCTGGCCGGGCTTCAAATAGTACAGCGCCACGCCGCCCGGGGGCAGTCGGTGCGCCGCGTCCAGCACGGCGGTCTCGATATACCCCTGGCCCTGCCAGTAAATATGCGGGTCGCTGTCGGTGGAAAGATACCACGCTGGGTCGTCGTCCGGCGGCGTCCACCATTCGTTGGATGAATAGGGCGCAAAGCTCTCGGTCACCAGCTCGGCGGCGTCCACGTGCGTCTGGGGCATTTTGCCCTGCAGCTTGTAGTTCAGCATGACGCCGCAGCCGACGAGACACCGCACCACCCAGAGCACCGCCGCCAGCAGATACGCCAGCAAAAGCAGCTGACGCGCCTTCAAAAGCGGTTTACGCATTTACTCCACCCCGCTTTCTGCCACAGCTGCCAGCTTGAACGGCACTGCCGCGTCCGCGCCCTCAAAATGATAGAGCGTTGCGGGCATGTCGTTGGTCAGCCCGCCCTCAAACAGGGGGCTGAACTCCCGCTGCAGATAGTCGTCTGCGCGGTCGATCAGGATATAATCGCAGTCCTTCTCGGCCATGTAGGCGACCAGCGTGTCCGGCACGCAGACGGCCTTGTAGTCGTAGAGCGTCCAGTTTTCGCTCTCGACCAGATTCATAAAATCGCTGTCCCAGCGGTCCTGCGTCTCGCCCAGACGGCCATAGAAGCCGCCAAAGCCGTTCACGACCTGCGCGGTCAGCTCGTACCGATAATAATACCACCGCGTGGCGTCGTCGCCCTGGCTGATGACCAGCACGCGGTCCGGCCAGCCCAGCACGGTGTTCATCGTATCGGCGCGGTTCTGCACGTCGGCACGCAGCGTGTACAGGCTGTCGGCACCGGACCAGAAGCCCGCCGCGGGCACACCGCGCCAGCAGAATACGGCAAAAATCACCGCCGCCGCGCCGCCCGTCGCCAGCTGCGCCAGCCGCTCCCGCGCGCCGCGCGCCAGCAGGCAGAGCATCGCCAGCATCCACGCCTGATAGTAGGGGGCCAGATAGCGGTCATAGTCCTTGAGCGCCAGTCCCTCCAGGTCGGAGAAGTTGTAGTTGTACAGAATCAGATGGAACAGATACAGCGCCGCAAAGCAGAACGCAAACCCCAGATGCGCGGCCAGCACGCGGCGGCGCGGTGCGCCCCTGTCGGCGGCCAGCCATGCCGCGGCGGCGACCATCGTAATGGCAACCACAGCCATGATGCCGCCGCCCAAAAGGCAGATGCGCCGCGTAAAGAACGCGCTGCCCATGGCGGCCATGATCTGTGCGAACTTTTCGGTGCGGCCCATGCCCAGCAGCTGCTTTACGCCGCCGACCAATACCGCGCCGTAGCTCAGGCCCTCACTGCCGACGCTCGCGGCGGTGTCCGCCGTGGGGGTGACAGCCGCCGTGTAGCGGCCCCAGCTTGAAAACGCCGCCAGCACGATAACAGCCAGTGCGCCCGCCCGGAGCAGAGCCTTGGAAAACGCCTTTCTGCAGGGCTCGTCTGCGGCCAGCCACAGATCCAGCCCGATCAGGAATGCCGCGATCAGCCCGTAGGCAAAGCAGATGTCCTTGGTCAGCGTCAGCACGGCCAGCGGCAGCACAACAAGCCAGTAGGCAATTTTGCGGCGTCCCACCGCGAAATACAGGCAGAGTGTGCCGCCGAACAGCATCGCGAGCGGCAGGTCGGCCATGGCGTTGACGTACTGCGCTGCGTAGCTGCCCGTGGGCGTGGCCGAGAAGAAAAACGGCAGCAGGAACCCCGCCGCAAACACGAGCACGCCGCCCGCCCAGCGCTCCCGCGGCAGGGCGGACGCAGCGGCCAGACAGGCCAGCGCCAGCGTGTCAATGGCGGCCAGACAGGCCCACTCGGCCCAAGGGCCGAAGGGCTGGAACAAAAATGTGATCAGACTCGTTGCCGGGTAGGTGAAGGACGCCTTCAGGTTGACCGGGTCGGCCACATAGAATGCGCCGCGCTCCACGACCATCTTGGGGGCCAGGCCCCACGCCGTGAACTCATCCCACTGGGTAAACATCGGCTGCTGTACACAGAACAGCACCCAGATAAACGCAGCACCGCCTAAAAACAGCGTGAAACCGGGGACGGAGGCCGCTTTTTTCCAGGCGTCGGCCACCCCGGCAGGGCGGTATTGCACAAGCCCGACGACCCACACGGCGGCCAGCGCCAGCAGTACAGCCACAGCGCCAACGCGCAGGAAACCCGCGACCCCGCAGAGATACAGCACGACCACCGCGCCGCTCAATACCGGCAGCGGCAGCAAGGCGGGGGAGAGGGTAAACCGCTCCGCCAGAATCGCACAGGCCCCGCAGAGCAGAAGCAGCAGCGCAAGGGCGTAGAGTAGATGCAGCATGGGCGTGAGCCTCCTTTCGTGTTGTGGTAAGCCTTCCCCCGTGGGGGAAGGTGGCCCGTAGGGCCGGATGAGGGGCGGCCTTGCCATAATTGCTCGTGAACGGCGTGCCGGAGCACACCCGCCCCTCATCAGTCACCTTCGGTGACAGCTTCTCCCCCGAGGGGAGAAGCCTTTTCTTTACTTATAAATCGTATACACCGGTCCCACAAAGTAATGCTGGAACAAAAGCACGGCCCCGGCAAACGCATACCAGCCGCACAGCGTTACCGCCAGCGCCTCGCCCTTGGCCGCGATCAGCCGCGGGGCCAGCACCCGCCGCAGCACAGCCGCCGCGGCCAGCACCAGCAGCAGCCAGACCGGCAGGAAATACCGCGTCTGCAAGCCGACGATGCGCACCATGCCCACTGGCGTGTAGGTGATGTACATGGCGGTCATCGCACCCACGGCGTAGACCAGGCCGAACGCGCCCAGCCAGCCCATGCGGCGTCGGCCCAGCGTGTCGGTCTGCGCGGTGCAGAGCATCGCCGCCGCCAGCAGCACCGGCGGTGCGGTGATGCTGATAAACGCAATCGGCATATCCTTCCAGCCGAACAGCCCCAGCTGGCCGAGGAACCCGTCGTTCTCATACAGTGTGCCCAGCAAAACCGCGATGTAACGCAGCGGATTTTTCAAAACAAACAGCAGCTGCGCACCGCCGTTCACGGTGGTGCCGCCCTGGCGGGCAATCGCGCCGTAGTTGTGGCGCAAAAGCGTGCCGTACTGCTCCACACCGAGGGTCAGCGCCAGTGCGCCCGCAGCGGTCAGTACGGCGTACACGGCGTGGCTGAAACGCACCTTCCACTCGGATTTCCGCAAAATCAGCGGCAGCACGACCCACAGCAGATTGATATACGGCTTGGTGCCGTTGGCGAACACGCAGGCCAGCGCATAAAAAAGCGCCGTCTTATCGTTCCATTCGTCCCGCGTCAGCAGGGCCAGCATGAGGTAATAGCAGCCCAAAAGCGTCGCGTCGTAGCTCAGCGACGCACCCATGTAGAGCGACATCGGCATAAGCATAATGCACAAAAACGCAGGTCTGCATTTGTGCGCACTGCGCAGCGCTGCATAGCACAGCGCCGTGTAGGCCAGCAGGTTCACGAGCCGCCCGCCGTACAGGCAGCCCAGTGCGCCAAGCCCAAACAGCCGCGCCAGTGCCATGCCCAGCGCGCCGGGCAAAAACGGAAAAATCAGAAAGCTGACCGGCTCGGTCACGCGCTGCGGCACAGAGTCCCTATACAACCAGGTAAGATACTGTTCAAAACTATCCCGGATGCTCTCCACCCGGCCATCCTTGCCGTACTGCTTCAGCGCGTACCCGGCGGAGTTGAACGGCTGTTCGGCGTGGGTGTCGGGGTCGGTGCCCAGCCCTGCCGAGGTGTGCGCGTTGACCCACGCGCCGGGGAACGCCGCAACAAGCTCGTCCACGTCCTCGGGGTAGCCGCGCTGGGCATCAAAATCGAACCGGCCCATGGATATAGCGTAGGTGCGAAGATAATGGTCGGTCTCGTCGGGGGTCTGCATCGGCGGGTTGGCAAAGGCGAACAGCACGCCGCACAGCAGAATGCACGCCGCGCCCTTTTTGGCAAAGTCCCTGACCCGCCGTAGCGCCAGCGCCGCCGAACCGGCCAGCACGGCCAGCCCCACGCAAAGGCCGGTCACGCCCGCCGCAGATACGCCGCGGGCGTCCAGCCCGTAGAACACGCGCCAGTAGTAGCTGACGACGACGCCCAGCGAGGCGCAGACCGCCAACACGAAAGCCCACCGGGCGGCGGGCTGCTGCACGGTGGGTAGGGACAACTTCTTTTTGGAAACGTTTGACATAAAATCAGATTCCTGTAGGGGCGAGGCATGCCTCGCCCGGCTGTTCGCCGCGCCGCAAGGTATCCGGCTTGGCAAGGTCGGGGGCCGGGCGTACCCGGCCCCTACAGTGCATGAAAAATCTGCGATGTTACAGAATATACTGCCCGACCTTGTACTGATCCAGGTTGCCGCGCAGGAACTCGATGGTCGCAGCCAGGCCCTGCTCAAAGGTGTACTGGGGCGCCCAGCCGGTCAGCTCACGCAGCTTGGTGGAATCGCCCAGCAGGCGGTTGACCTCGCTCTTTTCGGGGCGCAGACGCTCGGCCTCGCAGACGATCTTGGCGTTCGGGTTGATCTGGTCAATCAGCTCGTTGGCCAGATCACCGATGGAATGCTCAACGCCCGTCGCAATGTTCAGCTCCTGGCCAATCGCGGCGTCGCAGTCGGCAATCGTCATAAAGCCGTTGGCCGTGTCCTTGACATAGTTGAAGTCGCGGGTCGGGGTCAGGCTGCCGAGCTTGATCTCGGTCTGACCGGCCAGCAGCTGGGTGATGATGGTCGGGATAATGGCGCGTCCGCTCTGGCGCGGGCCGTAGGTGTTGAACGGGCGCACGATGGTGACGGGCAGGTCAAAGCTGCGGTAGAAGCTCTCAGCCAGGCGGTCCGCGCCGATCTTGGTGGCGGAGTAGGGGCTCTGGCCCTGGAACGGGTGCTTCTCGTCGATGGGCACGTACTGCGCCGTACCGTAGACCTCGCTGGTGGAGGTGACGAGCACGCGCTGGGTGTCCAGCTCACGCGCGGCGTTCAGCACATTCAGCGTGCCCTTGATGTTGGTGTCCACGTAGCTGTCCGGGCTGTGGTAGGAGAAGGGGATCGCGATGAGCGCGGCCAGATGGAACACGCGCTCCTGCCCGCGCATGGCGGTGCGCACGCCGTTGGGGTCGCGCACGTCGCCCATGAAGATGTCGATTTCGCTGCGGATCTCCGGCGGCAGGGTGTCGATCCAGCCCAGCGAGCCAAAGGAATTGTACAGACAGAACGCGCGGACCTTTTCGCCGCGCTTGACGAGTTCTTCGGTCAGATGGCTGCCAATAAAGCCGTCTGCGCCGGTGACCATAACGGTGTGTGCCATTGCTTGCTCCTTTTTAAAAAGGGGACAATGCCCCATATTTCAACTTTATTACAAAACAGTATAACCGATTTCGGGGAAGATTTCAACTGTAAGTTATGAATAGTGAAGGGGCGGCTGCACGAACGCGGCCCTCATCCGGCCCCGGCCGAAAGGCTTCTCCCTCGGGAGAAGCTGTCAGCGGCCCCGTCCGCTGACTGATGAGGGCAAACCTCGCCTTACAGCCCGTTTACAGTTTTTGCAAAAAATCCCTATTTCCCTATTGACATACGGTTAATTCCGTGTTATCATACAGTCAACCTACAAATCACATAGGTTTATTACAAAAAAGCAAGGAGGTGCAAAGTATATGGCTCACGTTTTCGGTGATCTGCTGCGTCAGAATTTCCGCTGTGGCCGAATGCCTAACTCCCGGGCAAATGCAGTCCGGGCGCGGGGCAATGCTTTGCACTGCCTGTAAAACCGGCGCCGCACTGCATATTCTGCCCGGGAGTTGTACCTAAACGACCCCCGGCTTTTCTTTTACAAAAAAACAGAAATAAAACAGAAATGAGGATTTTATCATGAGCGAGCGTAAACTGCATTTTGAGACCCTTCAGCTGCACGTCGGCCAGGAGCAGGCCGATCCCGTCACCGATTCCCGTGCGGTGCCCATCTACCAGACCACTTCCTATGTGTTCCCCAATTCCCAGAATGCCGCTGACCGCTTTGCCCTGAGGGCCGAGGGCAACATCTACGGCCGCCTGACCAACTCCACCGAGGATGTTTTTGAAAAGCGCATCGCGGCTCTGGAGGGCGGCGTTGCCGCGCTGGCCGTTGCCTCCGGCGCCGCTGCCATCGACTACACCCTTCAGGCACTGGCCCAGAACGGCGGGCACATTGTGGCGCAAAAAACCATCTACGGCGGCACCTCCAACCTGCTGGCCCACACGCTGCCCGCGTTCGGTGTGCAGACGACCTTTGTCAACGCCCATGATCTGGCCGAGGTCGAGGCTGCCATTCAGGACAACACCCGCGCTGTCTATATTGAAACGCTTGGCAACCCCAACGCCGACATCCCCGACATTGACGCCATTGCCGCTATCGCCCACAAGCACAGCATTCCGCTTGTCATCGATAACACCTTCGGCACGCCCTACCTGATCCGCCCGATCGAGCATGGTGCCGACATCGTTGTCCATTCTGCCACCAAGTTTATCGGCGGCCACGGCACCTCTCTGGGCGGCATCATCGTTGACTCCGGCAAGTTCGACTGGAAGGCCAGCGGCAAATTCCCCGCCTTCTCGGAGCCGAACCCCAGTTACCACGGCGTCTGCTTTGCCGAGGCTGCCGGCCCTGCCGCTTTTGTGACCTATGTGCGCGCCGTGATCCTGCGCGATCTGGGCGGCTGCATCAGCCCGTTCAACGCATGGGTGCTGCTGCAGGGTACCGAGACGCTCTCCCTGCGTCTGGACCGCCACAATGAAAACACCAAAAAGGTCGTCGAGTTCCTGACCCACCACCCCAAGGTGGAGAAGGTCAACCACCCCAGCCTGCCCGATCACCCCGACCACGCCCTGTATGAGAAGTACTTCCCCAACGGCGGCGCATCGATCTTCACCTTCAACATTAAGGGCGGCCAGAAGGAGGCCTTCGAGTTCATCGATCATCTGCAGATCTTCTCTCTGCTGGCCAATGTCGCCGATGTCAAGAGCCTTGTAATCCACCCGGCCACCACGACCCACGGCCAACTCTCCGATGCGGAGCTTGCCGATGTAGGCATCGGCCGCAACACGATCCGCCTGTCTATCGGCACCGAGCATGTCGACGACATCATCGCCGATCTGGCACAGGCTCTTGACGCTGTCGAGTAATTTGTAAAGTCTTTTAGAGGGAACAGGGATTCTATAGAACACCGCCGCCCGTGGGTTGCAAGCCCCATGGGCGGCGGGTTTTGTTTGCAATTTTTACGGAAGTGTTGTATGCTTTGTAGGGGCCGGGCATGCCCGGCCCGCGGCCTTGCGGTCGGTACCCGCTGCCGGGAAAACTGTAGGGCGGCATGCCCTCATGCCGCCGCCAACCGCGCCATGTGACCCGTTTACGGTACGGCCACGCGGACGCTCACGGCGGGGTGAGGGCACCCCCGCCCTACGCATATGAGACAAACGGTGCGCCTGCCGTATTACTGCAGGGCCGGGCATGCCCGGCCCCTACACCGCTACAAGGAAAAATGAAAACATGAATATTATCGAAATCACAGATTTATCCGCCCCCGAGCTGGCTCCTTACACCAGGCTCACCGAGGCCCAGCTGCGCAATAAGCTGGAGCCCGAAAAGGGTATCTTCATCGCCGAAAGCCCCAAGGTCATCGGCACGGCGCTGGACGCCGGGTGCGAACCGCTCTCCTTTTTGATGGAGCGCCGCCAGATCGACGGCCCCGCCGCGGGCGTGCTGGCCCGCTGCCCCGACGCCGCCGTCTACACCGCGGACCGCAGCGTGCTGCAGGCCCTGACCGGCTACGCGCTGACCCGGGGTGTGCTCTGCGCCATGCGCCGTCCGCAGCCGCGCAGCGTCGAGGCGCTGTGCAGAGACGCCCGCCGCGTCGCGGTGCTGGAGGGTATCGTGGATTCCACCAACATCGGGGCCATCTTCCGCGGGGCCGCCGCACTGGGCATGGACGCGGTGCTGCTCTCGCCGTCCTGCTGCGACCCGCTCTGCCGCCGTGCCGTCCGCGTCAGCATGGGCACGGTGTTCCAGGTGCCGTGGGCAACGCTGGGTGACAGCCCTGCCGACTGGCCCGAGGCCGGGATGGCCCGCCTGCACGCGCTTGGCTTTAAAACTGCCGCCATGGCGCTGGACAGCCGCGCCGTCAGCATCGATGACCCCACGCTGCGCGCCGAGCCGCGCCTTGCCATCGTGCTGGGCACAGAGGGCGACGGCCTGGCCCGCACCACGATTGCCCACTGTGACTACACCGTCATGATCCCCATGCAGCACGGCGTAGACTCACTGAATGTGGCCGCGGCAGGGGCCGTGGCGTTCTGGGAGCTGCGGGCAAGATAATATAGTGTGCCTTCCCCCGTGGGGGAAGGTGTCTGCGGCCCCGCCCGCAGACGGATGAGGGAAAACCTTGCCTTGATTGCCCGCGAACAGGTTGCTATGGGAAGGCAGCCCCTCATCCGACCTCGCTCCGCTCGGCCACCTTCCCCCACTGGGGAAGGCTTTTGTGCGCTCCGTCAATCTGCCACAAAAATATTACAAAACTTTTACGCCCTGCTGACCGAAACGTCGGCGGGGCTTGTTGTTTTTGACGGCGCAAAATGTTACAATAATTATACAAGCACGCAAAAAGCGTGCAATAACAAATGCGGAGGTTTTCTTCCATGGGCTTCCTGAAAAAATTCACCAAACAGGAG
>ENA-ORTH01001371-ORTH01001371.1-human-gut-metagenome-genome-assembly--contig:-NODE-1371-length-24782-cov-3.456788_pt1 | contig 24782 bp, 16 predicted proteins | sample MGYA00241914_ERZ509192 | MGnify/ENA primary metagenome ERZ509192 (study PRJEB26280, sample SAMEA2338826) | human gut metagenome | biome: human gut; feature: human-associated habitat; material: faeces... | reverse complement strand
AGCGCGAATAGCGACAAGTGTTCGTCAGACAGGAAATCGTCTCGAAGACCCTTGACCGACACGCCCCATTTCTGGCACACCACGCGCAGCTCGTCCGCTTTGAGCTGCGGCTGCACTTCATCGAAGCAGCGCTCCATCTCGCGACGATTCGTGAATAGCGTCAGCAACGACCCCTGCTGAGCGCGATGCACATCCACGAGCAGCCGCTGCAGTGCAGGCAGATAACCGGGATCGTTCGGCTCGGGCATATCGCTCGCCACGTAGACCGTCATCTGCGCATCAAAATCGTAGCTGGAATCCAGTTGGCATGTCCGGCACGTCGACGCCTCCGATGCATTGAGGCCGAGGGCGCTCTCAAACGCGTCGAAGCGGCCGTCCACCGCAAGCGTCGCAGACGCAAACACCACCGAGTGGGCGCGTGCGAACAGCGTTTCATTCATCGCCTCACCCACATTGAGGAGTAGTGCTTCAAACTTTTCCGAGGCGCGATCCTTCTTCCGGTTGAGCGTGGCTGCATAGGCGAAGGTCTCGGGCGCATCGAACAAGATGATCTGCGCAGCGTTTATCTGGTCTTTCAACTCCATGGCAATCGAGGCTATCTCGCGCTGCACCTCGGCGGCGCCTTCGAAGTCTTCCAGATAACCCACAAGCTCTTGGCAAGCCGTCACCAGCTTCTCGGCCGCATCGACCATGGCGCGCCCGAATGACACGACCTCTGCGAACGTCGCGCTGCCGCGGATATCGTCGTTGATCCAGAGATCCACAGTCTCGTAGCTTTTTCCGCGCTTGTTTCGATCGAAGAACAGAAGGTCTTTCATATGCGCGGCGAACTCGCGAGCGGTTGCAGCATAGGCTGAACCAACCGCTCGCGCCTTGGCTGTGAGCGCATAGAACAGCGTAGCGCCTTCGTCCCCGATCGGAGCTGAAACCCGTCGCTCAGCACGCATAAATACGTTGCGCGATGGTTCGGCTGCATCGACGCGATTCGCGATGCGCACGAGATCTTCCGCCGCGATGGAGCGCGAGAAAGCACGCCGGGCCTCGGCTTCGGCGCCGTGGGCCTCATCCACCGTCCAGTACCGGATGGGCGGCAACAACCCACCGTCTGCAACAAGATCACAGAAGAGTAGACTGTGATTCGTCACCACGATGTCGGCGTCCTCAGCTTGGCGGCGCGCACCGTGTACGAAGCACGTTGTACCGAAATAGGGGCACTTCCGTCGCAGACAATCATGGCTTGTCGTGGTGATCGCGCGTCTTGGCAACGCCCGATAGTCAATCTTGAGGCCGTCCATATCGTCGTACCCGGTCTGCTCAATATAGGAGAGCAGCGCGGCGAGCGCTGGTGCCTGGGACTGCTCCTTACCTGCAACAAGCCTCATGCCTGGACCGTCGGCCACGATGCGGCCGATGCGCCGCAGGCATGGGTAATGCGAGAATCCTTTCAGCGGGGCAAACGTCAGCCTCGGCCCTTCAGGGTTTTGCGCCTCAAGGGCATCGGCGAGAGCGGGAAGCTCGTGATACACCAGCTGATCGAGCAGCGCGTTTGTTTTGGTCGCCACGCCCACGGCTATACCATTCGCCTGCGCAGTCAGCGCGGAAGGAACCAGGTAGGCCATGGATTTACCCACGCCCGTTCCCGCTTCGACCATAAGGTTTGCAGAAGCTGCGAATGCAGCGCGCACCGCTTCCGCCATGGCAAGCTGCTCTTCGCGTGGTTCGAAATCGCCATACAAAGTCCCGACCAAACCGTCTTCCGAGAAGGCACAAGCGATATCCTCTTCGGTGGGAAACATGAGTGCGCGCATCGGATCGGCGGCGATGTCGTCGGCATCCATCTTTCGAGCGTGCTCTTGTTTCCCCAGGCGATCGCGACGCAGGGCACGCATCGAAAAGCTTAGGTCGGCGGCGCTTACACCAGCTACGATATCAGGGGACATGCCCCCGAACGGGCGCCTAGGAGCATTGGTAGAGGAGGCGGCTACTCCGACTTCCAAGGACTCAAAGGGTGTGGGCTCGGAAGCTGCGTCTTTTGACGCTGCGGGCATCGATGCCGTCGCCGAGGCTGGCGCAGGCGCGGGAGCGGGCTCCAAGCACTCAGAAACCGCAGACTCGACTGGCTCGCACGTTTCGAAAAGGCTCGGGGATCCTACTGTTAACTGGTCTTGTGATGGAACGGTAACGCCTGCGGCCTCTCGATATGCGTTCGCAAAGTGGTCGAATACCACTTGCGTCGACCACTGCGACACGTCTGCCATACCCGCTATCTCGCACACGAGCGCCGGCGGCATCGTAGCGACTCCCGCAAACAGGATACGCAGAATCGCGCAGGTGGCTGCAACGTCCGCATCGGCTCGGTGCGTCGAGAGCGGCGCTCCGAAAGCGCGCACAAGGTCTAGAAGTCGATGCGAGGTAAGCCGAGGTAGCGCGATGCGGGCGAGGTCAAGCGAGTCGATCCAGGTGTTCTCGAGTAGCGAGTAGCCGCTCGGGTGTCGCGTCGTGAAAGTCCGGTCGAAATCGACGTTGTGAGCCACCACCTTCGAAGTACCGATGAACGCGACCAGATCTGCGAGCGCTTCGGACGGCATCGGAGCGTCGGCCACGTCGGAGTCATGAATGTCGGTGAGCCGCGCGACGTCTTCAGGAATGGGCTTCCCCGGATTCACGAACGTAATGAACCAATCAATGATCTGGCCCTTTTCCATTCGAGCAGCAGCGATTTGCGTCAGCTCGTCGTGATGATACGAGAAACCCGTCGTTTCCGTGTCAAGCACTACGATATCTCGGTCGAGCTCTCCGAAATCAGCTGAAGCCGCGATATCCGGGAGCAATTCGTACCTGGTGCGAACCGCATCGGGCGTGCCGTCGCTTATGAAGCTTTGCAGGGTATCAAGCCTATGCGCATTTTGATTTTCCATGCATTCAGCCTATCATCTATCATAGGTTCACACAAACCCAAAACACGGTGATTACACGTAGGAAAACCAACTTTCGGAGTTCCAAATGTGTGCGCCAAATGACGAAGGGATAGTCATGCAGGCAGAGCGCTATTTCGGTACGTACGCTCGGTTCGAGACCGCATCCAAACGAGAGGCAGCAGCACTCTTGGGAGCAGATAACCTCGTGGGGGATATGTTTGAGATCGTGTTCGAAACGGAAGCCGACACCTCTGTCGCATGGCTGCGGAACCGGTTCGGCGGCATGATAGGCTACTTTGATACGGAAACCTCGCGCACATTAAACGTGCTCTCGGCTCGCGGATGGAACCTCCATGCGATCCTTTCGTTCGTCGCGTTCAGCGACTCACCGAAACCGGGATACTACTGGGGTCAAGCGGCCCTCCTTTGTTTTGATAAAAAATACAAACAAGCGTTTGATATTTTTCTCAAGAATATATCAAAACGCCTGGCCGGAGGCGTGCGCCCTGATATATCACTGGGAGAGCAAGGTATCGAAAAAGTCATTGAGAGCGGTGGGGTGTGGACGCCGAAGGACACCGTGAAGCTTCCTCCGAAAGAAGAGGGGACTGCTATCGTCAAGGACAGCAGGAAGTTCTCCGAGAAACTCATCGAACAAAGCAGACAGGGCAACAAAGGGTGCTATGCCGCCAGCTGGGTGCTGCTTCTCGGCATTGTCGCCCTCATTCTGTTCAGCCTGAAGACGTGCGGTGTCATCTAACTTCCCGTGCAACGGACGTTGGTACGATGCCGAATGTTTCACGTGAAACATTCGGCATCGTTACTATCTTCTCGCACACATTCGCAACCTCCAAAGGAATACGCCGTGCGCCTGTTGCCCGAATAGAATACCGTTACCTGTCCAGCGCTATCCGAACGAGACGTGTGCACAACTCGGGGAAAGAAATACCCGCAGCTCGGGCTGCATCAGGCAGGAGAGACGTGCCCGTCATACCGGGAATGGTATTCGTTTCGAGAATCCAACACGAACCGGTATCTTCTAGAATGAAATCGGAACGCGATACACCTTTACATGACAATGCGCGATGTGCCCGAATCGCCAAATCCTTCACATAATCAGTCGTGGACTCACTCAAAGGAGCCGGGCAAATATGCTGTGAACCCCCTGGGGCGTACTTCGAATCGTAATCGTAGAACTCGCTTGTTGGTACTATTTCAATAATCGGAAGAGCTTCCACATATGCATCGTCCCCCACAACGGCGACGGTTAGCTCTGTTCCCTTTATATACCGTTCAACAAGTACTTCTTTATCTAATTCGAAAGCCTTTTCGATTGCTTTCTCAAGCGATTCCAGATCGTCGACGATGAATACCCCAAGGGCGCTGCCTTCTGTACCTGGCTTCACGACGCAGTGGGAGCCAAGCATATCCAAAATCGACGAGATATCATAATCCTCGCCCGCAAAAATCGTAACAGATGGAGGTGTCGGAATTCCAGCTCGTTCGTAATACAACTTGGCCTTTGGTTTGTCCATCGCTAAAGCACTCGACCAAACACCAGATCCGGTATAGGGAAGGCCTATGACGTCTAACATACCTTGTATCGTCCCGTCTTCTCCGTACTTTCCATGAAGACATAAGAATGCGACGTCGAAAGAGCCGTCGAGTAGGCGCTTCAAATCGGTGCGCTCAGCAGGATCCAATACGGTTACCGTGAAGCCGGCTTCCACAAGAGCTTCGCGAGCTCCGTTACCTGAAGCCAAAGATATCTCTCTTTCCCCGCTTTTTCCTCCTGCAAGCAGCGCAACGCGCCACTGACGCGGATCGAAGCTTTCAGGCATGTATCCTTCTTTCGACAGAGTGAACAGAACTTCAGCAGTATAGCAAACCCTTATTCCAAGATGAATCTCGCTGATTGGAAGGCTGAATGTTTCACGTGAAACAGCTATACTATTCCTATGAATAAACCTATTAAATCTTACTCGCTCTACGGATTGCGCGAACTGATGAAAGACCTCGGTCAACCATCGTTTCGTGCCGGACAACTAGCACAATGGCTATACGTCCATCGAGCGCATGGGTATGACGAGATGTCAAATCTACCTGCGAGCTTGAGATCCACGCTCGAAAATTGCTTTCCTCTTTACGTTCCGCACATTGTCGAACGCGCTGTTTCAGCCGACGGAACAACGAAATTCATCATAGAGTACGATGATGGGGCTCAAGTTGAAACAGTTTTAATCCCATCTCATGATGATGCGCGTTTGACCGTCTGCTTCTCCACGCAGGCAGGTTGTCCTATGGCATGTTCGTTTTGTGCAACAGGGCATGAAGGATTGAAGCGGAGTCTTCTCGTAGGAGAGATTGTCGATCAGGTTCTCATCGCTCAAGAAGATGCTAGACGGCGTGTTAGCAATGTCGTCGGGATGGGACAAGGCGAACCTTTTCTGAACTACGACAACACGCTAGCTGCGTTGCGTATTATGAATGATCCAAAAGGCCTTGGGATCGGAGCACGGCATATCTGCATTTCAACATGCGGTCTGGTTTCAAGTATCGAGCGATTTGCTCATGAGCCCGAACAATTCACCTTAGCTGTGTCTCTCCATTCAGCGATTCAGCCAACGCGCGATATGTTGATGCCAAACGTCGCTCGAGATACGCTCGCGAACCTCAAGGCTTCTTTGAAGTCATACATCGCGCTCACAAATCGTCGCGTTACTTTAGAGTACATTATGATCCGCAACGTGAATGATTCCGAAGAAGCGCTTCAGGCGCTTTGTGATTTTTGCGATGGTCTCTTATGCCATGTGAACCTTATACCCATGAATACGATTATCGGATCTTCGTACCAGCCATCTTCACCTTCAACAGTGAAGCATTGGTTGTCTCACATTCAACAGAGCGGCACAGAAGCGACATTGCGAAATTCTCGGGGTGCGGATATAGCTGGCGCATGTGGTCAGCTTAAGAATTCGATTCGCTCTCGGGCGTAGGTTCATCAACGTACAATGCTGTTTTCTTCGCCGTACTCGTCTGTCGATGAAGCTGCGAATACGCCCAGCAACATCGCCATCTCAAAATGTTTCACGTGAAACATTTTGAGAAAAGTGCATCATGTTTCAGTTCAAGTGTTTTTATACACGCCTCTGCAAAGCACGCGATCTGGCAGCCTTATGTTTCACGTGAAACACTATTTGCTCGCATGATATTACATTCAAAATGTTTCACGTGAAACATTGCTTTACGGCTCACTGCTTTATCTGTATAAGTTCGTAAGTTTCACGTGAAACATGTTCCAGCTTTTTCGCTGTATGTGCATCAAGTGGCGGATACCGGCCTGATCGAGTGGTATCACTCAGTTCGAAGCTTGATCTCTATATCCATTGCGTTCCCAGCTATTATAGTCTCGAAGCTCCATTGTTACCGCTCATTACCTGCACCCTTTCATATGATGCAATAAAAAACTAATGTTTATACGCTAAAGAAATCTTCTAACATCTTCGTTTTCTTTAAGTATTAGCCTATGACACACATCAAGAAAATTCATGTAACGAACCATTTGTGTAATATTCCGATAAGAAAAGCCGCATAAAGCGGCTTTTCCCTTCTCAGCATAATGTTTCACGTGAAACATTATGAAGCTGCGGCAATCAACTCTTCGAAAAGACGTTCGAGATCCTCTTCGTCAGTGAATTCAATCTCAATCTTATTCTTACCGCCCGACGATTTCACCTTCACATTCGTATGAAGAACATCCTTCAGCGCGCGGGCAACTGTTTTGTACGTTTTAGGAATTGGTTCCTTCTTCTGTGTGGTGTCATCGCGTTTATTCGAGAACAAGCGAGCGATCGCTTCAGCTTCCCGTACCGAAAGCTTTTCTTCAACAAGCTTATTCGTTAGTTTCTGGCGGCCTTCCTTCGACGGAATCGAAAGAATCGCTCGAGCATGGCCAGCCGAAATCTTCTCTTCAAACAGAAGTTGCTGCGCCTCTTCAGGAAGCTCTAGCAAACGAAGCGCATTTGCAACCGTCGATCGACCCTTCGACATAGCTTGTGCTACTTCAGATTGCGTGAGATTACGCCGCTCCATCATGCGCCGATATCCATACGCCTCCTCTATCGGATTGAGGTCGGAGCGTTGGATATTTTCAACAAGAGCCAGCTCAAGTGCTTGGTCGTCATCAGCTTCCTTGATACGTATTGGAACTGTTTTCAATCCTGCGATCTTACAAGCCTGCCAGCGCCGTTCTCCAGCAATAATCTGATATTTCTGCGCTCCGACAGGTCTCACGAGGATAGGCTGCAATAACCCATCCTTTTGAATAGATGCAGCCAACTCTTCTAGCGGTTCTTTTTTGAAATTTGTTCGCGGCTGATCAGGATTAGGGCTGACAGCATCAATAGCAACCTCGTCGGTTCTACGCTGCACGACACTTTTGATGGTTACTTGGGTCTCTCCGTCTGTTATCGACTCCTCATGCTCCATCAATTCGCGCTTTTCAACATCCGAATCGGCCCTCTTCGGCTCACTTGATGTTGATCGCATATCATCCGAAGCAGGTTTCTCCCTTTCTACCAAGGTTCGCTGGGGGACAGGCTCAGCTGGAACTGCTTCTTCATAGGCCCCACCAAGTAGAGAGTTCAACCCCCGTCCCAGACCACTTTTCGAAGACTTAGCCACGCTGTATCACTTCCTTTGCTAGGTCTACGTACGTTTTAGCCCCTTTACCAGTAGGATCGTACTGGGTTATCGGCTGTCCGAAGCTCGGAGCTTCTGACAGTTTGACCGTACGCGGGATCATCGTTGTAAATACCGTTTTGCCGAAATAAGAACGAACCTCATCGACAACTTGACGCGAAAGAGTCGTTCTTCCGTCATACATTGTGAGCAACACCCCAAAAATATCCAATGAAGGATTAAGGCGTGTTTTGACACGTTTCATTGAATCAAGAAGTTTTGTCACACCTTCTAGTGCATAGAACTCGCATTGGATTGGGATAAGCAACTTATCAGCAGCAACAAGAGCATTCACGGTTAAAAGTCCCAGCGAGGGAGGGCAGTCGATAAAAATATAGTCGTACTTGCCTCTTAAACTTCCTACTGCATCTTTTAATCGGTTTTCACGGGCCATTTCCGACACAAGTTCGACTTCAGCTCCGGCAAGATTGATGGTAGCAGGGACAAGATCAAGCCCTTCGCACACATCAGGTATGATTACGTTCTCGATAGGTGCATCATTCAATAGAACGTCATACACGCAATTACTGACTTGACTCTTTTCTACGCCAAGGCCGCTGGACGAGTTGCCTTGGGGATCAAGATCGACAAGAAGAACCTGTTTTCCTAGTTCTCCGAGCGCGGCCGACAAGTTTATTGCAGTTGTCGATTTACCAACTCCACCCTTTTGATTAATGATGGCCATAACCTTTGTCTGGCCGATCACGTGATTGACGGGCGCTTTGTCCTTCATCGTTTTGATTGGAGTTGCCACCGCCTGATGTTCAACTCGAGGGTGCACTTCACGCTCAACTACCTCGATATCCTCGATATTGATCTCAGGTTCAGCCTTACTCGTCGAATTCTCAGACTCTGCAGAGGTTTCCACGCGTTTGGTAGTCTCGGCTGACTTTTTGTCTCGTTTAAGACTATCCAGTAGTCCCACAGGGACCCCCTTTCATAACCGCCATGACAGTATACCGTGTTTATGTTTCACGTGAAACATTGTTCGTCAAACAACAAACCTTGAAATTGCTTCAATTGTTTCACGTGAAACAATTACGTACTTTTGAGCTGTATGTACGCTTGATATTGGCTAGAAAAGAGTACACAGCAAGACAAACAGCACTGCGTCCAACATGAGAACCCCGTCATCGTATAGCTAGAGTTTTTCAAGTAGTATATAACCCATAAAAAGGGGATGTATATGGGCTTTACACGACGACAAGAATTAGCTCAACGAGCGAATACTATGCGTAACAACCAAACCTACTACGAAAGACTTCTCTGGTTGCACTTTTTAAGGACGTATCCTATATCTTTTGTTCCTCAAAAAGTCATCGGAAACTACATTGTTGATTTCTACTGTAGGAAGGCACGTTTAAGTATCGAGCTTGACGGCGATTCTCACTACTCTATCCGCCAAAGAGAATACGACCGCGTTCGCACTACATTTTTTGAAGTTCTTGAGATTAAGGAACTGCGTTTCACGAATACCGAAGTAGTTGAAAATTTCGAAGGCGTATGCGAAGCAATACATATTGAAGTGCAGCGTCGAAGAAATGATGTGCTTACGCAAGAGAACTGCTTTCAAAAGCTTAAAACTAGATAATACAATTTGTTTCACGTGAAACAAATTGTATAAAGCCTCTTCCACTGCTCGACGAACCACTTGTGGTAGAAGTGTCAATTTGTGCTGCGTAAACCGGACACGAATAAAATTCATTGACAGCAACAAGACTACAAGAGCTCAAACGTCGCGAGATCGGATGTTTCACGTGAAACATTACAACGGTCGCTTTTGCGCTAATCCTGTTTTCCTTGGCAACTGAATACTTTCTCGCTTAACTTTTTCAAAGGTAACAATTCGTCTCTGATAATCATCTAATACAAAGCTTCGATCAGAAACAAGCTCCAGACCAACTGTATCCTGTAATGAAAGTGCATGATCCAGTTCTGATGGCTTCAGGTTGGCTTTATAACAAATCAGTCTGCCACCAAGTTGGAGCAACGGAGCAGCCAATTCCATCAGTACAGAAAGTTGTGCAAGAGCCCGGGCAGTAATAGCTGCAAACTCGTATGGATGCTCACGAGCAAGATCTTCGATTCTACCAGTATAAGTAGAAACCTGATCTAAGCCTAATTCACCAATGAAGCTATCTAGTATTGCTGTTTTCTTGCCAACTGAATCAACGAGCAGTGTCTTTCTACCTGTCTCGATCGCAAGAGGTATACCAGGATACCCCGCACCAGTCCCGATATCGGCATACCATCCGTCTGGTGCTTTCAACAGTTCTTCAAGGCCAAGAAGTGAATCTTGAACATGCAGAACCATACCTTCATCCCAGGAGGAAATGCGTGTGATATTGGTTTTCTTATTCGCTTCAAGCACAAGCTCTAAATGACGTTGCAATAATTCATCATGCATGTTCGCTCCTCCGAGCACTTCTAAGTATCAAGTATAAAGTACATGTTTCACGTGAAACATCAAAACTTGCATGTGTCGATAATAACGTACAGTAATAAGAAAGTCCGACGCCTTTTCAAGATGTTTCACGTGAAACATGTCCGACAATATAATATGACAGAACAAAAGGCGATCTACCGGATTGCCTATTTCTGACAAGCGATTATATGTACCCACGACGCTTGATATAGGAAGCGATCTTTTTGCTTACCCAATACACACCATAAGGTTAAACAGCGTCGACAACATCAATTACCGCCTGCGTATGATAAATACTTGGTCAATATTCGAACAGGTTTCATCCAAGCGTTTCTTCTTTACAGAATCTCATACCCGCATGCAGATGTTTTCGCACCGTTCAAGATGCCTAGTATTCGCATGTATTTGCAAGTTCTGGTCCCTGAAATACTCATCAAAATCACCTCAGCAAAACCTTTAGACAAAAAACAGCCCGCATGACAGCGGGCTGTATTCCATGCAATCTCAAACCATGATCAAGATCCGAGAAGAACATAGTTCTCGATCTTGCATGGCTGCGTTTTCGAACGCTACACCGGTAAAATAACTACATGTCGTGCGCTTCCTTCACCTTCAGAAGCGGTTTCGACACGTTCGTCAGCACGAAGCGTAATGTGAATGATACGACGCTCATACGGCGTCATCGGCCTCAGTTTTACACTCTTATGCTGGGCCACTGCTCGATTGGCAGATGAATGAGCAATAGATTCGAGCTTCTCTCGCTGGCGGCCCTTGTATCCTTCTACATCTACGACGACCGGATAGCGATATCCAATAGTACGCACAGTAATTGCCGATACGATGAACTGAAGAGCGTCAAGTGTCTTACCATGTCGCCCGATAAGCACCGCAAGATCATCTCCCGTGATATCGAGGATCAACTCACCATCATCACCCTCATACTCATCGATTGTTACTTCACCTACATCGAAGTATTTCAGAATATCCTGCAAGGCTCCTATGGCCGTATCGGCGATGCGATCAAGCTCTTCGTCTGTCAACTCGACAGGTTGCTCTTCGACGGCGCTCTCAACGTTCTCTTCAGCCATGTTCGACTCCTTCTATCCACCAAGATCTCAAAATGTTTCACGTGAAACATTCGGTGCTTATCGCTACCTCTTCTTCTTCGGACGAGGCTTCTTCGCTTTACGCGTCACATCAACTTCAATCGGTTTGATTTCGATAGCTTCTTCCTGCTCAGCATCCTTGCGCTTCATCATACGGAGAGAAATCTGCTGCTGCGCTATACCGAGCAGCGAAGAAGCGCCCCAGAACAAAAGCACGCCGGCAGGAGAGTTCCAGCTGATCCACAGCATGAGCAAGCTCATGACGGCGGCCATGATGATCATTTGCTTGCGCTGCGCGCTGTTGTTGCTGTTGAGCTGCTGGAGAACCATCGGCAAGAACGTTGCACCAGCAAATATGATCATAAGAATCACATAAGGAACAAATGTTCCATTTTCGAATGCTTGCGAAGGTGTGGTGACGAGGCTGGGGACGAGGTTGTAAAACTCGTACGTGGTTCCCTGAGTACGAGAGCCCATCTCGCTAAGAACCTGAAACAATGCGATGAAGATAGGCATTTGTAGAAGCATGGGAATACAGCCGGCGATCGGGTTAAACTTTACTTCGGCGTAAAGCTTCTGCATCTCCTCGTTCAAGCGTTGAGGATCGTCACCGTATTTTGTCTGCAGCTCTTGAATCAGAGGCTGCACTTTCTGCATCGCATGAGTAGATTTCGTCTGCTTGTGCATCAACGGAGAAATCAGAATACGGAAGATGACCGTAACGACGATAATCGCCAAACCCCAGTCTCCGCAGATATTGTAGAAGAATTGGATTATGTCGAATATCCAATCCTTAAATACGTCCCACATACTATGTTGTTCCTTCCTTTATACCTCAGCGCCCGCAGGCGGCAGATAGTGCCTCAGCCGATCGCCTTTCACAGCCGTTCTCCGAGTTCCACTCAAGGAACGGGATCGTATCCATGCGAACCACCCGGGCGACAACGCAGCAAGCGTTTCACCGTCAGCTTGAGACCCCGGCAGAAACCGTAACGCTGGAATGCGATAAGCCCGTATTCTGAGCATGTCGGAATAAAACGACAACAAGAAGGGAACAACGGGGAAATCGCAGCTCGATAAAAGGTGATCAGAAACACCGCAACCTTGCTCGGCAAACGTTTCAGCAAACCCATCATCTCGCTCGATCCCTATCGAATCTCGGCGCGTTTCAACGTCTCGTCACATGCTCTAAGCACTTTACTATAAGAAGATAACAGGATGCCCGACTTCGCGAGAAATATCACATCACGATCCGGCCATGGCCCACCGAGGGCACGACATATCTCCCTCATTCGACGTTTAGCGCTGTTCCGCCATACAGCATTCCCCGATTTTTTACCCGCAATAAAAGCAACACGACCATCAGGGCCGTGCTGCTTTGCGGGTAACACTATGAATGTAAGATATGGCGTGTGAAAACGCTTGCCGCGAGAGAATAGATCGGAGATATCCCCGCGGGATTTTATTGTCTCCAATCGATACTCTTTTAACGTGCTTACACGCAGAGGCGCTTGCGACCCTTTGCACGACGAGCAGCCAATACCTTGCGGCCACCCTTCGTCGACATACGAGCGCGGAAGCCGTGGCACTTAGCCCTCTTACGAGTGTTCGGTTGATACGTGCGCTTCATAGCAACTTCCCTTTCATGATTTATAGAGTAACCCCGAAATTATATATCAGGTTACCGTGCAGTCAAGGAAAACTTACAATACGCGCTTGAAACTGCTGAATTCAAAGAACTACAAGCAACAAGATCTTTCTTCTTTTTGTATAGGTGTTTTTATATACATGGTTCCTAGGTATTCACTATATATAGAAGGTTTTAATAATAGTAATAATAAGGGCAGTGGAAATGTGGAAAACTCCCAAAGTACCTGTTTGGACGCAAGAAATCATCCGTATTCCTCCGTGTAGATCCGGTACCCGCTCTCTACACAAATTATTGCTTTCGTTATCTTTGAGCAGCGATACGAGGGTTTTCTGCAAGTTCTGAGTCATATGCGAGTCATGTTTCCGCCGAACATACGTACACTTCCTGCATCACATGTGCGGCGATCTTGTGCCTTCCGACGTCATATTTCGAGAATGAGCTGCCTGAGCGTCTCCAGCTCCTCTCGCAGCTCGCGATTCTCTTTCATCTTCTCCTCGACGTTGGTGACTGAGTACATTACGGTGGAATGATCGCGGTTGAACTTTTTTCCGATGTCGTTGAAAGGTAGATCAAGCATTTGACGGCACAGGTAAATGGCGATTTGGCGTGCGTAGATGATATTGCGATTGCGCTTCTTGCCAACAAGGTCGGCGTGGCTTACTTTGTAGAACGTCTCTACTTCTTTTTGAATATCGGCGATGGTAAGACGCTTTGATGGCCCGCCCGAGAAGTGATTCTCGAGAAGCGAGCGCACTTCATCGAGCGTCAAGTTCGGCTGGTTGAAAAACGTCATCTGGTAGATAACCTTTGTGACAGCGCTCTTGAGTTCGCGGATATTGGAACTGGAACTCTCGGCGATATACATTTGGATATCTTCGGGGATGGCGAAATCATGCGAGCCTTCAGATTCTCGGTACTCGTCGACGAAACTCTTCACAATGCCGAGTTTCGTTTCGATTTCCGGCGGCTGAATATCGAACGTACCGCCTGAGTTAAAACGGCTTTTGTAACGTTCGTCGATATCGATGTTCTTCGGCGCGCGATCAGCTGAGAGCACCACCTGGCGGCCTTGGCTTGTGAGCTTATTGAAGATTTGGAACACAATATCGAGTGTCTGCTTCTTGCCTTGCAAATACTGAACGTCGTCGATAAGAAGCACATCTGCTTCTTCGTAGCGTGTTTTGAAGTTCTTATAGCTGGATTTCTCCTTGTCGTGGGCGGCGCTCGCCTCCATGTAGTCGGATAGCAGTTCAGCCGAGTCCACGTAGATGGTGGAGAGGCTAGGCATGGTCTCGTGCACGTAGTTTTGAATGGCTCGCAAGAGGTGTGTCTTCCCGAGTCCTGATTTCCCGTAGATGAACAGGGGATTAAGATGCGCCTTGCCCGGCATTTCAGCCACGGCCACGGCCATGGAATATGCCATGCGGTTTGAGTCTCCAATGACGAAGTTCTCAAACGTCAGGGAGGATGAAGGCCCGTCGGGTTCGCGAAGTGGATCAATATCGGCTGCTTCCGGTGGCGCGGGTTCAGAAGCGCCACCGACGGGATCCTGTACACCCGGTGAGGGTGGTAAAACGTCCGAAGGCGTGGTAGCCGGAGGAGCGATAGGAGCCGAAGAAGAGGCGGCCGGGACCGGTGTGCTTGTTTCGGAAGATCCAGCTGTCTGCGGCTGAGAAGATACCGGCGCTTCACTGCCGGCGGAGATGTCCACTTCGATAACTACCATGAAGGGCACGTGGTACAAATCTTCTAAGGCGCGTTTGATGAAGCTAACGTAATGACGTTCGATCCACGTCTTGATAAAATCGTTATCTGCTGTGAGCATAAGAAACCCTTCGCTCATAGCTTGGGGGTGTAAGCGCGAGAAGAACGCGTTGATCTGAGAAGGATCAATATTATTATAGCTTTTTACCTGGCTGCAAACATCCTGCCAGACTTGTTCCAGTTTCTCGTTGTTCATATGCCGCTTCCTCGGTGGGGCCGTTGCGGCCGCGCGCTTGACGCGCGACTCCGGTAAGCCTGTAGCGCGTCCGATTGTATATAAAACCACGCGGTCCGGCAAAGGGCGATTACAATGAATTCGCCACCTGATATCCCAGATCGGTGAGGATCCTCTTTTGTCCCACCGTCTTCTCGATCAGTCCGGCTTGTTCAAGTTTAGACAGCGTTACATAGGTGCTCGACGGGGCGACGCCCGTCAGCTTTGAGATATCGGTAACGCCAAGCGCTCCTTCGCTCAAAAATATGGGAAGGAAATCGCGCTCCCGCTGAGTGAGGGGAGGCACGAGCGCCCCGACATTTCCGTGCGCGCTGGCGTAGGGGTTTTGATGCCATTGGGCGGGTGCTCCGTACACGGAAGTTCCGTGCGTGTCACCGGTGCGCGCGCCGGGCGACGTGTATCCGAGCTGGTTTGCAGCTGCGGGATACCTTTGGTCATAGGGTTGAACGGGCGCAGCTCCTGGGTATGCGGGTGCCATGCTTTCTGAATATGGAGGCTGAGCGATTGGGTATGGGGAGGCCGCAGTCGGATAGGGGGTAGCGGGCGTGGCCGTGTACGAAGGCGCTGCAGGTGGATACCCGGGCGCAGCGGCAGGATATGCGCTGTCGGGCCCGCGATAGGCACCCTGCATATCCGGGTATGAGGGCAGGTAGGCATCAGGATGGGCGGCTGGGGGATGTTCCGTGTCGTCCTCGCTCGTGTCCTCGTGCTGCGCGCCGCGCTTGGTAAGCGCGCGCTCATTCACTGCTTCAGGTCCGCTCTTCAAACGATCGTTGTTGGGAGCGGTCATGCTGACAGTGACCACTGATCCGGTTCCAAGGTTATCTTCGATAGTGATGGTGCCATGCGACAGGTCGAGGTACTCTTTCACGATGGGTAGCCCGGATCCCACTCCGCGTATAAAGCGTTTCATCGGTTCTACCGCGGACGTAAACCCCGGGAGTTGGGCTCGCTCCTTATGATGGATACCGGGTCCCTGGTCGGCGAAGCGAATGGTATTGCCGTCGTCCAGAATTGAGACGATGATTTCAGCGAATCGCGCGTGGATGAAATTCTCGCTGACTTCGCGCACGACTGTGTAGGGGATAGTCCCGCCTGCTGCGCGCGCCTGCTCGTAAATGGTTGAAGCAAGATGCTCGATATACTCTGCTGTGGGCGCCGGTTTGATTTCAGTCACGCGCGGCGCGCTGCGCAGATCGTCGTACATGGCGATGCGGGCGATGGCATGCACGTGAGTGAAATCGAAGACCCCTGTATGCTCATCAGCGGAATCAATGCGCTCATCATCGCTTTGGTCTGCATTTTCAATCTGATTGTCCAATGATGTTCCGTTTTCAGATTCGATATTCAGCATTTTTCACTAACATTCACCGGTATTGTAGCGTTTTTCGTTCCCCTAATCCAATCACCTGGGATATTCATAGAATTGAAACCTATGGATTCACGAAATGAAAAATTGAAAACCTTATTTCACAGGGACTTTTCAAAGTTATCCACTTTTTATTCAGAAATTGTTGAAAACTCTGAAAGAAGAACGAAAAGCAACGGGGTGCTCTGGTGAAAAACATCCTCCCATTGTTGATAGTGATAAGGCTGGAGGAGGCGAACAATCGTGCTAACGCGTCTTGTATCGGATGTCGGCAAGGTTTCGCTTTCGTCAAGAATCGGTGCAGTTCGCTTACGAAAATAGAAATTGTTGATCTGTTGTGCATGATAAAATGCCTGGTCAGAGAAGTATAAAAGAAATGTTTATAAACTTGGGCCTGATGAGAGGCTTGTAATCATCACTATAAACATGGCTTGACAAACCAAGTAACTTGGATATTTCCACAATGGAACATGAGTGAAACGAAGGTTTTCAACATTTTCCACAATCCCTGAGCCATGTGAATGTGGAAAACAGCGCTATATGAAGGTATCGAGGTGTTCTTTCCCTCTTCGACGAGCCTCATAGAGGTGAAGAAAGCGTTTGACGTTGGAAAGAGGAACAAGCGTTCTGAGGAAGATCGGCTGCGTTGCCCTGTTGATTTGTAGAATCACGTTCGCCTCGAAGCGGATCGCTCTCAACCATCGTATGCATAGAGGATGTTATCGTCTCGTAGCTCGTAGCTCGTAGCTCGTAGCTCGTAGCTCGGCCGTCCAGCATATCGGCAACAGCATGCATCTGAACTTCGACTCCTCGCTCCTTTTCGCAAAACTGATCCGAACTATCTATAACCCACGCGAATACACGAAGCTGTAAATCTTATAAGGTCCCCGCAACAGCACCCGCTTCTTATGCCATACTGAACAGCGCGTTACGAACGATCGCGTGCGAGAGGAAGGGATCGCCTTGAAATTCAGCATTAACCAATCGGAGCTGCAGAACGCGTTGACCGTCGTGCTGAAGGGCATCGCTACGCGCTCGACGCTGCCTATCCTGTCGGGCATCTACCTTGACGCACGCGGCGATTCCCTTACTCTTCAAGCGACCGACCTCGAGCTTTCTATCCAATATACGGTGGCGGCCCTGGTTGAAGAAGAAGGCAAGGCAGTAGTACCAGGCAAGCTGTTCTCGGAAATTGTGAAGAACCTGCCCGATGCGGCTGTGCATGTCGACGCCGAAGACGAGCACGCTGTTATCACGTGCGATACCGCGTCTTTCTCGATCAAGACGCTTGACGCGGAGGACTTCCCAGGCTTTCCCCATGTTGACGTGCAGCAGGAGATCTCCATTCCGTTCTCGCAGTTCGCCTCGATGGTGAAGCGTGTGGCGCGTGTCGTGTCGAAAGACGAGAGCCGTGCCATTCTTACCGGCGTCCTTATTACAGTTGAGGGGTCTAACCTCAAGATGGTAGCTACGGATTCCTACCGTTTGGCCATCACTGAAACTGAACTCCCTGATGCAGGTGAAGACTTCCAGGCGGTCATCGCCGGATCCTTTCTTCAGGAGATTGCCTCGCTTCCGCGTACCGACGATCCGGTCAAGCTGGCGCTCGCGGAAAACCAAATTGTGGTCACCTATCATGAGACCGTGTTCATCAACCGTCGCATCGAGGGTAATTTTCCGAACTATCGCCAACTCTTACCCGATTCTTATGCGACGCGTGTCGGCATGGAAGTCGATCGTCTCGTCGCAGGTGTGAAACGCACTTCGCTTCTAGGACAGTCGAGTTCGCCCGTGAAATTCGATATTAATGTCGCCTCACAGACGGTTCTCTTGTCCGCCATGACGCAGGATGTCGGCTCGGCTCAGGAGACGCTGCCGTGCGCGGGCGACGGCGAGGATGTGGAAATCGCATTCAATTTTGCCTACGTACTGGACGGGTTGGCGTCGGTTGAGACGGAGAAGGTGTATCTGGAGGTGCAGTCCTCGTTGAAGCCGGGCATCTTCAGGGCTGAAGAAGGAGAGAACTTCCTGTACTTGGTCATGCCTGTGCGTATTTCGTAGGTTTGGCACGCCAACGGAACCCGTGGATCTGACGATATCCCATATCTCGTTCGCCGACTTTCGTAGTTACGAGGCATTCGATCTGCGCGATATTGGGCCGCTCACCATTATCGTCGGGCCGAATGCAGTGGGGAAGACCAATATCGTCGAAGGCATTCAGCTGCTCACAGCCCACGCCTCGTTTCGCCATCCAACCGTTGCAGAACTCGTGCGAATGGGAGCAACTCGCGCGCGTCTCTATGCCGACGTTACCGATGGAAACCGGCAACTCGAGCTCGAGATGACGGCCGAAGAGGGCAAGAAGCGTTTTTTTCTGAATGGAAAGCCGAAGCGGCCTGCCGATTTAAAGGGATTGGTGCCGTCGGTTTCGTTTACGCCCGACGATCTGGAGCTGGCGAAAGGCGGGATGGCTCCGCGGCGAATATCCCTTGATGCGCTGGGAGCCCAGCTCTCAGCGAATCACTACCTTATCAAGCGCGACTATGAAAAAGTGGTGCGCCATAAGAACCGCCTACTTAAAGATGAGGCCGATCAAGCCCTCGTGGATAGTATCGACGAGATGGTGGTGACCTGCGGCGCGCAGCTGGCGGCTTACCGGAGCGCCTTGTTCGAGAAGCTTGCGCAAGTTATGGGCTCGTACTACGGGCAGATCACGGAAGGCCGTGAACAGCTGCGCGCCTGCTACGTCCCATCATGGGAGATACATGACCCGAACGCGCCGGCTACGTACACGTTTGGGCGCGACGAAGCGCGCGAGGAACTTGCGCGCACGCTGGGAGAACGTCGGGGTGAGGAACGTGCGCGTCGCCGGGCGCTGGTGGGACCGCATGCCGATAGAATCGAATTCTTTATCGACGGGCGCAACGTGAATTCGTTTGCCAGCCAAGGACAACAGCGGTCGGTGGTGTTGGCCTTAAAGTTGGCAGAGGTGTCGCTCATCCAGGATATCCTGCATCAGAAGCCGGTGCTTCTCCTTGACGACGTCATGAGCGAACTCGATGAATCGCGCCGCCGCGCGCTCGTCTCGTTTATTGCCGGCGATATGCAAACGTTCATCACGACGGCGAATATCGACTACTTCGACTCCGATCTTCTTGGTGCTGCACGCATCGTCTCCCTCCCGCGCGCCGTTAAGTAACCCCTTCCCGTCCCTATGCGAGGGCCGGTTGAAAAGATGCCGATACGAACCGTAAAAACCATATTACGTGAAAAACAATGTACAAAATGTAGATCGCCGCTTACATGGCTTCTGAAACCCTTCAAACGTGGTGTATTTTCTTAGTATCAGGCCTTCATATGCTACAATTTTCAAGTTGGCTTGAAACATCTGCGAAACACGTTTACTGCGCCCGTTCGAAAAACGGCGCATCGCGCTATTCAAGCCGATGGGCACGGTAGCTGCCTGATGCGGAACGAGCTTTCGCTTTCGGCGTTCCGCGTCCTATTCTCAACAACGCACTACAAAAGGAGCAGTGCCAGTGGCGAATAAACCTGACCATTACGACGGTTCCGACATTCAGGTCCTCGAGGGCTTGGAGGCCGTTCGCAAGCGTCCCGGCATGTATATCGGATCGACCGGTCCGCGCGGTCTGCATCACCTGGTGTACGAGGTGGTCGACAACTCCGTCGATGAGGCTCTTGCCGGATATTGCGACGAGATAGGCGTCTGGATACACGCCGATAACGCGATCACCGTTACCGATAACGGCCGCGGCATCCCGGTCGATAAGCATCCGAAGGAGAAGATCCCAACCGTCGAGGTTGTCCTCACCATCCTGCATGCCGGCGGCAAGTTCGGCGGCGAGGGCTATAAGGTGTCCGGCGGCCTCCATGGAGTGGGTGTGTCTGTGGTGAACGCGCTGTCTACGCGTGTGGAAGTGAACGTGAAACGCGATGGCAAAGAATATGCGATCGCGTTTGATCACGGCAAGACCTGTGAGAAACTGCACGAAATTGGGCCCGCAAAGAAGACGGGGACGAAGACCACCTTCTGGCCCGACCCCGAGATATTCACCGAAACCACCGTCTTCGACTACGATACGCTGGCAAGCCGTTTCCGCGAGATGGCGTTTCTGAACCGCGGCCTCAAGATTGTGCTGCATGACGAGCGCGTCACCGATGCGGACGGCAACCCGCGCACCGAGGTGTTTCAGTACGCAGGCGGCATCGTCGACTTCGTGAAGTATCTCAACGAAGGTAAAGAGACGCTTAACAAGCCCATCTACTTCGAAGCTGAAAACGCCGACGGCACCGTGGAAGTGGCCATGCAGTGGTCCACATCCTATTCTACGAATTCGGTTATGGCGTTCGCGAACAACATCAACACGCACGAGGGCGGCACGCACCTTGACGGTTTCAAGCAGGCCGTCACACGCACCATCAACGAGTACGCGCGAGCAAAGGGCATCCTCAAGGAAAAGGATTCGAACCTCTCCGGCGATGACACGCGCGAGGGTTTGGCGGCCATCGTGTCCGTGAAGTTGCATGATCCGCAGTTTGAAGGGCAGACGAAAACGAAGCTGGGCAATACGGAGATCCGGCCGCTCGTGCAGAACGCCGTAACCCAGGGTCTCGCCGAGTACTTGGAAGAGAATCCGACGCCGGCGAAGCGCATCATCGGAAAGGCGACCCAAGCGCTCAAAGCGCGCGAAGCCGCCCGTAAGGCGCGCGAGATGACGCGCCGCAAGGGCGTGTTGGACTCGTTCGCGCTGCCGGGCAAGCTAGCCGACTGCTCCAGCAAGGAGCCGCAGAATTCCGAGATATTCATCGTAGAGGGCGACTCCGCAGGCGGCTCGGCCAAGCAGGCGCGCGATCGCAAGACGCAAGCCATCCTGCCCCTGCGCGGCAAGATCCTCAACGTGGAGCGCGCCGGCCTGCACCGCTCGCTTTCAAGCGACACCATCAGCTCGCTCATCACGGCCATCGGCACGAATATCGGTGACGACTTCGACGCCGACCAGGCGCGCTACCACCGCATCATCATCATGACCGATGCCGACGTCGACGGCGCCCACATCCGCATCCTGCTGTTGACGTTCTTCTACCGCTACATGCCGGAGCTCATCAACCGCGGCTACATCTACATCGCTCAGCCGCCGATCTTCGGCTTGAAGAAGAAGAATTCGCGCAGCCCTAAGATCGAGCGCTACATCTACGATGAAAATGCGCTTGGCTCGGTGCTCGCAGAATACGACGATCCGAACAAGTTCGACGTCCAGCGCTACAAAGGCCTGGGAGAGATGGACCCAGACCAGCTGTGGGAGACCACGATGGAGCCGGCCACCCGCACGCTCTTGCAGGTGAATATCGACGATGCAGCCGAAGCCGAGCGCGTGGTGAGCGAACTCATGGGCGATTTGGTGGAGCCCCGCAAGGAGTTCATCCAGAAGCACGCGCGCGATGTCCGTTTCCTCGATATCTAGGTACCGTCGCTCTACGAACGGCGGTACCGGTTGACGCTGCGCATCGTCGGTGCACCGACTTCAAGCGATTTCGCAGGTTTGTGTACCGAAGTACGCGGCATCTGCGGAATCTCACGAACTCGGCGCCGGCGACACTCGCGGACCGGTCGTTCCAACCTGTACTGTTTACAACCTGCGATTTAGTCTGGAAGGAGACAAATGGCAGACAACAATGATTCGTTCGATGAATTCTTGAACCGCGCGGAAGAGGACTTCGACGCAGAAGGCGCCGAGGAAGAGGATGATCTGGCGGCCGCGCTCGCCGACGCCGAGGATGCTGAAGACGACGACGCTCCGCGCGGTCCTGGCTCGGTTATCTCGGATGAAATGCGCGCGAAGGCGCTCATCAAGGACGACCTGCCAAGCGCCCACGGCGAGATCGTGGAAGGTGCGAACGGCGGCGACGGCACTATCGTGCGCTCGGCATATCTTGGCAAGGAAATGCAAACGTCGTTTCTCGAGTACTCCATGAGCGTTATCGTGGCCCGAGCGCTGCCCGACGTGCGCGACGGTTTGAAACCGGTGCATCGTCGCATCCTCTACGCCATGAACGAGAGCGGCTACACGCCCTCGCGTCCGCATATGAAATCGGCTCGTACGGTAGGCGACGTTATCGGCAAGTACCACCCGCACGGCGATTTGGCTGTGTACGATACGATGGTGCGCCTGGCTCAGCCATTCTCCATGCGCGTTCCGCTTGTGGACGGCCACGGTAACTTCGGCTCCATCGACGGCGACTCTGCAGCCGCCATGCGCTACACCGAGGCGCGCCTCGACAAAGCGGCTATGGAACTGCTGCGCGATCTCGACAAAGAGACGGTCGACTTCCAGCCGAACTACGACGAGAGCCTCGAGGAGCCCACGGTTCTACCCGCCCGGTTCCCCAACCTGCTCGTCAACGGATCGAACGGCATCGCAGTGGGTATGGCGACGAACATCCCGCCGCACAATCTGGGCGAGACGATCGACGCAACGTGCCTCATGCTGGACGATCCGGACGTCTCCACCGAAGAGCTGATGAAGGTTATGCCCGGCCCCGATTTCCCCACCGGCGGTATCATCATGGGGAAGAAAGGCATCATCGATGCCTACGAAACCGGCCGAGGTTCGCTCACGGTGCGCGCCAAGTGCCGTGTCGAAGAAAAGAAAAACGGCCGCAGTCAGATTGTCGTCACCGAGATTCCCTATCAGGTGAACCGCAATCGCTTACTGGAGAAGCTCGGCGAGCTTGTGCGCGACAAGAAGCTGCCGGAGATCAGCAACATCCATGACGGCGCCGACCGCCACGGCATCGATATCATCATCGATCTCAAGAAGGATGCCATCCCCCAGGTAGTGCTGAACAAGCTGTTCAAGCATACCCAATTGCAGGTGGGTTTCGGCGTGATCATGCTCTCGCTTGTGGATGGCGTGCCGCGCGTGCTCTCGCTCAAGGAAATGCTGCACTACTACATTGCCCACCAGGAAGACGTCATTGTGCGCCGGACGCGCTACGAGCTGACGAAAGCCGAGGAGCGTGCGCATATCCTCGAAGGCTTGATCATTGCCCTCGACAACATCGACGAGGTCATCCACATCATTCGCTCGTCGCAGACCGATAAGGAAGCGGGTGACCGTCTGACCGAGCGCTTCGGCCTGACGAAAAAGCAAACTGATGCCATCCTTGAGATGCGCCTGCGTCGTCTGACCGGCTTGGAGCACCAGAAGATCGAGGCCGAGCTGGCCGAGCTGCTCGAAAAGATCGCGTACTATAAGCGCGTGCTGTCCGACGACAATCTTGTGCACGAGATCATCAAGGGAGAACTGCACGAGGTTAAGAAGAAGTTCGGCACCACGCGCAAGACGCTTTTGTCTGAGGCGGCGAAGGACCTTGACGTCGAGGACCTGATTGCCGAGGAGAACATGGTGGTCACGGTGACGAAGTCCGGCTATGTGAAGCGTCTGCCGGTGGCCACGTATCGCCAGCAAAAGCGCGGCGGTAAGGGCATGCAAGGCGTGAATCTCAAGGACAATGATTACGTGGAGCACCTCTTTGTGGCATCCACGCACTCGTTCATGCTCTTTTTCTCCACGAAGGGCAAGGTCTATCGCCTGAAGGTGTATGAGCTTCCCGAAGCGGGGCGCCACGCGCGCGGTACGGCGATCGTGAACCTGCTGCCGCTTGAAAAGGGTGAAACCATCTCGGCGGTCATCGCGACAAAGGATTTCCCGTCCGACGAGTACCTCATGTTCGCCACATCGCACGGCATGGTGAAAAAGACCTCGATGGATCTGTACGACCGCACACGTCGCGACGGATTGATTGCCATTAACCTGAAGGACAATGACGAGCTTATCGCCGTGCGCCGCGTTGCCCAAGGCGAGAAGGTGCTCATGGTGTCGTCAGCCGGCAAAGCTATCATGTGGGATGAAGGCGAAGTGCGCGCGATGGGTCGCGACACGATGGGCGTGCGCGGCATGAACGTGCCGCCGATCGCGAAGGTGCTGGGCATGGAGATCGCGCAGCCCGATACCGACCTGTTCGTCATCACCGAGAAGGGCTACGGCAAGCGCACCCCCATCGCCGAGTACCCCGAGCATCATCGCGGCGGCCAGGGCGTGTACACCATCACGATGACCGAGAAGAAGGGTCTCCTCGCGGCGATGAAGATTGTCGGCGCCGACGATGAGATCATGATTATGTCGGAGGACGGTGTCGTGGTGCGCACGCCGGTATCCGGCATTTCCGAACTCGGCCGTTCAACGCAGGGCGTCTGCGTGATGAAAGCTGCAGAGGATGATCGCGTGACTGCAGTGGCAATTTCGAGTCGCGGCAAAAAGAAGAAAGCGGTCGTGAAACCCGGAGAGGCCGAGGAGCTTGACGAGGACCAGATCGACGATCTCGACGACGATATGACCGGCATCGATGATCCCGCCGATCCCGTCGCCTCGGGCGCTGTAGCATCCGCCGATTCCGCCGATTCTGGCGATGCCGACCCCGCTGATCTAGGCGCCGATAAGACTTCCGGTGGCACCGACTCGAGCGAGGATCCGACCGAAAACTAGTCGTTTC
>ENA-ORTH01001345-ORTH01001345.1-human-gut-metagenome-genome-assembly--contig:-NODE-1345-length-25177-cov-4.078736_pt1 | contig 25177 bp, 22 predicted proteins | sample MGYA00241914_ERZ509192 | MGnify/ENA primary metagenome ERZ509192 (study PRJEB26280, sample SAMEA2338826) | human gut metagenome | biome: human gut; feature: human-associated habitat; material: faeces... | reverse complement strand
CAAAAAACGCCCCCGCGCAGTCAAGGCGCGGGGGCGTTTCTCATGCTGCCGGAGAGGGGGCCGGCGGCGGGGGCGGTGACAAAGGAAAAAATGGCCTATTTTATCAGGCCGGCGGCATCTGTCAGAAGCTGGGCCGCCACGGGAACCGGCAGCTTGCCGGTATTCAGCACAAGGTCATACCTGTCTGCCCGGCCCCAGTCGCCGTCTGCATAATAGTTGTAATAATTGGCGCGCGTTTTGTCCGTCTTGCGGATGAGAGCGCGCGCTTTGTCCTCATCCACATTGCGCAGCTTTGCAATGCGCAGCACGCGCTGCTCCAGCGGGGCGTGGATAAACACGCTGAGCATGCCCGGCTGCTGGCGCAGCACATAGTCGGCGCAGCGGCCGATGAACACGCACGGGCCCTGCTTTGCTAACTCACGGATGGTGTTCGACTGGAACACGAACAATTTATCGTCTGTGAGATAATCGTCATAGCTGGCGAAGGCGGGCGCTGCCCCGATGCTGAGCGTGTAGAGAAAGCTGGAGGAGGGGCGCTCGTCCGCACGCTCGAACAGCTCCTGCGAGATACCGCTGTCCTGCGCGGCTTTTTTCAGAATTTCCTTGTCATAAAAGGGGATTCCCATTTTCTGAGACACGGCAAGGCCGATCTCCCGCCCGCCGGAACCGAACTGACGGCCAATGCAAATGACAGGGTGCGCCATACAAAAACCTCCTTTGCAGCAAAGGCACGGAAGGCATGCGCCAGCCGCACACCTTCTTTGCTTTTACTATAACACAAACTGAGCAGCGGCGCACAAAAAACACGGCGCAAGGCCGGAGAACTTTGCGCCGTGTTTCTTGGCTATTTTGCCTAAAGCTCTTAACTCATTACAGTTTTGCCCTGGAATCAAACAGCTTGGGCGCGGCAAGCGCCAGCACTACGGCCGCGCCCACTGTGACAAGCGTTTCCGGTATCATGTAGGTGGCGTTATATACGGCGCTGTACAGCCAGCACAGCGCGTTTTCACCCATGCCCGCAATGGTCTGGCCCCAGCCGAAGTTTGTCATCCATTCGAAGGCATAGTCATAATCCTTCCACACCACATAGCCGGAAAGCACGCTGCACACATAGCGCAGCACACATACCACAAGGGCGGCCGTGCCCGCACCGGCTGCGCGGCCTGCCCGCGCGGCGGGAAACGGCTTTGCCACATACCATGCAAGGCCCAGCGCGGTAAAGGCCAGCACATAGTCCAGCAGCACACAACCCACCTGCGCGCCCAGCGTCTGGCAGTAGGTGAGGTTTTTTATCCCCAGAAAAAGCTGGATAAGGCTGTGCACGAAGGCCGTGAACAGGCCCCACTTCGGGCCGTGGCGCAGGCTCATCAGAATAATGGGCAGCATGCTCACAAAGGTGACAGAGCCGCCGTGCGGCAGCTCGTAAATGGGAATGTAACTGAGCACGGTGCCAAGCGCGATCATCAGTGCGCCTTCCACAAGGGTGCGTGTCTTTGCGTGTGTTTTTGTCGTCATGGGAAATACCCCTTTCAAAATGGTGTGACACAAAAACAAAAACGTGCGCCGTGTGGCACAAAAACCACACGGCGCACGCTGAGCTTTGCTGTTTTATGCAAAAACTCCCTACGCCGGCATTACCCGGATCAGGTAAGAAGGGTCTATGGCCCCGCGTGCGGCAACCAAATCTAAGCCTCTCGGCCCCCCCGTTTTTATGTCCATTTCCCATTATACGCGCCGCGCGTGCGTTGTCAAGAAAAATGAGGCCATGCCGGTGCGCAGCATCTGCCGAAGGCGCGGCGCACCGGCATGGGGAAACAAAAAATCATAGATAATGGTAATGTTACCTTGCTTCTGCCTTTCTTAAAAAAGCCAGGGAACAGCAGTTATTACTGCTGAAAAAACAAATAGCATGGCAGAAGACAAAATGGGGTCAGCGGTAATATCCGCGCCGCTTCCAGTGATGCCCAAAAACAGGAAGAGAAATTTTTGAATATGCATAATAAATCCGCCGGCCAAATTATTAACAAGAATGATGAATGGCACGCTTAAAGCCAATACAAGAATGATGATGTACTTGTTTTTTTGCCGATTCTATACATCACTAAAGAGATAAAGTGAAATAAAGAAATTATGGCATATGTCATGACGGTGCACCATATAAACATGTTTGCCGTATTCTTTGGATATATCATATAAAATATATAAATCAGTATTGGTTGCAGAAAGGAACGGCGGCTCTGAAAATCAAAGCCGCCGCATTATAGGTGCGTGTCAAATCATCTGCTGTACGACGGCTTTTTTTCTTTTGCCGTCGGCGGCAGGTTTCTTTAATTATTCACGATTTCAGATCCCACATTATGAACTTCAACACTTTCAACTTCACAGGATAATGCCAATTCAGTTGTAGAGAGAATTGTTGCCAATTCATTGCCTTTTTCAGCCAAAGTTGTCTTGATATTGGAGTTTGATAGTTCCTCCTCGTTAAGATCATCCACATAGCTTTGATACCTTGTCCTAAACTCTCGTAAGATGTTATCTCGTTCAGCTACGGTGAGGTTATCAGGGGAGAGAACCGTGTAATGCAGGTGGTATAAGGCGTTGAAAACAAACTGATAGGTGGTTTCTGCTCCTGCAATATTTTCCTCCCCCGCAAGTGTTTCCTGCGGTCGTTCTTTTCTTTCCAGATAGTCAGAAAAACCTACCTTGTCATTCATCTGCTCACAGTACAGCTCCTCAAGGGACGCCGCAAGGGTTACGGTGAAAAACTCATAATTTTCATCATCCGGCAAGATACTTGCCACCACCTCAGCCTGTGCATCTAACAGCCCGGAAATATCGTCATTGTCCGGGGAAAGTGATTTGTTAAAGTCGGCCACGCTCATTTCACCGTAATTAGCTACCTTAAACGCAACCAGCTTTTTATAGGCATCCGATGTGATGGGGGTGTCTGAACTTATGGTCGGGGTTTCTTGACCGGCAGGGCTGGGGCTTGGCGTTTGGTTTTCGTAGGTGGTACACCCTGCCAGCAAGCCCAAGCACAGCACGGCGGCAAAACCCACCATCGTCTTTTTCCGTTTCATTTTTTGATAGACTCCTTTCTGCACTCCTTTGAGTACAGTATACGAATACCGCCAGCACTTGGATTGACATTGTATTGAATATGTTTTTTATGTGGAGATACAAAAACGGCAGCAGGATTTTAACCTGCTGCCGTTTTTACGAAAGGCATTTATAGGGTCGCCTCTACTATGACACCATCTTTCGTGTTTCGTATGCTTATTCCTGCCCCGTGCAAATCAAGAATTGTTTTGACGATAGATAAGCCTAATCCGCTACCCCCTGTTTGTCGGTTGCGTGATTGTTCTACCCGATAGAACGGTTCAAATAGCTTTGGAATGTCGGCTTCTGGAATGTGTACCCCTGTATTTTTTATTTCTAAATATGCTTTTCCGTCAGCACCGCTCAAATTGATATATAGCCTATTCCCGGGCGGCGAATATGTTACCGCATTTCCAAGAAGATTATCAACCACCTTTTGGAGCAGATCGGCATCACCGTCTACATAAACGCCAGCAGACAGATTGATATTTGCGGACAAGTCTTTTTGTACGAACAAGTCCTCAAAGCTGGACAATCGTTGGCGTATAAGTTGGGTAAAATCAAACCGGGTTTTGGTACAGGAATATTCCGGGGCTTCAATTCTTGAAATAGTAAGAACTTCCTGCACCATTTTTTCCAATGTATCAATGACTTCAAGCGATTGTGCAAGATAGGTTTCTCTGTCTTTATAGCGGCCAACTTGACAAAGCATACCTTGAAGTTGCCCTTTGACGATTGTGATCGGGGTTTTCAACTCGTGGGATGCAGCCGAGAAAAACGCTACCCGCTGCTGTTCTAAATGGCGTTCTTTTTCAATATCCGCCTGCAGTTTTTGATTGGCGGTTTGTAAATCGGATAAAGTAGCATCCAGTTTTCCCGACAGCTCATTTAAGCTGCGGGAAAGGACACCTATTTCGTCGGATCGGTCAACCGGGCACTGCCCGCTAAAATCCATGTTTGCCATTTGTTTTGATATTCTACTAATTTTCTTGATCGGGGCTGTCATATACCAAGTATAGAAAATCGCTATCAAAACAGAAGTAGCTATAATGATAACCGCTAACGAGGGAAAGGCTTTATATAAAGCCTCAATCACCTGGCTTTCTTTTTCTGTATTCTTGGAAAGAAACAGGGTATAGGGGTTATCATCCCCAATAAAGGAAAGTGCGAAGTGTTCCGTTGTTTCTTGCCGGGAATAATCATCAATGTGCTTTCCGACAACTGCCGTCACATCCGTATAACTGACTTCTTCACCGGATGAATTAAACAGGTGCAGTAAATATTCCTCGTCATAGCTTTCCGAAAGTGTTTCGTTTGCCATCGAAAAATAGACAGCGGTTTCTTCTTTTCCCGTTCTTGATAATTCCTGTGCAAGTTCAGCAGCTACCCACTCAACATCCGACAGGGTGTAAGAATAGACATACGGTGCGAAATGAAGAATGGAAAAATAGGTAATGCCGCAACACACCGCTATTAAAAGTGCCGATACAATAAAAACTTTTATTGCCAGCTTATTTTTTATCTTCTTTATCAATTCTATATCCCACCCCTCTGATTGTTTCTATATAGTCGGCTCGATCCAACTTTTTCCGCAGATTTTTAATGTGTGTATCAATAATCCGTTCATCACCAAAAAACTCGTATTTCCAGAGCATCTGCAAAAAGTTTTGACGGGTCAATATTTTCCCTTGATGTGTCAACAGCTCCCGCAGTATTTCAAACTCACGAGGAGTAAGATCAACCGCATCATTCTCAATGTAGGCCCGGTATGCCTCTAAATCCAACATCAGATTTTTATATGAAATTGTCCGTGAGGGTTCTCCTTGCATTGAGGTACGGCGAAGAACCGCTGCGATCTTCCGTATTAGTATGGGCATGGAAAATGGCTTGGTGATATAGTCATCCACCTGCAAGTCCAGTCCCTTAATTTGGTTTTGCTCTCCGTCTAAAGCCGTAAGCATAACGATGGGAACATCAGATTTTTTTCGCATTACCTCGCATACCCCGTAGCCGTCAATCTTGGGGAGCATAATATCGAGTAATATCAAGTCAAAGTCCTGCTCGGAAAACAAGGAAAGCGCCTCAACGCCATCAGATGCCAAAACGACCTCATAACCGGCCTCTTGTATAAAGTCATGTAATAACGCTTGTATTGCCAAATCATCTTCAACGATCAAGATTTTCTGCATATAGCCACCTCCTGCGCCCTAATTGTAGCAGAGAAAAATGTATCTATTATGGAGTTTCAAAGACACTTCCCTGAACAATTCATAACCGACCAACATTGCAAAAATATAAGACGCAATATCCATGGAGCCTGCGCTGTGGATGGAATGCTTAAAAGCGATGCCCGGCAGCAAATTGACAAACATAATCAACAGCAAGATGCCAACCAAAATTTTAGAAGAATAAATGTGATATAGAATTAAGGTCTTTAAGCGCGCCCTATCCATTTTTGGCCTCCTTGAGTATTTCCACATATACATCATTAAGGCTTTTCCCTTTTGTCAACTCTTTTAATGGGGCTTGGCGTATAATATTTCCATTATCAATAACAATGACTTCTTCTAAAACAGGTTCTACCTCATCAATCAGATGCGTGGCAATCAAAATCAGGTTCTTTTTCTTTTGATGATATTCTAACAGAACCTTATAAAACAGCCCGCGATATAACGAGTCGATGCCAAGAACAGGTTCATCCAAAATCATGACCTCTGAATTGCTGGCAAGTGAAACAATAAATTTGAAAATAGTGTAATAGCCGGTTGACAGGGTGTTCGTCTTTTTATTTAAGTCTAGATTAAATAATTGCGCCAGCTGTTTTGCCTGCTCAATGTCGAAATTTTCGTAAAACCGGGCCTCCCATTTTAGCAAGTCTTTCATTTTTATGTCTTTAGGATATTTATCCTTTTCTGTAACATAGAAAATATTTTTCTGTATCACTTCATTTTCTGTTACAATGGCACCGTTCAGGCGCACATCCCCTTTTGTCGGGAAGACCCTGTTGGCAATAATCTTCATCATTGTAGTTTTCCCTGCGCCATTGGAACCTAACAAGCCATATATTTTGTTGCTTTCAAATGATAAGTTTATGTTGTTCAGAACCTTTTTATTTCCGTAAACTTTCATAAGATTTCTAATCTCGAGCATAGGTAGTCTTCTTTTTGAATTTATGGCCTGGTAATTCCTATAATCTAATAGCCTAAATAATGGGGGATTATGCTTGGCCTTCCTTTTTTCTGCTTGCTATATTGCCGGAATAAAAAATGATGTCAAGAGCTTGCCTTTCTTAAGGCTGCATTGCACCTTTTCCTGAAATTTTTGTTTGGCGCATTCTGCCGAAAGAAAAAGGTTATTCATTGCAGGCAGGCTTTTATTCAAAATCAGCTTAAACACCACTTGGCGATATTTGTGATTAATTTGGCCGGCAATGCTTTATTATATGGAAAATAAATCGCGTTTTTCTTGGTGACGAATTCATTTAACTCAGAGGAGAACTCTTCAATCGCTTCGGCCCCTGCATAAAAGCTGATATGATTTTTACAGGCAGAAAAGGTGATATATTTTGCTCCCTTTTTATAACATGGCATGCTCCATACGATACGCTCACTTATACACGGAACACTATCCTGCAATGCAGCCATCATTTTTAGCAGATGCGGGCGTGCTTCCAGTGGCTGCAAATAGATATATTCTAATACTGTTTTGGGCGCTTTTCCGCAATAATGTCCCTGATTTGCTTTTTTGAATTCTCTTCCGCATTTGGGGCATACCCACATCGCATTTGAGGCATACCCACATGGTTTACTTCCTCCTTTTACAAGAGTGCCATATATCCTGTACGGCAAAATATATGCTTCCATTCCTTTATTATAAAAGAAACTGCCGGCTTGCGGAAGCTGAAAAAGAGATAAGAAAAATGAGGTCTCAGGATATCCAGCTATAAAAAACAGGCGGGAAAGCGCTATGGCAACTTTCCCGCCTGTTTTGCCCGGCACTGCAGGCCGCTTTGGCTCTGCCGGGACGCATTGCTTTCAAAAACCGGGACTTACCGCCATATGCCCAGCAGCCATTCGGCGCAGAACACCGCCCCACAGGCCGCCAGCGCCACAGGCAGCAGCCCGGCGCCCAGATAAGATAAAAGCACCGCCACCGCAAGGCCCGCCATAGCCGAAACGGCGCTGGCCGTGCTTTCCAGAATGGCAGGCACCGTCATGGCTGCCAGCACGGCGTAGGGCACATAGTACAGAAAGCTCTGCACAAAGTGGCTTTTTATTTTCCTGCGCACCAGAAGCATGGGCAGCGCGCGGATAAGATAGGTGGTGCCCGCCATCACGGCGATGTAACACAGCATCTGCGCCGTCATGCAGGTACCTCCGTTTCCTTCACAGGCGCCAGCCACGCAAAGGCCAGCGCTGCGCACACCGTGCACAGGATAATGGAAAAGCCCGAGGAAATGTGCGCGTGCAGGAACGGCACATACCGCACAAGGCAGCTAAGCGCCGCAGCCAGTGCCGCCACGCCCAGCACAGGGCGGTGCGCCTTTGCCGCAGGCACCACAATGGCCACGAACATGCCGTACAGCGCCACACCCATGGCGCTTTGCACGCTTTGCGGCAGCAGAGCCCCCGCCACAGCGCCCGCCAAGGTGCCCAGCGCCCAGCCAAGGTAAGGCACAACGGCAACGCCCATAAAATAGCGCCTGCCCACCTCGCCCGGCTTTGAGGCGGATACGGCGAAAATTTCGTCTGTGATAAAAAAGCTCACCCAAAGCCTGTCTGCAAAGCGCACGCTTTTGTGCAGCTTCTGCGAAAGCGAAATGCTCATCAGCGCATAGCGCAGGTTGATGACAAGCTGCGTCAGGGCCATTTCCAGCAGCGTGCCGCCGCCGAAGATGACGCCGGCGCCCGCAAGCTGCCCGGCGCTTGTGAGGTTCGTCATGCTGATGAGCACGGTGGCGCGAAGGTCCATGCCGTTCACCGCACACAAGATGCCGAACGCAATGGAAACGGAAAAATAGCCAAGCCCGATGGGCACGCCGTCTAGAAAGCCGCGGCGAAAGCCGTTTTCAGCCGCCGGCCTTCGGCCCTCGGGCGTCTGCTCCTGCTGTGCCATGCCGCGCCCCCCTCAGCACCCGGCGCCCGCAAGGGCTTTTTTGCCTGTGGGGCAAAGCTGCGCAAGGCAGCAACGCTCGCAATACGGCCTGCGCGCCGTGCACACCGCGCGCCCGTGCAGCACGCAGCGGTGGCAGAAGTCGTTCGATTCCTCCGGCGGCAGCACCTTCACAAGGGCCTTTTCCACCTTCACCGGGTCTTTGGTGTCCTTCACAAAGCCCAGACGGTTCGACAGGCGAATGCAGTGCGTATCCGCCACTACGGCGGGCAGGCCGAACACGTCGCCGCGCACCAGATTGGCGCTTTTGCGGCCCACGCCGGGCAGCTTCAAAAGGTCCTCCATAGCCTGGGGCACCCGGCCGCCGAACTCGTTCAGCAGCATATTGCTCATGGCGGCAAGGTCCCGCGCCTTCGAGCGGCCCAGGCCGCACGGGCGCACGATGGCCTCTATATTGTCCGCCCCGGCGGCGGCCAATGCCTCCAGCGTGGGGTATTTGGCAAACAGCTCTTCTGTAATGATATTTACGCGCGCGTCGGTGCACTGGGCGGCCAGCCGCACGCTTACAAGCAGCTGCCAGGCGCTGTCATAATCCAGCGTGCACTCGGCAAGCGGATATTCCTCCTTCAGCCTGTTCACAATCTGCAAAGCATCCTGTTTTGTTCTCATGTGGCAAAACCTCCTCAAAACCGCCGGTCGGCGACCATTTTTATCATAGCATAAACAGCGCTTGTGCACAACCGCATTTCGTTGTATACTGGAAAAGGAAAGCTGAAAAACCACAAGATATGGAGGATGTACATGTACGCGGATATGTTGGACACCATCGGCTTTGTGGCCCAAAGCGATGCACAGGTGGCGCGGGCCATGCAGGGCGAGCTTTGCCGCCAGCGCCGGAACATTGAACTGATTGCCTCGGAAAACGTGGTATCGCCCGCCGTGCTGGCCGCAATGGGCAGCGTGCTGACGAACAAGTATGCCGAGGGCTACCCCGGCCGCCGCTATTACGGCGGCTGCGCCTGGGTGGACGAAGTAGAGGACATCGCGCGCGAGCGCGCCTGCCGCCTGTTCGGCGCGCAGCATGCCAATGTGCAGCCCCATTCGGGCGCGCAGGCCAACCTGGCCGTATATTTTGCGCTTTTGAACGTGGGCGACACTGTGCTGGGCATGGACCTTTCCAACGGCGGCCACCTCACGCACGGCAGCCCTGTGAACATGAGCGGCAAAAACTATCATTTCGTGCCTTACGGCGTGGACGAAAACGGGTTTCTGGATTATGAGGACTTGGCCCGCAAAGCGCGCGAGCACCACCCGAAGCTGATTGTGGCGGGCGCGTCGGCCTATGCCCGTACCATTGATTTTGAGCGCATAGGCCGAATTGCAAAAGAGAACGACGCCCTGTTCATGGTGGATATGGCCCACATTGCGGGGCTTGTGGCCGCGGGCCTTCACCCCAGCCCCGTGCCGTATGCGGACGTTGTCACCACCACCACGCACAAAACGCTGCGCGGCCCGCGCGGCGGCATGATTTTATGCAAAGAGGAATATGCAAAGGCCATCGACAAGGCCATCTTCCCCGGAACACAGGGCGGCCCGCTGGAGCATGTCATCGCCGCCAAGGCGGTGGCTCTGGGCGAGGCGCTGCGCCCGGAGTTTGCACAATATCAGCAACGCATTGTGGCAAATGCAAAGGCGCTGGCCGCAGCCCTTGTGCGCGAGGGCCTTGCGCTTGTAAGCGGCGGCACGGACAACCACCTGATGACCGTAGACCTGCGCGGCACCGGTGTGACGGGCAAAGAGCTGGAGGCCCGGCTGGACGAAGTGCGCATCACGGCAAATAAAAACACTGTGCCGAACGACCCGGCCTCGCCTTTTGTTACCTCCGGCCTGCGCATCGGCACGCCCGCCGTCACCACGCGCGGCTTTGGCGAGGCGGAGATGAAAGCCATTGCACGGTGCATTGCAGACACCGTGTTCCGCTTTGAAGAGACACGGCAGCACACGCTGGAAACCGTGCAGGCCTTGACGGAGCGGTTCCCGCTGTACGAGTAAGGCCGTGCGGCCTGTGCCGCAGGCGGAAAAGGAGGACTGGCATATGATATTGACGACGACGCCCACGGTGGAGGGGCACAGCATTCTGGAATATAAGGGCATCGTGTTCGGCGAGGTGATTGCCGGTATAGACGCCCTGAAGGATATTGCCGCAGGCTTTACAAATTTTTTTGGCGGCCGTTCCGGCAGCTATGAGGAAGAGCTGATAAACGCGCGCGAGGAGGCCTTGGCGGAACTGCAGCAGCGCGCGGCCGAACTGGGCGCCAATGCAGTGGTGGGCGTGGATGTGGACTATGAAGTGCTGGGCGTGAACAACGGCATGCTGATGGTAACAGCAAGCGGCACCGCCGTGTTGGTGTGAGTGCGGCACAGAATAATGCGAAAACGGGCGGCCCCGCCGGCAAAACTGTCGGCAGGGCCGCCCTGTTTTAGCGAAACGGCCAGCCGTGGCTGTGCCGGGGAAGTAAAAAGGCTTTCGCTGCCGGTTTCGAGCGCAGCGGGATGGCATTCAATACCAAAAGATGCAGCACGCAGCGGGAAGAACCCTGTTTACAGGGTGCGTGGCAAGGGATGCAGGAGGCAGAGAATACAGTGCCTCTTGAGAGGCTTGCCGGCAGCATGCCCTTCCGGGGCTTACGCAAGCCCCCGGCTTTGCCGGGGGGCCTGGCTTACAGCTGGGGGCCGGGCGCTCAGCGCCCGGCGCGCACACGGCGCCTGTGCCCGGCCCACAAAAGCCCGGCGCCCAGAAGGGCGGCCAGCGCCTGTGAAAGCGGCACCGCGGCCCAGGTGCCCCAAATGCCGCCCGCCGCTCCGGGCAGCACCAGCAGCAGCGCGAAGAGCAGCAGCGGTTCGCCGTAAATAAGCAGATAAGCGCCAGAATTGCGCGCTGTGGCATAAAAGTAGGAGGTCGTCATGCGCGAGAAGGCAGCGGGCAAGAGCCCTGCAAGGAACACGGGCAGAACGGCCGCCACCCGGCGCGTCACCTGCGGCGACGCGCCGAACAGCGCCGCAGCCTGCTCGCGCAGGGCAAACAGCCCTGCCATGCAGACGGCGGCCACGGCGGCGGAAAAAAGATAGGTGGCGTTCCGCGTATGGCGCGCGGCGCGCGCATCGCCCCGGCCGTGCGCCATGCTCACAAGCGGCTGGCTGCCGTCGCTGACGCCCTGAAGCAGAAGCAGCGTCACCGAGATGATATAGCTGATGGGGGCATAGCAGGTGACGGCGGCATCCCCGCCCACCAGTGCCGCGCTTTTGTTCACAAGCACCAGCGTGAGGTTGGGCGAAAAGGTGAGGCCGAACGGGCTGAGGCCCACAGCCAGCACCCTTTTTACCATGGCGGCGCTTTCGCCGTCCGGGCGCAGCCGGGGCTTGTGCCTTTTCAAAACCAGGAACACGGCGCACACGGCCAGCGTCACGGCCTGCCCCAGCACAGTGGCCACGGCTGCGCCCGCCATGCCGTACGGCAGCACCCAAACGAAAGTGTAATCCAGTACAATATTGGTGACAAACCCCGCCATCATGGCCGCCATGGCGGCCACGGCGCCGCCCATGTTGCGCAGAAAGGGGACAAGCCCGGTGCCCATCACCTGAAATATGGCCCCAAGGGCAATAAAGCGCAGGTATTCCTGCCCAAGCGCCAGAATGCCGCCGCCCGCCCCCAGCAGGCAAAGCAGCGCGGGGGTGCAAAGCAGAAGGCCCAGCGTCAGCGCAAGCCCGGCCGCGCAGAGCAGCAGCAGAGAGAGGCCAAAGTACCGGTCTTTATAATGTGCCTCCTGCCCGCCCAGGCAGATGGCGTACTGAATGGCGCCGCCCATGCCGATGCCCGTGCCCACGGCCTGCAGGAATGCCGTGAGGGGATATGCAATGTTGATGGCGGCCAGAGCCTCGTCGCCCAGCGCGTTGCCCACGAAAAAGCCGTCTGCAATGGCATACACCCCTGAGAGCGCAAAGGCCAGCATGGAAGGCAGCACACAGGCAAAAAAGCGTTTATCCAACTTCAAGGCGCACACTCCTCTCGGAAAAAGCGGTTGTAAAGCGCAGTGCAGGCCAAAAGGGCTTCGCTTTGCTGCGCGCCCATCCTCCGCCACACGGCGGCCTCGTGCGCATCCAGCTTCTGTGCAGTGCTCTCAAAAAAAGCGCGCCCCTGCGGCGTACACTCGATTTGCTTATTGCGCCTGTCGCCCGGTGCCGGGCAGAGCCGCACAAGCCCGCGCGCCAGAAACCCCTGCAGGACGCTGTGCACCGTTTGCTTTGGCACGGCCCATTGCGCGCAGATGGTTTTCTGGGTACACGGCCCCCGGGCCTGTGCAATAGACAGCACGACCAGCAGCTCGTGATAGGAAAGCCCGTTCTGCCTTGCCCATGCCTCGTACAGGGCGGATGTCTCGCGCCACAGCTCGTTGTAGCGCCCGGACAGCTCTGAAAAAGAAAGCGGCATAATTTCCTCCCTGCCGCACGGTGCGCCGCAAAGCGCTGTGCGGAAAATATAGTCCGAAATCGGACTAATATAACACGGCACCTTCTTTTCTGTCAAGAGGCTTTTGGCTCAGAAGGGGCGCCGGCAGCGAACAGGCGGACGGCCTTCGCCGTCCGCCTGTTTTTGCCGCTTTAGAACAACACCCCCCCAGCTGTGCTGGGGGGTGTAAAAAAGGCGTTCGCTGTCAGTTTCGAGCGAAGCGGGATGGTATTCAATACGAAAAAGCTGCAGCACGCAGCGGGAAGAACCCCGTTTACGGGAGGGCGGGGCAGGTGATGCAGGAGACAGAGAATATAGCGCCTCCTGAGAGGCTTTCCGGCAGTATGCCCTTCCAGGGCTTACGCAGGCCCCCGGCTGTGCCGGAGGGCCTGACTGGGTGTGGGAGCCTGCCGGCTGTGCCGGTGAAGGCCCCCGTACAAAGCTTTCGCCTCAGGCATTGCGCCGGGCGGCCGCCAGAGGCCGGGCAGCAGGCTTTTGAAGAAAGCCTTCGCCGAAACGGGGCTTTGCCCGGTTACGGGCTGAGGGGCAGGCTGTGCCGGTAAAAGGAGCCTCAGTGCATTTTGAGACACCTGCCGGTCATAAGCCCTTGCAGGGCTGAAACAGGCTGCAGGCTCAAACGGCGGTATGCCCGGCCGGGGCGCCGCTGTGCGCCTGCGTCAAAGCAGGCAGCGGCAGTGCCCCTCCAGCGCCTCGTAAAAGCGGGCGAGATGCAGCCCGTCTACAAGGGCATGGTGGCACAGCGCCGTCACCGGTATGCGCACACGCCCGCCCTCCTGCACATAGCGGCCCCAGGTGATGCGGGGGTTGCTGTCCGCCGGGGAAGGCACGGGCTGAATGAGGCTTTCGTAGGAAAGCCACGGCAGGGTAGAGACAAAGATAAGGCTGCCGGCCTCGTCTTCGCTGTCCTCCACACTGCGCGCCTGCCGCGCAGCCTTCTGCGCCTGCACGGCAAGGGGCAGATATTCGCTGAACGGCATGTCGCTGCGCAGTGTACAGTAGCAGTAGGTGCCGTCGTCCAGCGCGACGGTGTGCGAGGTGGGGCAGTGGCTGAATTCCACAATGCCGCCGCCCTCAATGCGCTGGCGGAATTCGGGCACGTCGTTCGCGGCCCTTGCGGCGCAGTAGCAAAGGCTGAGGAAAAAGGGCAGCCCCTCGCGTTTTACGGCCTTTGCAAAGTCCGTAATATCCGTTTTTACCGTGGCGCCCACATAGGGGTACGCCATGGCGCGAAAGTAGTCAAAGTGTTTCTTCCTGGGGTAAGCGGCCATGTCGATGCGGCGGGGCTGCATGGTGTCATCCTCCTTTGTGGGGCACAGGATACTGCGCGCAAGACATTTCCGGCATGCGGAGTAAGGTCTTATGCATGCTTTCAGCATATCACGAACGGGTGCTGCCGTCTATATGCGGGGCAAAGTCATCTATGGGCAAATATTTGAATATCTGAATGAGCACTGTGGGCGCAAACGCCAGTGAGGCAACCTGCCAGACCTGAGCCGCGCCCAGCGGAGTAACAGCGAATAGTCCGCTTAGGCCGGGCACAAACAGCACGGCAGCCAAAAGCACTGTGCCGCCGGCAAAGGCCAGCAGGGAAAAGCGGTTCGAGCCAAGGCCCAGCCGGAAGATGGGAGCTTTGCCGCGGCAGTTGAAACCGTGGAACAGGCGCGCCAGCGTGAGAGTGGCAAAGGCCATGGTGGCAGCAGCACTGGCGCCGCCCCATGCGTAGCCGAGATAGAAGGCAGCCATAGTGGCGGCAGCGATGAGCGCGCCCTGGCCGAAGATGCGCACTGCGGCGGGCTTATCCAGAATAGGGGCCTTGGGGTCTCTTGGCTTCTGCTCCAGCAGGCCGGGGCGCGCAGGCTCCATGCCGATGGCAATGGCGGGCAGGGAGTCTGTCAGCAGGTTGATAAACAGCAGGTGCACAGGCAAAAACGGTACCGGCAGGCCCATCACCGAGGCGTATACTACGCACAGAATACCCGCCATGTTGCCGGACAAAAGAAACTGAATGGCGTTTTTAATGTTGGTGAACACGCCGCGCCCATTCACCACTGCCTGTACAATGGTGGCGAAGTTATCGTCCGATAGAATCATGGATGCGGCATCCTTGCTGACCTCTGTTCCGGTGATGCCCATGGCCACGCCGATGTCTGCCTGTTTCAGGGCCGGGGCGTCGTTCACGCCGTCGCCTGTCATGGATACGATGCACCCGCGCCGCTGCCATGCGGCTACGATGCGTATCTTGTGTTCCGGCGAAACGCGCGCATATACTGCCACCTTCGGCAGTACTTCGTCCAGTGCGGCATCATCCATGGCGTCCAGCTCTACGCCGGAAAGCGCCATGTCGCCATCGGAAAAAATGCCTATCTGCCGGGCAATGGCGGCAGCAGTGGTTTTGTGGTCGCCCGTTATCATTACAGTGCGGATACCGCCGCGCTTCGCATCGGCCACCGCCTGCACAGATTCAGGCCGCGGGGGGTCCATCATGGCCACAAGGCCTACAAAGGTGAAATGCGCCTCGTCCTCAAATTTGAGTTCACGCACCTCAGGCAGCTGGCGCATGGCAAAGGCAAGCACGCGCAGGCCGTCCTGCGAAAGAGTGTCGTTTACCTGCATGATCTGCGCACGCCGCTCATCCGTCATGGGCACTGCCCCGGAAGATGTCAGAAGAAAGTCTGCACGCTGCAAAAGCACGTCGATGGCGCCTTTTGTCAGCAGAGTGGGCTGGCCGTCCAGCATATGCAGGGTGCTCATCAGCTTGCGGTCTGAATCGAACGAAAGCTCCTGCAGGCGAGGGTGATACTGCCGGTACAGTGTTTCATCTACTTCCAGTGCATCGCCTATCTGCACAAGGGCCACTTCAGTGGGGTCGCCGATGGAGGTGCCCTCCGCCTCATTGGTGGTGGCGTCGCTGGCAAGCAGGCCTATTTTTACAAGCAGGCGCTGCGGCTCGTTGGCAAGCGAAAGCTCCGCCGTGTCTGTCAGCATGCCGTCGGCCCACAGCTTCTGCACGGTCATGCGGTTTTGCGTCAGTGTGCCTGTCTTGTCTGAGCAAATCACAGATACGGCGCCAAGACTTTCCACCGCTTTCAGGTCCTTCAAAATGGCATTTTGCCGGGCCATTTTCTGCGTGCTCATGGCAAGCACAATGGTGACGATAGAGGAAAGCGCCTCCGGAATGGCGGCTACAGCCAGCGCCACGGCAAACATCAGAGAATCCAACAGAGGCATATGGCTGCGGAATACAGACAAAAGGAATACGCCTGCGCACACCACCAGAATGATGGTGGCCAGCTTTTTAGAAAAATCGTCCAGGCTTTTCTGCAGCGGCGTGCGGCGCTGCTGTGTCTGATTCATCAGGGCGGCTATTTTGCCAAGCTCGGTGTGCATGCCGGTGACGGTGACAAGTACAGCAGCACGTCCATAGGTGACGAGCGAGCCGGAGAAAACCATGTTTTTCTGATCGCCCAGGGCAATGTTTTCCCCTGCGAGAGCATCGGCCGTCTTTTCTACGCTTTCGCTTTCTCCCGTCAGTGAGCTCTCGTTCACTTTCAGCGAGAAGTTTTCCAAAATGCGTCCGTCTGCAGCCACGAGGTCGCCCGCCTCCAGCAGCAGGATATCGCCGGGCACAAGCTGCGCCACGGGCAGTTCCGTGCGCTGGCCGCCGCGCAGCACTTTGGCGCTGGGCGAGGCCATGGCCTTCAGGCTGGCGAGAGATTTTTCCGCCTTGAAATACTGCACGGTGCCAAGCGCCGCGTTCAAAAGAAGCACAGCAAAGATAACGATGGTGCTCTCTGCATTGCCGGACAGCATGGAGATGACGGCCGCCGCAATAAGAATGACCACCAGAAGGTCCTTGAACTGTTCGAAAAAGACGGCGGCAGCAGATTTCTTTTTGCCCTCGCACAGCTGATTGGGGCCGTGTTCACGCAGGCGTGCTTCGGCCTGCACGGTGCTGAGGCCCTGCGGCGAGGCGGAAAGGCTTTGCAGCGCCCGCTGCGGAGTTTGGGAAAAGAAAGGTTTTGTCATGCGTTGTCCTCCTGACAGTATGATGGGCTTTGAATGAAGGGGTAAAACATCTGGCCGGAAAATAAAAAAGACTTTCCGGCGGCTGTGTTCAACCGTCGAAAAGTCTGATTGCCGGCAAAAAACGGCGTGTGCCACCAGGCCCTTTTCAGAGGCCGAACTGTTGACGGTACACACAAAGGGCAGCGGCCCCTTGCAACGACTCCCTTTTCAACTTTACCCTGTTTTGTTTGCGCCGGGCACAAAGGCCCGCGCGGCCTGACGCCCGGTGCGGGGGAAAGACAAAGGTGGCATAGCATGCACGGGCGGGCAAAGTCAAGGTAAAACGTGTGAAATGTATCGGTGGCCTTATTCTGTGCCTGCCGTAAAAATGCCTGCCCCCTAGCTGAAGATATGTATGCGGCCGTTGAAAATAAAATAATAAACCTGCACAGGCTAAAAAAGCAGCGGCTGCTGCTACAGCTGCACGCACTGCGTAGCGATGCGGCGGCGGAATACGGCGTCATGCTCTGTGAACAACAGGGTGGGGGCGTATTCCAGAACCAGTGATTCCAGCTGTTCGCGTGCGGTGATGTCAAGGTAATTCAGAGGCTCATCCCACACATACAGGTGTGCGCTTTCACACAGGCTTTTTGCCAGCATAGCCTTTTTCTTCTGGCCTTCGCTGGCCTGCTCCAGCGGAAGGGAAAACTGTGCACGCGAAAAGCCGAACTTGCGCAGAATGGCAAGAAAGCGGCTTTCCTCCAGCCCGTGCGCGAGGGCAAAGGCGTGCGGAGTGCCGCACACGCCCTCCGCTGTCTGTGCCACATACGAAAGGCGTATGCCGCCTGCCAGCCACACGCCGCCCTCTGTGCGAAGGCCGGCAATTTTTTGCGGCAGAATGGCGCGCAGCAGGCTGGTTTTTCCGCAGCCGTTCGGCCCGCACAGGGCCACGCGCCCGCCCGCAGGCACGGTGAAGCTCACCGGCCCGCACACCTGTACGCTGCCATAGAAAACACGCGCACCGTCAAAGCGCGCCGCGCACGGCTGTATGCAGGGCAGGGGCGAAAGCTTCAGCGCCTCAGCGGCGTCGCTGTCCGCCAAAAGGCCGCGCTGCGCTGCGGCGGCCTGTGCTTTGCGCGCCTCGATGCTTTTGGCGCACTTCATCATTTTGGCGGCCTTGTGGCCAAGGTAGCCGCGGTCCGGCCGCAGGCCGGAATTCCGCTGGCCCCTCTTTTCGCCTTCGGCCTTCCGGGCAAACTGCGCGGCGCGCTGCGCCGCTTCGTCCAGGCGCTTTGCCTCGCGGCGCAGCTTATCGTTCTGAGACTGCTCGAAGGCGAGGCGCTTGTCCGTCTCGCCGCGGTACACTTCCCAGTTTCCGGCAATGAGGTGCGGGCCGCTGGCCTCCAGACACAGCGTATGCGTGGTGCAGGCGTTCAGCAGCGCGCGGTCGTGTGAGGCCACAATGAACCCCCGCTTGCGCGCAAGGTAAGCGGCCACAGCCTCGCGCGCGGGTTCATCCAAGTGATTGGTCGGCTCATCCAGCAGAAGAAAGCGATCTTCCCCCGCAAACAGCATGGCAAGCAGAAGCTTGGTGGCCTCACCGCCTGAAAGGGTGGAAAACGGCCGGAACAACGCCTCTTCCGCCACGCCCAAAAGCCCAGCCTCGCGCGCAAGGGCCCAGTCCCCGGCGCCGGGAAACAGGCGCCCGGCAATTTCATAGGCGCACAATTCTCCCTCTGGCACATTGAATGGAAACAATGCCGCCGCGCAGGGCATGGCAATGTGCCCGGCAGCGGGTACAAGCACGCCGCAGAGCAGGCGCAGAAGCGTGCTTTTGCCCCTCCCATTTGCCCCTGCCAGGCCCAGCCGCCAGCGGGAATCGAGTGAGAGGGAAACGTGTTCGAACACAGGCCCCGGCGCACCGGGGTAAGAAAATGAAATATCCTTTATTGTGATTAAAGCCATACGGCGTGCCTCCTTTGCACAAGGCGCGGCGCAGGGCGGGCGCAGGCCCGGCCGGCTTTGCCGCGCAGGTGTTCTGCCGGTTGGGCGCGTTTTTGCGCAGCCCCGGCAGGCGAAAAAAGAGAAAGCCGCGGGGCGGCACGCATGCCCCGCGGCTTTGCGGCGCTGTGGCCCGCACCTGACGCGCGGCGCCCGCCCAGGGAGGGGAAGACGCACGCGCGCAGGGCCGGCCGGACAGCCGCCTGTGAAAAGACGCAAAAAAGGGAAGGCTGCGCGCCCGCCGCCCCCACAGGGGCAGGCGAATACCCCGCTTTGTGCAAAGCAAAACAAAGCACCGGCGCAAAACGGCAAAGCCCGCGCCGGAAAAGCCTGTTCGCTCACACATTTACAGGGTATTGCGCATCCTTCCACACCTTTCTGCAACTGTTGTATTCTGAGCGCATCATACCATATGCCGGCCTGTTTTGCAAGGGGGCGCTTGCACAAAGGAACGGCTTGGAGTATCATAAGATACCCGCCCGGAAAAGACGCGCCGGTAAAAGGCGGCAGAGCGGCCTGAGGCACGCCGGGGCGGGCGGCACGAAAAATGCAGGAGGGTCAGGCATGGCGGATGTGGACATGAAAAGCTGGGTACGGGCGTTTGAAGGGCAGATGAAGGCCGAGTTTGGCGGCAGGGTGTGTTTTCTGGGCCTGCAGGGCAGCCGCGCACGGGGCGAAGCGCACGCGGGCAGCGATATTGATGTGGTGGCCATACTGGATAAAGTGTCATTGGACGAGCTGGCGCGCTATCGTGCTGTTCTGGAAAAACTGCCGCACTGTGAGCTCGCCTGCGGCTTTATTTCTGGAAAAGAAGAGCTTTGCCGGTGGGAACCCTCCGAGCTTTTGCAGTTTTATTTTGACACAGTGCCCGTGTGCGGCACGCTGGATTTCCTGCGCCCGGCGCTCACGCCGCAGGCGGCGCAGCATGCCGTGCTTTCGGGTGCGTGCAGCATCTACCACGCCTGTGTGCACAATTATGTACATGCGCACAGCGGCGAAGCCCTGCGCAGGCTGTGCAAGACGGCGCTGTTTGTGCTGCGCGCCCAGAATTATTACGAAACGGGTGTGTTTCTGCGCACCGGGTGCGAACTGGAGGCTGCGCTGGACGGCCAGGCGGCCTGTGTGCTGTGCGGCACGCAGGCGTTTGCTGCGGGCACAGCGGGCTTTGAAGAGACATGCGGCCTGCTGCTGAACTGGACGGGCGGCCTCATACGCCGGTACGGCGAGGCCCCGCAGGTGCCGTAACTGCGGGGTGCAGGCTGAAAATTCCATAATGCGCCGGGGCGGTTTGCGCATTGTCAAACCGCCCCGGCGCGGTGTATAATAAAGCTGCCGAAACACAACGCATCAAAAAGGAGGGGGCCTTGCCCATGGCATATATCGATTGCAAGCTGAAAAGCCAGCTCTTGCAGAGAACGGTGGCGGTGAAGCTGTATTTCCCTACAGACCTGCCCGCCGAAGTGGGCAACACGGTGAAGGGCGTGCTGACGCTGCTGCACGGATACACCAACTGCGGGGAGGACTGGCTGCAGATGACGTCTGCCGCGCGATATGCGGCGGACAACGGCCTTGTTCTCATCATTCCGGATTGTGACAATTCCTTTTATCAGAACATGGTGTACGGCGGGGCGTATTATTCCTTCATGACGGAAGAACTGCCGCTTTTGCTGCGCACCATTTTCCGCCTTTCGCCCCCGCGCAGCCAGAATTACATTGCGGGGCTTTCCATGGGCGGGTACGGCGCGCTGTATCTGGGGCTTTCCCGCCCGGACATCTGGGCGGGCTGCGCCAGCTTTTCCGGTGCGGTAGACCTTGCCCTGATGCTGCGCGACCCGGCCGTGCCCGGCGTGCGCGAGACGTTTGCACCTATCTTTGGCGACGGCCTTGCCCTGCCGCCTGCAAGCAACCTGCACTATCTGGCCGGGCAGGCGGCGCAGCTTTCGCCCGCCCGCCAGCCGAAAATTTTACTGACGAACGGCTTTCAGGACGAAGAGCCCTATTTCATCGCCATGCAGAACGATTCCCTGCATGAGACGCTGCGCCGCCTGCAGCTGGCGAACTATAAGCGCCTGCAGTGGAACGGCGTGCACGAATGGAACTTTTGGGACAGAAGCCTTGTATATGCTATCGATTACTTCTTTGCGCCCGGCTATGCGGCCAAAAAGCTGGGCGACTGGCGCAGCGGCGCCGTAGAGGCGAGCTGCGGCGCATAATGCGCCGCGCAAATATACAGAAAAGGAGGGGCGGCCAATGAGCAGCCCTTTGGCGGACAGGCTGCGCCCGCGTACACTGGACGAGGTGTGCGGCCAGCGCCATTTGCTGGCGCCGGGGTGCGTATTCCGCCGCGCGGTAAGCGGCCCGCGTGTGCCCAACATGATATTTTACGGCCCGCCGGGCGTGGGCAAGACGACGGTAGCGCGCATTCTTGCAAAGCAAAGCGGCATGCTGCTGCACCAGCTGAACGGCACCAGCGCGGGCACGGCGGATATCAAAAGCGTGCTGGCGGACGTGGGCACCTTCGGCGCGCACAGCGGCGTGCTTTTGTATTTGGACGAAATACAGTACCTGAACAAAAAGCAGCAGCAGAGCCTGCTGGAATGTTTGGAGGACGGCAGCGTCACGCTGATAGCCTCCACCACAGAAAACCCGTATTTCTATGTATACAACGCGCTTTTGTCGCGCGCGGCAGTGTTCGAATTCAAGCCCCTTTCGCCTGAGGACGTTCTGCTGGGGCTGAAAAACGCCCTGCGCCGCCTTTCCGATGAGGGTATGCCTGTGCGCGCCGAGGAGGGCGCGCTGGAGCTGCTGGCGGAAAGCTGCGGCGGCGATATGCGCAAGGCGCTGGGCAATTTGGAATTTGCCGTGCTGGCTGCGCGGGAACAGGATGACGGACGCCTTGTGACGCGGCAGGACGCTGCGGGCGCGGCGCCGCGCGGCGCCATGCGGTATGACAAAAGCGGCGACGGCCATTACGACTGCATCTCGGCCCTGCAGAAAAGCATCCGCGGGTCGGACCCGGACGCTGCGGTGCACTACCTTGCGCGCATTTTGGAGGGGGGCGACATGCTCTCGGCCTGCAGGCGGCTGCTGGTGATAGCGGCAGAGGACGTGGGCCTTGCCTACCCCATGGCCATGGCGGTGACAAAGGCCTGTGTGGACAGTGCCCTGCAGCTTGGCATGCCGGAGGCGCAGCTTCCCCTTGCCGAGGCAGCCATCCTGCTGGCCACTGCGCCCAAAAGCAACAGCGCGCACAACGCCATTCTAAAGGCGGCCGCGGATATCCGTGCGGGCAAAGTGGGGCCTGTGCCGCGCCAGCTTCAAAACAGGCATTTTGACGGTGACGACGCCGCTGTAAAGGGCCAGAACTATTTGTACCCGCACGATTATGCGAACCACTGGGTTGCCCAGCAGTATCTGCCGGATGAATTGCGCGGCACGGTGTACTATGAATACGGCGACAATAAAACAGAGCAGGCGGCTAAAGCCTATTGGCAGAAGGTCAAGGGGTAGCGGCGGCCTGCGCCCTGCGGCCGGCTGCGAAAAAGCGCGCCGGCTTGTTTGCCGGTTTCGGAGATCGCCGGCTGAGCCGACGGAGATATCCCGTAAAAAGGCTTTCGCTTCCAGCATCGGGCGAAGCGGGGCGCTGACATGAAAGCCCCGATAAAAGAAGACTGCTGGAACGGTGAGCGCACGCTTGCGGTCTGCATGGCATGTATTGCAAGAGCAATAAAATGCAGTGCGTCTTGAGACGACTGCTCAAGCTATCGGCTCAGCCGGTAGCTGTGATTTATCTTCCATGGCCGCACAGGCTGGGGGCACAGACCCCGGAAAGGAGGCGCCCGCATGAGGCGCACAGAGAAATACGGCACGCCCGCAGCGCAGCTTCGCGCCTTGACACTGCAGGAAAAGGCATCGCTTTTAAGCGGGCGCGGCTTCTGGCGCACAAAGGCCATACCGGAAAAGGGCGTAAAAAGCCTGTTCATGGCGGACGGGCCGCACGGCGTGCGCAAAGAGGACAAGCTGCACGCGCGCCGCAACGGCGGCGCCAGCGTGCCCGCCACCTGCTTTCCCTGTGAGGGTACGCTGGCGTGTTCGTTCGACGTACACCTTGTGCGCCGCGTGGGGCAGGCCATGGGGGAAGAAGCTGCGTCCCAGGGCGTGGGCCTTCTTCTGGGGCCGGGGCTGAATATGAAGCGCAGCCCCCTTTGCGGGCGGAACTTTGAATATTTTTCCGAAGACCCTCTGCTTGCCGCCGCGCTGGGGCAAGCTATGGTGGAGGGCATTCAGGCGGCGGGCGTGGGCGCATGCGTGAAGCATTTTGCAGTGAATAACCAAGAGGAAAAGCGCATGAGCATTTCCGCCGACGTGGACGAGCGTGCGCTGCGTGAAATTTACCTGCGTGCCTTTGAGCTGGTGGTGAAGGGTGCAAAGCCTGCCGCCGTGATGGCAAGCTATAACAAGGTGAACGGCACCTATGCCTGCGAGCACATGCACCTTCTGCGGCAAATTTTGCGCGGAGAATGGGGCTTTCAGGGCCTTGTGGTGAGCGATTGGGGCGCTGTGGCCTCGCGCCCGGCGGGCGTTGCCGCCGGGCTGGACCTGGAGATGCCGTCCTCCGGCGGCATCAACGACAGGGCCGTGGTGCGCGCCGTGCGCAGCGGCGCGCTGAGCGAAAGGGCTGTGGACGAGGCCGCGCTGCGCGTGCTGCGCGCGGCAGACCGCTATGCCCTGCCCGCAGTGCGCCGCGCGCCTGCGCCGCCCGCGGCGCACCATGCGCTCGCCGTGCAGGCTGCAGCCCAAAGCGCCGTGCTTTTGAAGAATGATGGCCTGCTGCCGCTGGCCGAGGGGGCGGATGTAGCCGTGGTGGGCGCGCTGGCCGGGCCGGATTTCAAGTATCAGGGCGCAGGCAGCAGTTTTGTGAACGCCGCCCGCCCGGAAAGCCTTTTGCAGGCTTTGCGCGCGGCGGGGCGCAGGGTGCGCTATGAGCCGGGCTATTCTGTGCAGCAGGGCCGCGGCGGCGCCGCGCTGGCAGCGCGCGCTGTGCAGCTGGCAAAGCGGGCCCATACGGTGGTGTACTGCATGGGCCTGACAGACCTGTATGAGACGGAGGGGTATGACCGCGCCCACCTCCGCCTTCCGGCGGGCCAGCTTGCCCTTCTGCGCCGCCTTGCCGCGGTGAACCCGCGTGTGGCGGTGGTGCTGGCCGCGGGCGGCCCAGTGGAGGCGGGTTGGATGAAATATGCAGGCGCCGTTCTGTATATGGGCCTTGCGGGCGAGGGCGCGGGCGAGGCAGCGCGCAGGCTTTTGTACGGCGTGCAGGTGCCCGGCGGCAGGCTGGCGGAAACGTGGCCCCTGCGCCTTTCCGACACCCCGGCCTGGCGCCACTTTCCCATGGGCCCGCGCAGTGTGAGCTATAATGAGAGTATTTACATCGGTTACCGCTATTACGACAAAGCGGGCGCCGGTGTGGCCTTTCCGTTCGGATACGGCCTTTCCTATACATCATTCGCCTATTCCGGCCTGCAGCTTTCCACCGCGAACCTGGCCCGGCACGAGGCGCTGGCACTTTCGTTCCGCGTGCGCAACACTGGCGCGCGTGCCGGGCGCGAGACGGCGCAGGTGTATCTTTCGCGCACAGACTCAAGCGCGCACCAGCCGGTGCGCACCTTGGCGGGCTTTGCCGGGGTGGAGCTGGCCCCCGGCGAGGAAAAAACAGTGCGCATTGTGGTGCCGCGCACGGCATTCGAATGCTGGGACGCAGGGCGCGGCCGCTTTGCAGTGGAGGCAGGGCCCTGCGAGGTGTGCGTGGGCCCCGACAGCCGCACGCTGCCGCTGCGCGCTGCGCTGACGGTGCAGGGCGACACGCTGCTTTTGACGCATGTGCACAGTGCGGCGGGCCCCTATGGCCATTTCCGGGGCAACGCTTTTCCGGATGAAGCGTTTGAAGAGCTTTTGGGCAGGCGTCTGCCCTGCCCGAACCGGGCGCCTGCGCGCGGCAGCTATGGGCCAGACACCACGCTGGGTGAGATGAACGGCGCGCCTGCGCGCGCTGTTTCAAGGCTGGCCTTTCTTGTGGCGCGCTGCGGCCTGCGCTTTTCCAAAAACCCGGCGGTGAACCGGCGCGTCAGCCTCGCCAGCACGCGGGACCTTCCCTTCAAAAACGTGCGCCTGAATGTGGGCGCTGTGCTGGGCGAGGGCGGCGTGCAGGCCCTGTTGCGCCTTTTGAACGGCGCGCACGGCAGAAGCAGACGGGCTAAATGACAGAGCGAATCGTCAAACCAAGTGCAACAGGAAGCAGGTTCAAAGTTCCATCAATCCTGAGCGTAATGGAAGTTAAGCACCTTACGAGGCCTGGCGTTCAACAACGCCAGGCCTCGTTTTAATGTGGCGGTAGCGGCACAGGAAAGGTTCCTGCCTCTGGGATAAAACTCC
>ENA-ORTH01001342-ORTH01001342.1-human-gut-metagenome-genome-assembly--contig:-NODE-1342-length-25244-cov-31.244194_pt1 | contig 25244 bp, 20 predicted proteins | sample MGYA00241914_ERZ509192 | MGnify/ENA primary metagenome ERZ509192 (study PRJEB26280, sample SAMEA2338826) | human gut metagenome | biome: human gut; feature: human-associated habitat; material: faeces... | reverse complement strand
CCGTACCATAGTGGATTATGGCTGAAACACCACTTGTTTTTGAAATCGCCACGTTCGCGGTTCTTGCCGTCTTTTTCGTGGTCGACTTGTTTATCATCGGACGTAAGCCCCATGTGCCCTCCACCAAGGAATGCGTGCAACATATCGCGTTCTTTGTGGTCATGGCGTTGATCTTCGGCGGACTTATGTGGTTCTTCGCGGGATCGAAGCCGGCCATCGAATTTTATTCGGGCTGGCTTACGGAATATTCGCTGAGTATTGATAATCTATTCGTCTTCGTCATCATCATGTCGAATTTTGCGGTGCCAAAACAGCTGCAGAAATTCGTGCTGTCCATCGGCATCACCATCGCATTGGTGTTGCGCGGCGTGTTCATCCTCATCGGCGCGGCCATTATCGCCCGCTTCACCTGGGTGTTCTTCCTGTTCGGCGCGTTCCTCATCGTCACCGCCATCAAGTTGGTCACCGGGGGAGACGAAGATGAGGAATATCATGAGAATGGCTTGATCCGCACATTGCGCAAGGTCATCAAGATCACCGATGAGTATGACGGAGAAAAGTTGCGTACCGTCAAAAACGGTGCCAAGTATTGGACTCCGATGCTGATCGTCTTTCTGACCATCGGAACCACCGACGTGATGTTTGCTTTTGACTCCATTCCTGCGATTTTCGGTTTGACGAAGGATCCATTCATTGTGTTCACATCCAATGTGTTCGCGTTGCTCGGTTTGCAACAGCTGTACTTCCTGCTTGGCGAGCTGCTCGACAAACTTGTCTACCTGCCGTTGGGTTTGTCCGTGGTGCTCGGCTTTATCGGCGTCAAGCTCATCATGGAGGCATTGCACGGCAATTCGCTGCCGTTCCTCAATGGTGGGCAGCCGATTTCCTGGGTGCCGGAAGTTCCCACATGGCTATCTCTTGCCGTTATCGTCCTTGCGATTGGTGGCGCGGCTTTGGCAAGTGTTCTTAAGATGCGCACCATGAAAGCGAACGAAAAGTGACAGTCCGGCAAACGTTGGGAGAATAGAGCTTTTCTATTCTCCTACGGAATTGTGAGCGCTCACAACACGCCTCGTTTTGAGGTGGAAGTGGGCGCTTTTTGCTAGTAGACTATGCCACTGGAAACAGGGTCGTCAGATCCCAAATCAATATCAACAAGAATAGGCAGGCATTCATGCGTAAAGCCAAGATCGTAGATACCATCGGTCCAGCTACCGAGTCCCTGGAAGGCATCACCAGCCTTGTCGAAGCAGGTATGGACGTCGCTCGTCTGAACCGCTCCCATGGCACTCCGGAAGACCACCTCAAGGTCTACAACAACCTCCGCGCCGCCGCCAAGGCCACCGGCCGCAACGTCGCAGCCCTGGTTGATCTGCAGGGTCCGAAGATCCGTTGCGGTTGGTTCAAGAAGAACGCCGACGGCGAAGACAAGGTCCAGCTGACCGAAGGCCAGGAGTTCGTCATCACCACCGACGATATCGAGGGCGACGAGCATATCACCTCCACCACCTTCAAGGGCCTGCCGGGCGATTGCCATGCTGGCGACCCGATCCTCATCGATGACGGCAAGGTTCGCCTCGAGGTCACCAAGGTCGAAGGCAACAACGTGTACACCAAGGTTGTCGTGGCCGGACCGGTTTCCAGCCACAAGGGTATCAACCTGCCGGGTGTCGCGGTGTCCCTGCCGGCTCTGACCGAGAAGGATGAAGCCGATCTGCGTTGGGCTATCCGCACCGGCGCCGACATCATCGCCATGTCCTTCGTGCGTTTCGCCACCGACATCGACCGCGCCCACGAGATCATGGACGAGGAAGGCCGTCGCATCCCGGTCGTCGCCAAGATCGAGAAGCCGCAGGCTCTTGAGAACCTTGAAGAGATCGTCAAGGCCTTCGACGGTATCATGGTCGCCCGTGGCGATATGGCCGTCGAGTGCCCGTTGGAAGAGGTTCCGCTGGCTACCAAGCGTTGCATCGAGCTGGCTCGTCAGTACGCCAAGCCGGTTATCGTGGCCACCGAAGTCCTTGGCTCCATGGTCAATTCTCCGGTCCCGACCCGTGCAGAGGCTTCTGACTGCGCCAACGCCGTCCTCGACGGTGCCGACGCCACCATGACTTCCAACGAGACCGCCGTCGGCAAGTACCCGGCAGTCACCGTGAGCACCATGAGCCGCATCTCCTCCTTCGCCACCGAGCACGGTTTCGACCGTATCCCGGAACTGAAGAACCTGGATATGTCTTCCACCGGCGCCGTGTCTTCCGCAGCTGTGGATCTGGCTGATAAGCTGAACGCCAAGGCTATCGTTGCCTACACTCAGACTGGTTCCACCGTGCACCGCGTGTCCCGCGAACGCCCGGCCACCCCGATCTATGGCATCACCAACAACGAGCACACCTATCACTGGCTGGCTCTGTCTTGGGGTACCGAGTCCTTCCTGCTCGATGAGGATTACCACGACAAGTCCCGTAAGGACCTGATGATCTTCACCGATAAGGTCCTGAAGGATGCCGGCAAGGTCACCGATGGCGACAAGATCGTTGTGCTGAGCTCCGCCCAGGGCGAGCACCAGCCGGGTCGCACCGATTCCATCTACGTCCACACTGTCGGTGCTTGCGACTGAGATGCGTTTCGGTCAGTGACTGACTGATTAGCGAATAGGAGGGCTTCCGTCCGTTTGGATGGAAGCCCTCCTATTGTTTTCGGATGATGTTGGTTTGTGGCCGATTTATAGATTGCGATAGGTTGTGATCAAGGTGTCGAGTATGGTGCGAAACGCCGACCACTCAAGGACTTTGCGAAATCTTTTTTCTGTGTTAAAATAATCAAGTTGTGCGAAAGCCCCTGTATCCCAATTGGTAGAGGAGACAGCCTCAAAATCTGTACAGTGTGGGTTCGAGTCCCACCGGGGGCACCGGATTGATGAACAGCCGCGGACGGGTATCACCCGCCGCGGCTTTCTTGTTATCTGACAACATGTGCAGTTACGTGGTGGCTCAGTGCCTTCCATCCACCAGGCGATACGGGTTACAAGGACTAAACGTGGTGTTTTAGATTTTTTGAATAGGATATTTTCACGGTTGACGGTGCTGTCATGGCTTGATGATTCCGGCGTCTTCCTCGTGGCGGATGAATGTAAGCGAGTGAATGGAAACCGGAAAAGCAAGAGAGTGGCGCAGTTCAAAAACAACGAATAGTGTAACGTCATTCCTTCGAATCTCGAACCGGGGCGTGATATGGTTTTATCTCTGGAGGGGACGGCGACCATGAGGAAAGGCGAGACGAAACCGCCGAAATCATTCACCGAAGCGACACTGCTCGCAGCGATGGAACATGCCTCGCGTTTCGTTGACGACAAGGATCCTAAGGAAGCATTGGACGACGACGAATCGCATTCAGGCGGTATCGGCACGCCTGCCACTCGTGCCGAAGTAATTGAGAAACTTATCCAGTCCGAATACGTGAAACTCAAGGGCAAACAGTTGCGTTCCATCTTGACGGGACGGAACCTGATTACGGTTGTATCCCCGGAGCTCAGGAACGTGGAGTACACGGCAAGGATGGAACAAAAACTATCGCAGGTCGAACGTGGCGAACGGTCTACGTTAGAAGTCATGAACCTGTTCAGGAAAGAAGTTGCAGGGATTCCCAGGCAAGTGGGGGAGATCGTCAGACTGAACGGGGACGCCATTCGGCCACGACAACAGAATCCGGAGACAGAATCATATGGACTATGCCCAAAATGCGGCCAACCGGTCATCCGAAAAGGCAAATTCTGGCAATGCTTGACCGACAAACGAGAAAAACAATCCGACGGCACATGGCAGACAGTCAGCGGCTGCGGCTGGAAACTCTGTCAAACCATCTGCAGCAAAAACCTCACCGATCCGATGGTGCGAACTCTGCTCGAAAAGCACCAGATCCACGTCAACGGTTCCACCTCACAAGCCGGTAAAAAGTTCTCCGCAAGCCTGATTCTAAATCCGGACAACACGGTCAAATTTGATTTCAGTCAGTGAAGATATTTGCGAAGATAAATACCGGACGGTGAAGCGGGGAAGAAAGTTTACCTCCGCACCTCACCATCCGTTTGGTATCTAGTTCTGAATGGTCTATTCTAAACCGATTGAATCAAATGGTTTAATTTTCTTCGTCCTCGTCTTCGCTGCCCTCGTGGAGTTCTGCCTTACCTCCAAGCGAGGCTAGCAGTGCAAGCACGAGTACTGAGAGGAGTCCCGCCAGCAAGGCTAAAAGTTTATATTTGAACTTTTTTGTTTCGGTGTCTTTGTTTCCTTTGAGTTGAACTATCGCTATCATCTTATCGATGATTTTTTCTTTCTGTTCGAATGATATGTCGCTCTGTTCAGCGAGGCTTGCCAGCAGTGCAAGAATTACGTCGCAGGATTCATTAAATGATTTAACATTACCCTGATCCTCTTTCAGCACTTCCAGCATGGTTTCTTGGAAGCAAGACATAACATCTCTTGTGGTGGCGGCGAATTCAGGGAATTGCAACAATGCAGTTTTTGCGACTTGCGGATCCATGTTTGGCAATTCCGACGCGAATTTCATCACTTTGTCTTTTGACATATGTCGGAAATCGGGGATATCCAGAATCTCCAGCACCTCTTGCTCAGTCAATTGTTTTCCGGCCATAAAAACTCCTCATAGTGCGCTGACAAACTTTGGAAACTATCTGGCATGCTGATACTGCGACAGTGGGGGTGAAGCTACCTCTTTCGCTTCTGACGAGCTTCCGTGTCGTTTTGTGGAAGATCGTCATCGTCGAATTCTCCCATATAAGTCACATCGTGATATTGCTCTCCATCGTATTCGTAACCAGTATATGGGTAGCCGCGTTGTGTGGTTCCCTGATATGGTTTGAACTCGGCTTCTGCCTCTTCCTTGGAGTAGAAGTCAGAGTCGAACCAGACTCCCTCTTGCTCTTCGTCCCAGCCGATTTTTGTGGCTTTGAAAACGTGTCTCATTTCATATTCCTTTCAGTTGTTGTAGCTGCGGAAGTCTTCTTCAGAGTCACAGATGGAATCTGAAGAGATACTGTTCTTATGGCTGCATTCAGTGCATTTCCATACGTAGTGATGGGCATCAAAACCCGACTAGCTGTTCAGCTGTGCATTGTAGCGATCACAATACCAGTCGATGCCCGGAAATCTATCGTTCATGGAACTATCCATCCTTTCCTCAGACCGTTCGCGGAACTGTATCCGTCGTTGGATCCAGCTTCGTTGCTTAAGCGTTCCGTACTGTCAAGTATGGCAGAGACGGTGTGAAAGCATTGAAAATACATTCGGCATTGCGGTGTCAGGCGAATTTCGATCCTCGCTTTCGTCCAATCTTTTGTGTCATTATGCCGCAGCTGTTATAGCGTTTTTTACGGTGCCAACTGAATTTGTGAGATGGCTTTTGAACTTAATTGTGCAGTATGAAGGCATGTTGCTGGGGCAAAGATTGAGGCTATGAGCTTCTTCTTACTGGATATTTGCTCTCCGGAATACTCGGCCTGCGTTGACGGGCCAGCTGAAGTACATGATTTGCTGTGCCTGTTGCTGGCTGAATTTCTTCAGCTGGTTTGGCGTGATGAGCGCGTGATTCGCGTCGATGATCTTGTAATCGGATTCGTTCCACCAGGCTGCGGTCTTTCCGGCGGTCCCGGATTGGACGGCTAAACCAGAAATGGTTGTCGGAGCATTGTGCGTGATGGTCGGGTCGAACAGTCCTGTGACGACGGTCCGGCCCAGTTCCGTCTGGTGCGTGTTCGTGCCGGCACAGCGGTACAGTCTGTTTTTGAGGATGATGTCTCCTGATTGGGAAAGCAGCCTGAAAACCTCGTCTATCTTCGGGTCGTCTAATTTGCTATCTAGCTTCTTGTAATAGGTCGCCAGATCGCCAATCCAGGTGCGGCATCGTTCCAGAACGTGTTTCGGTGTGGTGCCGTTCTTAAAGAATCCAGCGAAACGCTCATTAAATCGGCCGGCGAGACCATCGTGCGTGAGGTCGAAACCGCCAAAAGGGAAAAAGGAGAAGCAGCCCATCGAGGGCATCATCCGCGACCACCTGCGTGGCTTCTCCCGTACGATTCCATCGTTCCTCATGGCCTACGGCGACGAGAACACCAAACTGGAGAATTTCGACCGGATCATTCCGGAAAACGTGTTCCAGGGAGTGACTAGCATCACGACGGACCAGTTCAGGTTCCTGCGTGACGGCGGCGACTATGTGGACGAGGAAACCGGTGGGACCGAGCAATTCGACGGACACCTGTTCGACCCGGTCGTGTTCGACGACTCCGTGAAGGAGTTCATCCAATTGCGGCACAGACTCGCCAACTACTTCGACGAGAACCTACGGGAGGACATCTTCGACTACGTGCCGCCGCAGAAGACCAACCAGATCTTCACCCCGCGTCGCGTGGTCGTGCAGATGGTGGACATGCTCGAACAGGAGAACCCAGTCTGCTTCGACGATCCGACCCGCACGTTCGCAGACCTGTACATGAAGTCCGGCCTGTACATCACTGAGATTATCAAACGGCTCTACCGCAACGAAGGCATGCGCGATACGTATCCGGACGACCGCGAACGCCTCGATCACATCCTCGAACACCAAGTGTACGGCATCGCGCCCACCGAGATCATCTACCAGATCGTGACCCACTACATCCTCGGATGCGACGATGAGGTCGGCAACGGCTGCAAGACGCATTTCGTCAAGGCCGACTCGGCCGAACTCGCCAAGAACGGCAAGCTCTCCGAATACGTCGAACAGGTCTTTGGCGACAATCTAAACGACTGAAACTGCAGGTCACTCAGTGTTTTACAGCCAAGGTCTGCTGCAGCGTATGCGAATCGTGCGGAGGCACGACGACTGCGCAATCGCGATTGTTGACCGCTTCCACGCAGACGAAGCCACGCCATTCGCCGTCGCTCAAATCTCCGATGGCATTGCCGGCTTGCTCTCCCGGATTCCATACCACGGTCTGCGCTGCGCCCTGCTTGGTGACAATGATGGTGCGCTGCAACACGGGGTCGCGCAGCTCAAGCGTATCCGTCGAATAGTAGATGCGGTCAACCATGCCTTGGAAGGTCACAGGTTCATCACCTTGGCTGCAACGCGGATCGCCATCCAATACGGTATCGAGATAGTCCGCGCCCTCCAGTCCGCACACCTGCGACTGTTCGGCGTCGCCAACCTGCAGATACGTATGCAGTGCCTCTTCGTAAGACAATGGCTCGTCGCCATCGTTGCATACGGTAAGCGACATCGTCAATTCATGGCCGACCTCAATGGTGTAAACGGCATGAAATTGAGGATTCGGGCCAGAAACAAACTGGGAAAGTATGTCTGCGTCGATCTCACTCGAATCCAACGTGTAGCGCAAACGAGCTCCGGTGGACCCTTCCTCGTCATAATGCCAGAAACTGTTGCGGGCAAAACCGTGCTTAGGTGTCTTCGAAGCCACATGGCCGTTTTCAAAACCGGAATTGAACCAAGGGAAAATAATGGGAACGCCGCCACGGATGGCAGTGCCTTCCTTAAGGTAAATCGCCTTGGGGCGCCAGACAACAGGCTGTTCGCCGGCGGGTGCCCAGGAAAGCACATGCGCACCGTAATCGCTGACTGATGCCGTTGCGTTTTCGTTGACAATATCTCTGATGGTGAAAGTGCTACTCATACGCCCAGTATAAACAAGGTGACGTTGAACATGATTCCCGGAAAGATACTTTGCAAGATTGTGATATTTCCTGAATTTTCCAGCTTGACACGCAAGGCAGGAATGAGGATTGCGGCAACACGCGCTTGTAGGCTTCTGCTAGTATCATCCATGAAAGTACAAGGAAGATAGCCGGTTCGTTTCAACTTGCGTTATGGAAGGTGAATTAAGGCTGTGAAAAGCTGAGAATTCCCAGAATCTGAACGATTGCAAGTAACTGCATCGAATCATTCCGGAAGCGAGTTGGGGCGTGCAAGGCCGGCTTTGGGTGTGACAGTGGAAAGAGACCGACATGTCTGCAGAAAAGACCACGGAACCGGACGAAGTGCTCACCGACGATGAACTTCAGGCTGCCGCAGCGCCTGAGCGACCCCTCGAAGAGGAGAAGCCTCGCAAGCGTACCGTCGTCGTGGCCGAAGACGAATCCGTGAACCGTATGGATTTGGTTGCCATGCTGGAAGATAACGGCTACGAGGTTGTAGGCGAAGCCGCTAACGGTGAAGAGGCAGTTGATCTGACTCGCAAGTTCCGTCCGAGTGTAGTGTGCATGGACGTCAAGATGCCTCGTATGGACGGCATCGAAGCGGCCGGTATCATCTGCGACGAGAACATCGCCCCGGTTGTTATGCTTACGGCATTCTCCCAGTCCGATCTGGTGAAGAAGGCCACCGGCGCCGGTGCCATGGCGTATGTTACCAAGCCGTATGAGGAGTCCAAGCTGCTGCCGGCCTTGGAAGTGGCCATGGGCCGTTTCGCCGAGATCAACGATCTGCTCGACAATGTGGAGCGCAGCGAATCCAAACTGCATGAAGCCGAAGAGCGGCTTAAGAAGGCGGAAGAGCAGCTGAAGAAGGCTGAGGAAACCCTCGAGGAGCGTAAGCTCGTCGACCGTGCCAAGGGTCTGCTTATGGACAAGGCCGATTTCTCCGAGCAAGGCGCATTCCGTTGGATTCAGAAGACCTCCATGGACCAGCGCATTCCGAAGAAACGCTTGGCCATGGCCATCATCGCCAAGTATGGTGATCAGAAGTCGGAAGCAGAGGATGAGCGCTAACACAGCAACTGTGGAAGGCACTTCACGCGGGACGCTATTGGTCGTTGACGGCCATTCCTTGGCGTTCCGCGCTTTTTTTGCCTTGCCCGTAGAGAATTTCAGTACATCCGCAGGTCAGGCAACCAATGCCGTCTGGGGTTTCGCTACCATGCTGTCGCAAGTGATCGATGCCGAGCATCCCGATCATCTTGCCGTCGCTTTCGACGTCAAAGGCGGCACGTTCCGCAATACGATGCTGCCGCAGTATAAAGGCACGCGAGATGCGGCTCCGGAAGATCTGCTCACGCAGTTGCCTCTGATTCAACAGATGCTTGATGCGTTGGGCGTCACGTTCATCGAAAAACCCGGATATGAGGGTGATGACGTGATCGGCACGTTGGCGAGCATGGGAGACGAAGCTGGCTATCGCACGCTGGTATTGTCTGGTGACCGTGACGCGTTCCAGCTCATCAACAACAACATCACCGTGCTGTATCCGGGGCATCATTTCAAAGACCTGAAACACATGACTCCCGATGCGGTGGTGGAGAAATACCATGTCACCCCGGAACAGTACCCGGATTTGGCGGCGCTCCGCGGCGAAACCGCTGACAACATTCCAGGCGTTCCAGGCGTGGGCGATGGCTTTGCAGCCAAGTGGATCAACCTGTATGGCGGGCTTGACCAAATCATCGAGCATGCCGACGAGATCGGTGGCAAAAAAGGCGAGGCGCTGCGGGCCAACATCGACCAGGTCAAGCTGAACCGTTCCGTGAACGCCCTGGTGCGTGACCTCGACCTTGGCGTGTCCATCGAAGATCTGACCTTCGGCCAGGTGGATGCCAACCAGCTCAACGAATTGTTCTCCAAGCTTGAATTCGGCATTCGCACCAAAAACCGTGTGCTAAGAACATTCAACGCAGGCAAGCCTACGAACAATCTTGTGCCGCAAGACGAGTCCAGCAAGCTGGAAATACCAGAATTCGAAACGATTGATTCGCCGGAGGCACTGGAATCATGGGTGCAATCCAATCTGCAGGCGACGAACAGGCATCTGCATGATGAGCGAGAAATCGCGCCGAAAACCACTCCTTCCGGTTTCGTCATTGATCATACGAAGAAGTGCGCGCAATCCGTGGCCCGTTCATGGGTGTTGCAGGTGGAAGGCGAAAGCAAGCCGGGGAACGCGGCCTATTCATCACTGATGATCGCATCGCAAGGCAAAGCAATTCGCATCAATCATATTGATCGCGATATGGCGTCACAACTGCAAACGCTACTTGACGAATACCACCAATCCATGGTGGTGCATGGCTATAAGGAACAGTCCCATCTGTTGGGAAGCGTCGGCGTGAAACTGCCGGAACCGCTGTTCGATACCAAACTTGCCGGGTATCTGGTTCATCCCGATTTCCATGCAGACACTTTGGAACAGGCGGCGGCTCATTTTTTGGATCTGCATATCGAGGAGCAGTCCGAAAGTGCGACGCAGGGAACGCTTGATTTCGACGAGCCCGAAGAATCCGTGCAGCAGAAAGACGACCAGCTTCCGCGTCACACGGCGATTGTGGGGCTGTTGGCTCGAAATCTGGCGAATTCGCTGGATCAGCGTGAGCAGTTCGCCTTGTTGGATTCCGTGGAGATTCCAGTATCTCGTGTGCTTTATGGCATGGAGCATGCCGGCGCGCAAGTCGATATGAATAGGCTGATGAACATGCGCGAACAGCTTGCCTCCGATGCGAATCATGCGCAGGAAACGGCCTGGCAGTATGCGGGCGAGCGGGTGAATCTGCAAAGTCCCAAACAGTTGCAGAAAATTCTGTTTGAAGATATGGGTTTGAAACCCACGAAGAAGACCAAAACCGGTTCGTATACCACGAATGCGGCGGCTTTGCAGGCGTTGCGCGATCGTTCGTATGATAATGACAGCGCATGCCAGTTCCTTGACGCGTTGTTGCTGCATCGCGAGAAGAACAAGCTCAAGCAGATCGTGCAGACGTTGATCGATGCGACCAACGGGTCTGACGGGCGTATTCATACGACGTTTGAGCAGACTGTGGCTGCGACCGGTCGATTAAGCTCGGTCGATCCGAATTTGCAGAACATCCCGAATCGTGATCCGGCTGGACGTGAGATTCGTTCGGCTTTTGTGCCCGGTGAGGGTTTTGAATCGTTGCTGAGTTCGGATTATTCTCAGGTCGAGTTACGTATTATGGCCGACCTTTCCGGTGATGAGGCGCTGATTGAGGCGTTCCGTTCCGGTAGGGACTTCCATAAGTATGTGGCGAGCTTGGTGTATGGCGTTCCTGTTGATGAGATTACGTCTGATCAGCGCAGTCATGTTAAGGCGATGAGCTATGGCTTGGCGTATGGGTTGAGCACGTATGGGCTTTCGCAGCAGCTTGGCATTAAGCCGGGTGAGGCCGAGTCATTGAAGCAGCAATATTTTGCGACGTTCGGCAAGGTCCATGAGTATTTGGAGTCGTTGGTTTCCACGGCCCGTGAAAAGGGGTATACGGAGACGATTTATGGTCGTCGTAGGTATTTCCCGGGGTTGAAGTCGTCGAATCGTGCGGTACGTGACGCTGCTGAGCGTGCTGCGCTGAATGCGCCTATTCAGGGTTCCGCCGCGGACATTATGAAGATTGCCATGATTCGGGCTGATGATGCGTTGCGTGAGGCTGGTCTTGCCAGCCGGATCATTCTGCAGATTCATGACGAACTTGTGGTGGAGATTGCGCCGGGCGAGGCACAGCAGGCCACCGCGTTGGTGAAGGATTCCATGGAGCATGCGGTTGACATGGCGGTTCCGTTGGATGTTTCCACGGGTATTGGTTCAGATTGGCAGCTTGCCGCGCACTGATACGGTACTGGGTTTCGTGTGTGCTGTGGATGTGCGTGATGCGAGCAATGGCATAAGGAGGAACGATGGCAACGCTGAAGCAAGTTGTGGATGTGCTGGAAACGCTGTATCCGCTTCGCTATGCGGAACAGTGGGATGAGCCTGGTCTCATCGTGGGTGATTTGCGTCGGCCTGTGCGCAGTATCGCTTTTGCGGCTGATCCTTCCATGGCGGTGGTTGATCAGGCGATTGCCGTGGGCATTGATTTGCTGGTTTGCCATCATCCGTTGTTCTTCCGTTCCGTTCATGCGGTATCGGGATTGGGTTTCCGCGGTGAGATCGTGCGCAAGCTCAATCGTGCCGGATGCGCGCTGTGGGTGGGGCATACGAATGCCGATGCGGCATATCGTGGTGTCGGTATGGCTGCGGCTGACATGTTTGGTCTGGTGGACCAGCGTCCGCTCGTACCCATCGACGATCCGAACGCCGAGCATCCGGTCGGCCTAGGACGTGTCGGGCGGCTTGCCGAACCTGTGATGCTGCGTGAATTCGCCCGCCGTGTGGCCGACGTGCTGCCGTATACCGAACTTGGCGTGCAGGTTTGCGGTGATCTGGACGCTCCCATCAATACGGTGGCGATATTGCCGGGATCCGGTGATTCGCTGTTCGATGAGGTGCGTGCGACCGGAGCTGACGTATATGTGACCAGCGATCTGAGGCATCATCCCGTAATGGACGCCATTGAACAGGCCCGCTATGAGGCTACCATGCGCGCTTCCGGCATCGCCCTGGGTCATGGCGATGAACATGTGCGTCCTGCGTTCATCAACACTCCGCATAGCGCCATCGAATCCATGTGGTTCCAGTATGCGATGAAAGACGTTCCTCGGGCGGTTGCGTCCGTGACCGACGACACCCCCGACGTGCGTTGGATTTCCATGAACACCGATCCATGGAACATGGTGATTCCCTCAAGCGGACAGGAACGATGACACGTCATGAATAACGAAGCGGCAGACGAAACCCAAGTTGATGCATTGCTGGACGAGTCCAGCGACGGAGTGGACATGTCCGGCACGGTAACGGTGCTTGACAGCAAGCACGTGTACCAAGGCGCTATCTTCGGTGTCGACGACATGCGGATCGCATTGCCGATGCGTGGTGGCGGGCGAACGGTGATTCGTCGGCAGGTGATGCGCCACGCGCCTTGCGTGGTCATGCTGGTGCATGATTGCGCGAACGACCGGTACCTGATCGAACGCGAATATCGTATCGGTTGCGACGCTTTCGCCTACGGTCTGCCGGCCGGACTCATCGACGGGGGAGAGGACGTTGAAGAGGCCGCGCTGCGCGAACTTCGCGAGGAGACCGGTGTGGAACCCACCGGGCATGACGGCATTGAATTCGACCATGTGGGGCAGTTCTACTCGTCCGAAGGCATGACCGATGAGCTCGCCAACATCATGGTGCTTCACCTGCGCGCGTGGCATCCCGTCGAACGTCACTTCGACGGCGATGAGCATGTCGAATCGGCGTGGATTTCCTGGCAGCGGCTACGCGACACTCGCATCACCGCATCCAATTCCATGATCGCCATTCTTCACGAGCAAATTCGGAGAAACCGGCAAAATACAGCCAAAAGTTCTTTCGAATCGTAAAAATAATCGCCGAACAACACGAAATTACGATTTGGGGGCTAAAACGTGAGATACTTGAATCATGCAAATCAGACCCGGATCGATGTATCCGCTCGGCGCAAGCTATGACGGCGCCGGCGTGAATTTTGCCCTCTTTTCCCAAGTGGCACAAAAGGTCGAGCTTTGTCTTTTCGATGAGGAAGACAACGAAACTCGAATCGAAATGACCGAGCAGAACTCGTATGTCTGGCACAACTATCTGCCCGGAATCCAACCGGGGCAGCGTTACGGCTACCGTGTGTACGGCCCGTACGACCCGATGCAGGGCTTGCGCTGCAACCCGAACAAGCTGCTGCTTGACCCCTACGCGAAAGCCATCGAAGGCAACATCGACGGCGATGAAAGCCTCTACTCGTATTGGTTCAAAAGCCCTGACGATGTTACCAGCATGAACACGCTCGACTCGGCCCCACACACCATGAAAGCAGCCGTGGTGAACCCCTATTTCGACTGGGGCAACGACCAGCATCCGAACATCTCATACCACGATTCGGTAATTTACGAAGCCCACGTACGCGGCATGACCAACCTCAACATGGACGTGCCGCCGGACATTCGCGGAACCTACGCGGGACTGGCCTACCCCTCCGTAATCGAATACCTGAAGAAACTGGGCGTCACGGCCATCGAACTCATGCCTATTCACCAGTTCGTCAACGACAGCTTCCTGCAGGAAAAAGGCTTAAGCAACTACTGGGGATACAACACTATCGGCTTCTTCGCCCCGCACAACGCCTACTCCAGCTCCGGGCAGCGCGGCGAACAGGTCAACGAGTTCAAATCCATGGTCAAGGCATACCATCGTGCCGGCATGGAAGTCATCCTCGACGTGGTATACAACCATACTGCCGAAGGCAACAACCTCGGACCGACCCTCAGCTTCAGAGGCATCGACAACGGCGCCTACTACCGTCTGGTAGACAACGACCGCAGGCACTATTTCGACACCACAGGCACCGGAAACTCGCTGCTCATGCGCTCGCCGCACGCGTTGCAGCTCATTACCGACAGCCTGCGCTATTGGGTCACTGAAATGCACATCGACGGATTCCGATTCGATCTTGCGGCCACATTGGCGCGTCAGTTCCAGGAAGTCGACAAACTGTCGGCATTCTTCGATATCGTCGAGCAGGATCCGGTCATCTCTCGCGTCAAGCTGATCGCCGAGCCATGGGATTTGGGTTCCGGCGGATACCAGGTGGGCGGCTTCCCATCCAGCTGGTCCGAATGGAATGGCCGCTATCGTGATTGTGTGCGCGACTTCTGGCGTTCGCAGCCGTCTACCTTGCCGGAATTCGCCAGCCGACTTATGGGCAGTTCCGACTTGTATCAGGTCAACGGCCGCCGACCGGTCGCATCCGTGAACTTCATCACTGCGCATGACGGCTTCACCATGAACGATCTGGTGAGCTACAACGAGAAGCATAATGAGGCCAACGGCGAAGGCAATCGCGATGGCGAAAGCAACAACCGTTCTTGGAACTGCGGTGTCGAAGGTCCTACGACCATCAAGGATGTTAACGAGCTTCGTCAACAGCAGATGCGCAACATGTTCGCCACACTGCTGCTTAGTCAAGGCATTCCGATGATTTGCGGCGGCGACGAAGTGGCGCGCACCCAGCAGGGCAATAACAACGCCTACTGCCAGGACAATGCGATCTCCTGGACGAACTGGGATTTGGACGAGGATCAGAAGGACCTGCTCGAATTCGTATCGAAGCTGATTCATTTGAGGCTTGAGCATCCTGTGCTGCATCGCCGCCGCTTCTTCTCCGGTCGCGAGCAGGGAGACGACAGCACTGCGATTCCGCAGGTCGAATGGATGGATCACACCGGCTCCATTATGGATATGGACGACTGGTCGAACACACACGCTTTCACCGTGATGATCTATCTGAACGGTTCCGATATTCCGGAAACCGACTGGTACGGCAATCAGATGGTCGACAATGATTTCATTCTGATTTTCAACGCGCATTACGAGCCGATCATGTTCACCCTGCCCGATGAGCAATATGGCAAGAAATGGCGTCTAATTGTCGACACGCATAATCCAAAGGGGCCAGAACTCAATTATGAGGCCGGTTTTGCGATTACTGCGCAATCAAGAAGCTTCCTGCTGTTGATGAGCGACAAGAAGCCGTCCAACGGACATTACAATTTCTGATTGTTTTTCCGACACTGTTTTCCAGCTACGTTTTTTAGACTTCCGAAGCAAGCCGGGAAACAGTGTCGGGAACAGTTTCGCTGACTTCCGCAAGATCCTCGACGGAGTGGGGTCTCTCGGATTGCGCCAGTATCAGCTGCGTCTGCACGCGATCCGCTTCGATGGCGGCAATCTGACGCGAGAAAATGATGAACCAGCCAAGGAACATCATGCCGGCCAACGCCTCCACGTTCGTCAGCGTGTTATGCCCGCTCAGCCATTGGAATCCGGCATAAGCGCCAATCACAATCGCAAGATCGGAAACCACGTATACGATCTTTGAAAGTTGCGGGGCAAGCCAAGGCAGGGCAATCATCAGCATGCTCATCAAACATGGCAGGCCGCGGGCGAACACGTTGTGCAAAATCGGATGCGGCGTGTAACGGAACATGCCGATGCCTATGAAGGCGATGCCGGCCAACGCCAACATGATCGACAGCAGCAGAATCCTCGTACGGAAATGCTTCGGCGTTTCATTGGTGGAGTTGGAATCCAGATACTGCAATTGCAGACGATACGTGGTGATGAGCTCGGAAACGGCGAAATAGCTGATGATCACAATGCAGATGCCCGCGAGCATCAGCGTCGAATTGAACATACGTGCGGCGAACGTCGTACGGTCACCCAGTTGGGAGAAATTATTGTTGTACCAGTATGGATCGTCGGACGTCAATCCTGCGATGCTCACGCCAGACACCACGAAAAACGGCAGTAGGGAAGCGATCGTTTTGGCGTTCATAAGTTCCGCCTGTACGAAAGTTATATAGCCTACAACGCCTGCGATGGCCGCGCATAGGATTGGCAGATAGCCTTTCAGCGTGCGGATACCCATCATGTTGTTGATGATGGACAACATCATGAACGACATGACGAAAATGGTCGAGGCATACACCACGGAAAGCGCGAGAATCTCGAAAATACGACGGACAGGAATAGCCCAACCATGTTTGAGCGTCAGCGATCGTGATTTTCGTGCATAACCCAGACTGAATGATATAACGCCGCATCCTGCCACGATTCCCGAGCAGACGGTGAACAGTCGTTGCGTGACACGCCAGATGGCGGGAGCGAACTGCGTGTAAGCGTTCATAACAAACCAAGCGATGATGGCGCATATTACAAAGGAGATAATGCCCGATGATTCAGCCTGCTGATGACGTCCCATGCCACTCTCCCTTCCGAAACGCTATTGTAAGCCTGTCGTTGTCCAACCATACGCTATAATAGAAACTCGTGTTCACATGATGCGATTCCGCGACGCGGGTTCGCTGAAAGCGAGCAGGAACGGGCTGTAGCGCAGTTTGGTAGCGCGTCTGCTTTGGGAGCAGAATGTCGCAGGTTCAAATCCTGTCAGCCCGACGAAAATCGTTGGAAACAAAGGCGTTTCAGACGGTTTGAAAAACCTTTTCCGGTTTCGGTACAAAACGGTATAAACATGGCAACGCAGAAAAACCTCGTGACCTTTTGCGATGTTCACATGGTTTCGTCCGTCTGGGTTTTCAAACGGAAATGGTATGGACGGAGTCCAATTGCCGAGATCGAGCAAGATACGCACGCTACATGGCGAGATTGAAGCGTTGTTTGCCACGGGTTTTGGATACGATAAACCCTATGAACGCATCTCAAGAGAATCTTTGGCCGGCGCCGTTTGCCAGCAAGTCGCTTGACGCCACCGTTGTGGTGCCGGGCAGCAAATCCCTGTCGAACCGTTATCTCATTCTTGCGGCTCTCGGGCATCGTCCTGTGCGATTGGTCGGGCTGTTGCGCTCGCGTGATACCGAGCTGATGATGGACGCGCTGCGTTCGTTGGGAGTGCGCTGCGAAATCGATGAGCAGGTTGACACCACGGTGACGGTGGTGCCGCCGTCCGACGGCCGGTTCCACGGTGGTACGAAGGTGCTCTGCGGTCTTGCGGGAACGGTGATGCGCTTCGTGCCCGGTCTTGCCATGTTCGCGGACGGTCCTGTGGATTTCGACGGTGACGAGCAGGCGTACGCACGTCCGATGAAGCCCGTGTTGGACGGTCTTGAACAGTTGGGGGCATGTATCGAATACCACGGCGAGGAAGGTCGCCTGCCATTTACAATCACTCCACCTCAAACGGTGAGCCAGTGCGTCAAGCCGAGTGTGGTCAGCATTGATTCTTCGGGATCATCGCAGTTCATTTCAGGACTATTGCTCATCGGCTCTCGAGTGCCAGGCGGTTTGGAACTGCATCACACGGGGGAGAAGACGCCGAGTTTGCCTCATATTCGCATGACCGTGGCCGATCTGCATGGTTCCGGTGTGCGTGCCAACGCAGACGAACACGCCCGCGTGTGGACCGTGCAGCCGGGAGCCGTGCAGTTGCCTGAAACCGTGACGGTCGAGCCTGACCTGTCGAATGCCGCCCCGTTCCTCGGCGCCGCACTGATCGCCGGCGGAACCGTTCGCGTGCCTCACTGGCCGGAATCCACCACCCAGCCGGGCGGCCTGCTTCCCGGATACTTGGAACATATGGGCGCTGAAATCAGCTTCCCCGTGATCGACGGCGTCCGGTACTGCGAAGTGACCGGCAGCAGCCATATCAACGGCTTGGGTGATTTCGACCTGACTGCGGCCGGCGAGATTGCGCCATCGCTGGCCGCAATCCTGGTCTTCGCCGACAAGCCTACGCGCATGCTGGGCATCGGCCACTTGCGCGGCCACGAGACGAACCGTCTGGAAGCATTGGTCAACGAAATCACCAGAGTCGGGGGAGATGCCCGTGAGCTTCCCGACGGTTTGGAGATTGTGCCAGTGCCGGCAGCGAATCTCAGACCCGCCAAAATGGAAACCTACGCGGACCATCGCATGGCAACGTTCGCCGCAATGCTTGGTCTGAGCATCAACGGTATCCAAGTCAAGAACATCGCGACCACCGCGAAAACGCTTCCCGATTTCGCGAATATGTGGACCAACATGCTTGCCTAGCAAGGATTGTCAAAGATAATCCGCAAATAATCCACGATACTGAAAACGGTACGGAAATGTCCTTCCTCCGCAAAAACGGAGGAAGGACATTCTATGTTTGCACGGGCACTTCCGTGGTGGTCCGTGACAGGGTGCGTTAATACAACTTGCCTGGCCCCATCGTCGAGCTGCAGGACGCCGTGGGGCTCACCTGCGGCACCATCAAGGCAATCCTGGAGGGATGCAGCCGCTTCGACGAGTTCTCGAGGTCGATTCCACGACCTTCCTTGCGCAGGTCGGCGACAAGATCAACTGCGTAAAGAACAACCTTATTGCTCAGGGCATCGAGTATGTGCGCTTGCCCGAAGACGAGTGGTACACCATGCGCGACCTCGAGCTGTCTGCGCGATCTTCAACATCAACCCCTCAATAAATGAGAGCACAGAAATGCCACAGTCTATCTTCAGGTCATGTTGATACAAACCAGAATATATGTTCGCTATTCCCGCTCTTCAGGAGCTTTCATTTATCTGATGGCTTCTGGTGTCGCTTGACGATGCAACCTGGTCCGATTTCGACACCAGGTTTTGGGATTTTGGAACAATTTGAGAACTGGCTATATTCTTTTGGATAGGCAATACCTATCTCTGACTGACTTGAATACGGACGCCCTCATCAGGTATACGTCTCCACGACTCCGCGTCAGAGCAACATACAGCTTATTGATCGTTTGCCTCGATATGCCTTTCAGTGAAAAGCTCTCTTCTGCCAGCTTCTCAAATCTATCCGTAAGTACAACGCACGTTGAGTCCATTGTATCGCCTTTTGAATACGACCAGTTCACAGAGCGGAAAGCATAGCCATCGGAATTGTTGTAAACAAGTTTGGTTATTCTGTCATTTGAAAGAATTGCGTCAGAATCCTCTTCAACCCAAATCACCTCACCTTTGTTATTTCCTGACGAGGCAATCGGAATGTCTAGTTTTTCGCTAACAAACGAACAGACAGCAGGGGCGCACCTTCGTGATTTGCATAACGTTTTCTCATCTATTGCGAATCCTTCTTTTTTAAGATTCTCCCGAAACTCCTGATATCCGATTTCAACCTTACCTTTAACAAAAGGCTTACCGCTGTTGTTTTGGCCGGAAACTGAATGCTGAAAATAATCGCCAACTAAGGTTACATTATTAAGTGTTTTTGAGAGTTTTACGATTAAGTCGTAATCGTGCTTTCGAAAATCTTGGAATTCGTCGATGCAGACCTCATCGTAGAAGAGGTTTAGTCGCTTTGCAGCTCTGTTAACAAGTGTAGTCTTACCGCAGTTTACCTGAAGAGCGAGCTCGGACAATGTCGCGCAGTAATACCTAGACCCGCCATCGATGTAATGAGGCAGTTTGTCTTTGGCGACATATCTTCTGTTCGGAATCATCTTTCCATCACTGGACTTAATGCGCTGGGGCGGTGGATCAGTTGGGGTGATCCCTTTGCTATCGAATTGCGCGCAACCGAAATGGACGCCGATGCTAGGCTCATAAGGAAGAATGAGGTTGTGATAGACGAACGAATGGAATGTCGAAATGGTTGTAAGTTCGGGTATTGTGCCGAATGCATCGATTAGTTCTCTCCGAATGTTAGCCACATTCTCGTGTGTGAAGGCAAGTATGAAGTTTCTCTTTTCCGGATCGATGGCGTGGCAAATACGATAGGTCTTGCCAGCGCCGGCAACTGCAAGGACTACTTGTCTAACCATGTAATTGCATCTTTCACGTATTGTGGCACGGTAAACTCAATTCCCGAGATTAACATCTGGTATGCAACATCTGCTTTGTTGTTTAGCATCTTACCAAGGACGGGGCCATAGTCCTTTTTGTGGAACAGATATTTTGCCTCTGGGGTGACCTCAATTAGCTTATCGAGAGTTTTTTTATTCTCTCTGTAGAAACATACCTCCCATGTCCAACCTTCGATTGCCTGATCCATGAAGACGTGCTGACGATCATGCGAGCTGTTGTATTTGTTAGCTTCGGAGATTCCGTCGGAGTTCCCGTCATTGTCCGTAATAACGGATACCTTTTTATTGGTGCGCTCTGCTATTTCAAGATACCTCTTATACGAAACGCCTCCACAAGGAATAATCGCAACTTCATCGTCCTCAATGGTCCTTCCGGTAATTTGTTCATAGAGCTTGGGCAGCAAGATAAACTCGGTAGCCCCTTCGACCAGAATGGCTCTCTTAGATAAGAGCAGCTGCAGGAAAGCGTTGTTGTCTGCCTTTGTGAAGAATGCTGCGACATCGCTAGGAACATCTCCCAAAGATTTCGTGCAGCCTTCGGCGACCCAAAGAACGTTGCTTAAGTTGAGCGTGCAGGCAATCATATTGCTATGGGTCGTGATGATTATCTGAGAGCCTTTCCCATTGACGGAAATCTCGTGGAGCATTTTCCTCATCGTCGTGAAGCATAGATGATTCTCAGGCTCTTCCATCAACACGACATCAAGTGCGCTTGCCTTGTCGAAAGCAATTTGTGTTTTAATGAGGCTCTCCATTCCGCTCCCGCGATTCTCAAGTGGAATGGAGTCTTCGAATACGGAAATGATGTTTTCAAGTTGTACCTTCTTGCTATCGATGCCAAACTTTCTATTCTCGTCGATGGGATCAAGGGCAACGGAATCAAAAGCACCTTCAAGCTTGGCTCGGAACTCGTTCTTCGCTCTTGCTTGAGTCCCATTGTCGTATTTGCTGTTAAACAACGATTTGTTGTAGTAGTTAAATGAGGGCACAATTGCATTTGTTGTTGCATCGATAAACAGGAAATTAAGGGGGCGTTTGATTGTCCTATATGGGTTCTTCGCGAAAGTCGTCCATGTTAGCGAGTAGTACTCAAGCGGCAAATTACCCTCGCTGATAAAACTTTCTAGCTCAGAATCGAACTCAGCGTCAAATGTGCACTCAAATCGGATTCCATATTTCTCGTCTTTCGGACCTCTACCGCCATACACTTCTCCGTGAAAATAGGGGGCATTCTTTTTATTGGCCTCCAGTTCAAGGAATAGCTCAATCACGATTTTTGGGAGTGTTTTGACGCTTGGATTGGCCTTGAAGGCTGCGACATTTTCGGCGTTAAACAAATCAGACAAAACTGCCTTATCAGCATTGCGATACTGTTGATTGAGGACAACCTTTATCGCTTCAAGAATGGTGCTCTTTCCCGCCTCGTTTTCACCAACGAGAATGTTCATGTGTGGATTGAGGGAAACATCAACGGACTTGAATTTTTTGAAGCCCTCAATATGAATCGACTTAATATAGTTCATCTGTCCCTTATCTTTGTCCAAAGTTATTGCCCTCCGCGCGTTGGTATGCCACAGCGTTCACTGCGCTCTTTTGATTCGTAAAGAATTAATTTCTTAACCAGCTACTTAGCCTTTTAGAAAGCTCTCTTTTCCCGTATGAATTCGGGGATGTTGACATGGATGATGCCGTTTCTTTGCTGGATAGGAGCGCTTCGCGTCAGCAAGTACTTTGGCCAGTTATCTCTTATTTGTTCTAGTGGTTGGTACTCGCGCTCCTCGGTCGACCGGTCGCCCATGATGGTCATCGCCATCTGGATGTAGGCATACTCCATCTCGGGCGAGCGTATGACAAAGTCGCACTCGAGCTTGCCGATGCGCCCCACGCCCACCTCATAACCCAGACTCCGGGCGTAGTTGTATACGATGTTCTCGAGTACGGGCCCGTAGTTGATGCGGTTGTCCGTGTTGAGCGCGAAGTGGAAGCTTAAATCGGCAAGGTAGTACTTCTGCTCGTCTTGAAGCGACTTGCGCGACTTCATGTCGAAGCGCGTGCACTTACTGATGATCTTTGCGTCTTTCAGAATCTGCAGGTAGCGGTTAAGCGTTTCGCGCTTGATGTTCACGCTCTGCTTCTCGAGATCTGAGAGGATGTTCGCCAGTGAGGTTGTCGCTCCGAGGTTGTTGATTACGTAGTCGCGCACCCGGTTGAAGACCGAGACGTTCTTCAACTTCACACGCCGGAGAATGTCCTTCTCGAATATCTCCTTGATGACGGAGCCCGCGTAAGCACGCTTGTCCGCCATCTTGGGATAGTCGAGCGCCTTAGGGAAACCACCCTCGAGGATATAGTGGTCGAGCTCTGCCGAGGGGTTGGGGTCGACCTCCTGCCCGAGAAAGCGCTTCATCTCGCGGTACTCCTTGAAGCTGAGCGTCTGCACCTCGAACTCGACGTAGCGTCCCGTCAGCTTGGTGGCGAGCTCGCCGGAGAGCAAGTAGGAGTTCGACCCGGTGATAAAGATGGAAAACCCGCCCTCGGCGCGGAACTCGTTCACGACCTCCTCGAACCCCTCGACGTTCTGGACCTCGTCGATGAAGAGATACTTCATGCCGTCAGTCTTGAGCGCAGACTCGATCGGCGCCTCGAGCTGGTCCGGCGTTTTAACCGAGCGAAAGCCATACCGGGCGAGAGCGAGATAGATGATATGGCCATCGTCCACACCGGCAGCCTTGAGTTCTTTGACGATGCACTGCATGAGGCATGACTTACCGCGCCGGTGAACACCGGTGAGTACCTTGATCACGCCGTCATCGTGATAGAACCCACGAATCTTCTCGAGGTAGTCCTCACGCTTGAACAAACGCATGCTGGCCCCAATCTTTCGACTGGAGCCAGTATAACAAATAGTAGGTTTATTGGGGTATTTTTAGGAGAATCCACAATTTATACCCTCATAACTTTCGGATTTCCTACTCCCACTCGATGGTTGCCGGCGGCTTGGAAGTGCAGTCGAGCACCACACGGTTGATCTGACGGCATTCGTTGGTGATACGCGTCGAAATCGTGGCAAGCACATCGTACGGAATGCGAGACCAGTCCGCGGTCATGGCATCTTCGGAGGAAACCGGACGCAACACGATCGGCGAACCATACGTGCGCTCATCGCCCTGTACGCCCACGGAATGCACGTCGGCCAGCAGCACCACCGGGCACTGCCAGATATCGCGGTCAAGACCAGCCTTGGAAAGCTCCTCGCGAGCGATGGCATCGGCCTCACGAAGCAGATCCAGACGTTCCTTGGTGATCTCGCCGATGATGCGAATGCCGAGGCCCGGGCCAGGGAACGGCTGACGCCATACGATTTCGTCCGGCAATCCAAGCTCGGTACCGATGGCACGAACCTCATCCTTGAACAGGGTGCGCAGTGGCTCGACGAGCTGGAACTTGATGTCGTCAGGCAGACCGCCCACATTGTGGTGCGACTTGATGTTGGCCGCGCCGTCGCCGCCGCCGGATTCCACGACATCCGGGTAGAGGGTGCCCTGAACGAGGAACTTGACTTCCTTGCCGGAAGCGCCCGCCTCTTCGATGACCTGACGCTGGGCCTTCTCGAACGTGCGAATGAACTTTTCGCCGATGATCTTGCGCTTCTTCTCCGGTTCGCTCACACCCTTCAGGGCGGTGAGGAAGTCTTCGGAGGCGTCCACGGCGATGAGCTTGATGCCGGTCGCCTCAACGAAATCATGCTTGACCTGCTCGGCCTCGCCCTTGCGCAGCAGACCGTGGTCCACGAACACGCAGGTGAGCTGGTCGCCGATGGCCTTGTGCACGAGAGCTGCCGCTACTGCGGAATCAACGCCGCCGGACAGGCCGCAGATCACCTGTGCGTCACCGACCTTCTCGCGGATCTTCGCAACCTGATCCTCGATGATGCTGGAGGCATCCCAGTTGTTGCCAAGACCTGCACACTTGTGCAGGAACGTCTCGATAAGCTGCTGGCCCATCGGGGTGTGCTTGACTTCAGGATGCCACTGCACGCCATACAGCTTGCGGGATTCATCCTGCATGGCGGCAACGGGGGCGCCCTCGGTGTGTGCCAGCACTTCGAAGCCTTCCGGCGCGGTCTTAACGGCCACGCCATGGCTCATCCACGTGTTCTGATCGGCGGGGGAGCCTTCGAGCAGACCCTTCGACTCGTCGATGAAGGTCTCGGTCTTGCCGTACTCGCCAAGAGCGGCCTTGTCGACATCCGCACCCAAGGCATAGGCCATGGCCTGGAAGCCGTAGCAGATGCCCAACACGGGAACTCCGGCCTCGAACAGTTTCTTATCCACGCGCGGCGCGCCCGGTTCAAACACCGAAGCCGGACCACCGGAAAGGATGATGGCCTGCGGATCCTTGGCCAGCATCTCGTCGACCGGCATGGAATGCGGCACAAGCTCCGAATAAACATTGGCTTCACGCACGCGACGTGCGATCAGCTGGGCGTACTGGGCTCCGAAATCAACAACGAGCACAGGACCTGCGGCCATAACACTCTCCCTTTTGATATGAGGTATGAAGAAGCAACAATATTAACTGTTCTATTGTGGCGACGCTAGCAGACATTGGAAACGCTGTGAACAGGAAGTGAACAAACCTCACAATTGCTTACTACGCATGGTTCAACACGCCGCATGCAAGTATTGCAAAACGAACGTGAAAAAGGTGCGAGGATGGCTTGAAATCGTTGATATTGAGCCGTTTATCAATCTTTTTGATAGCATGTGAAGTATTCACAAATCTCCCGATAAAAGCTCTCATTTTCTAACAGAAACGACACACTTACGCACACAGTCGCAAAAAAACAGCAAAAAGTCGCACCTCGCTCGTAATATGCTCAAGTGATTGGGAATGAATCGTTCCGCGGAACCGCAAGGTTTTGCAAGATTCAGGACCGAATGAAAATAAACAATCGCACAACACAGTGCAGGAGTACAGGAGTACACATGACGAGTCCTGTTATTGGCACCCCTTG
>ENA-ORTH01001341-ORTH01001341.1-human-gut-metagenome-genome-assembly--contig:-NODE-1341-length-25252-cov-13.747470_pt1 | contig 25252 bp, 16 predicted proteins | sample MGYA00241914_ERZ509192 | MGnify/ENA primary metagenome ERZ509192 (study PRJEB26280, sample SAMEA2338826) | human gut metagenome | biome: human gut; feature: human-associated habitat; material: faeces... | reverse complement strand
TCGACAAGGTGGAGATGTTCGTCTACGCCAAGCAGGAGGACTCCTACAAGGAGCACGAGCACCTGCTGGCCATGGAGCAGGAGATGCTCGCCAAGGTCGAAGTGCCCTACCGCATCATCGACACCGCAGCCGGCGACCTCGGCTCCTCCGCCGCCCGCAAGTTCGACTGCGAGGCCTGGGTCCCGACCCAGGGCCGCTACCGCGAGCTCACCTCCACCTCGAACTGCACCGAGTACCAGGCTCGCCGTCTGAACATCCGCGAGCGTATGGAAGATGGCGGCACCCGTCCGGTCTCCACGCTCAACGGCACGCTGGCCACCACCCGTTGGCTGGTCGCCATCATGGAGAACCACCAGCAGAAGGACGGCTCCATCGAGATCCCGAAGGCCATGCGCGCCTACATGGGCGGCAAGGAAGTTATCGAGCCCACGAAGTGGGAGGCCTGAGTCTCATCGTGCTTTAGCTCCCTCTGATGAGGGAGCTGTCAGCGTAGCTGACTGAGGGAGAGATTACTGAGGGAGAGATCGCTGATAGCCAGCAGGCGAATCCAAGACCGACCGCACTGCCGAATATCAACATCCCTCCCTTCTGTATAATGAATACTTGCGCGTGTGAACGCGCATCAGGACAGGTGTCTGAGCGGCCTAAAGAGACGGTCTTGAAAACCGTTGAGGGGCAACCCTCCGCGAGTTCGAATCTCGCCCTGTCCGCGAACCGAGGCCTGGGCAACATGCCCAGGCCTTTTTTTCTTTTTCTGGAACCTGTCTTCTTGATTGCCACCGGGGTGCTGATATATTGGTTTGTGATGCCGTAACATGCGGTGTCCCCGTTGATATGACGGGCCGATCGGCGTGAGCCGATAAGAAAAGGCCCGACGTTTGCAGCATCGGGCCTTTGCGTTGATTACCGGCTTGCGCCTTTAATCAACAAGGTTGCAAGATGAATCATATCACGATGCACGGTAGTCTGACCGTGAACGGGCGCACCGTGATCGTCCATATGGGCGATGGCGAGGCGAACGCCACGGTTGACGGCACGCACTTCAACGTGCGTAGCCTGTGGCAGCTCTACCAGTTGCTGAGACTGCTCGTGTAGCGTCTCATTAAGGTGCGGTGCCCCCTGGTCGGGTATCGCGCCGGCGACCTGAAAACCGATAATGTTGGCAAGTGCTTGCAATTTGCGGTGGACGATTGCAAGCTAACGTCTTGGATTGTTGCCGCTATCCAATATCTCATTAGGCCTACCGGTGGACCAAAAGTACGTTGCTTTGTAAGGGGAGTTAATGAAATGAACAAACTCGCACAATCGAGCATCGAACCGGTTTAATGCTACTCGCCTCAACGGGACGCGCGGTAATTGTTAGCTAAGTTGACAATAAAAGAATGAGGGCATACATTAGTAATCAGTCATCACACTGAGATGATGATTTCACTACGAAGGAGTAGAGATATGGTATCTCGCAATAAGCGCATCGTGGCTGCTTTTGCCGCAGTAGCAGCAATGGGAATGGGCTTGGCCGGTTGCGGCAGCGACACTGCCGGCGACACGAAGTCCGGCAGCGATGGCGGTGTGGTCAACATCACCTATATGCATCGTCTGCCCGATTCCGAAGGCATGACCTTGGTCAACGACATTGTGGCCAAGTGGAACAAGGAGCACCCGAACATTCAGGTCAAGGCCACCAAGTTCGATGGCAATGCCGCCGACATGATCAAGAAGCTCGAGACCGACGTCAAGGCTGGCAATGCGCCGGATTTGGCTCAGGTCGGTTACGCCGAGGTTCCTGAGGTCTTCACCAAGGGCCTTCTGCAGGATGTCACCGATGAGGCCGCCAAGTACAAGGACGATTTCGCTTCCGGCCCGTTCGCACTGATGCAGGTGGACGGCAAGACCTACGGTCTGCCGCAGGACACCGGCCCGCTGACTTACTTCTACAACGCCGCTGAATTTGAGAAGCTCGGCATCACCGTGCCGAAGACCGCTGACGAGCTCATTGAGACCGCCAAGAAGACCGCTGCCCAAGGCAAGTACATCATGACCTTCACACCTGATGAGGCCATGATGATGATGTCCGGCCAGGCCGGCGCTTCCGGTCCGTGGTACAAGGTCGACGGCAACTCCTGGGTTGTCAACACCCAGACTAAGGGCTCCAAGGCCGTGGCCGATGTCTACCAGCAGCTGATCGACAACAAGGCCGCCCTCACCAACCCGCGTTGGGATGCATCGTTTGATAACTCCATCCAGTCCGGTCAGCTGATCGGCACCGTGGCCGCCGCTTGGGAAGCCCCACTGTTCATCGATTCCGCCGGTGGCACTGGTGCTGGTGAGTGGAAGGTCACCCAGCTCGGTGACTGGTTCGGCAATGGCACCAAGACCGGCGCCAATGGTGGTTCCGGTGTGGCCGTGCTCAAGGGTTCCAAGCACCCGGCCGAAGCCATGGAGTTCCTTGACTGGTTCAACACCCAGGTTGATGACCTTGTCTCCCAGGGCCTTGTCGTGGCCGCTACCACCGCGGATGCCAAGACCCCGCAGAAGTGGTCCGACTACTTCAGCGGACAGGATGTCATGGCTGAGTTCAAGACCGCGAACGACAACATGGGTGACTTCACCTACATGCCTGGCTTCTCCGCAGTCGGCGCTGCAATGAAACAGACCGCCGCCAAGGCTGCCGATGGTTCTGCCAAGGTTTCGGATGTGTTCGACACCGCTCAGAAGACCTCGGTGGATACGCTGAAGAACCTCGGTCTGTCCGTCAAGGAGTGACCTCACTAGGTCTTGTCAACGGGCCGGCTTGAAATAGCCGGCCGTCCAAGACCTCCGATGCCTCGCATCACCATAGCGAAAGGCCGGGGCACATACTCCGGCCTTCCGTATTGTTTGGGGGTATTGCTGCAGGGGCGCTGTGGCCCTTGTCATTTGTTTTACTGTTCTTTGCAAAGACAGGTTTTGTATTATGACTGCATCCACTACTCAGGCGAAGGGCAAAGCACCTAGGCGTGCCGCCGCCAAGCCGAAGCGGTCCGGCGCTCAGAAGCGCGAGAACCGCACCGGCTGGGCGTTCATGGCACCGTTCGCCGTCCTGTTCACTTTCGTGTTCATCTTGCCCATCATCTGGGCCATCTATTCCAGCTTCTTCCGTCAGGTCACCGAGGGCGGTGGCGCATACGGCGGTGGCGAGCTGGTCAATAAATTCGTAGGATTCCAGAACTTCCAGTATGCTATTACTTCCGGCAACTTCTGGTCCGGCGTCGGCAGGGTGCTGATCTACACCCTGATTCAGGTGCCGATCATGATCATCGCCGCACTGGCGTTGGCCATCGTCATCGACTCGTTCGTGGTCAAGCATGTCACCGGTTTCCGTCTGGGCTACTTCCTGCCCTACGCCATCCCCGGCGTCGTGGCCTCGATTATCTGGGTCTACCTGTACAACGGCCAAATCTCGCCGATCGTCAAGGGACTTGCCGCCATCGGCGTCAATGTGGACTTCTTCAACAAGAACATCGTGCTCGGCTCGATGGCCAACATCACCACATGGACCTTCACCGGCTACAACATGCTGATTTTCCTTGCCGCACTGCAGGCCATCCCGCATGACCTCTATGAGGCCGCCCGTATCGACGGCGCCAATGGTTGGCAGATTGCCACGAAGATCAAGCTGCCGAACGTGCGTGGCGCGGCCCTGCTGGCCATGCTGCTTTCCATCGTCGGCACCATTCAGCTGTTCAACGAACCGCAGATCATGTCTACGGCTGATCCGGGTATTTCCAAGTCGTATACACCGATGATGATGGCCATGAACACTTCTCAGGGCACCATTACCCCGTCTGGTGACGGTCCGGCCTCGGCCATCGCCATTGTCATGGCTCTGATCGCAGGTGTGCTTGCCGTGCTGTACACCTTGGCCGAAAGGAAGGTGAACGAGTAATGAGCTCCGCAACCGTTGAAGAACGCGCCCGCAAAAAGGCCGAGCGCAAGCTCGAAAAGCAGCGTCAGGCTGCGCAACACGATTTGCCTCGCTCCATGCGACCGTCCGCGGCCGTGAAGACCCTCACCGTGGTGCTGCTGGTACTGGTGTTGATCTACTTCCTGTTCCCGATTTACTGGGCCATCATCGCGTCCACCAAGACGCCGGCCCAGATGACCGGTAGCAACGGCATGTGGTTTGCTGTGCCGCTTGACCAGCTGCCCAATGCCATCGCCACTAACTATTCCAAGCTGCTTGGCTGGACTCGTGGCAACTTCTGGCGCTGGGTGCTGAACTCCCTGATCTACTCGGGCGTCTCGGCATTGATCGGCACCATCGTGTCTGTGATGGCTGGCTACGCCACCGCAAAATTCAACTTCCGCGGCAAGAACGCGGCCATCGGCATCATTATGGCCTGCATGCTCATGCCGTCCGCCCTGCTGACCATCCCGATGTACTCGATCTTCCACACGTTGCACCTGACCAACACTATGCTCTCGATCATCATCCCGTGCTGCGTTTCGCCGTTCGGCTTCTTCCTGGGCCGCACGTACGCACAGAGTTCGGTGCCGGACGAACTGCTTGAAGCCGCCCGCATCGACGGCGCGAGCGAGGCGAGGATCTTCTTCACCATCGTGCTGAGGCTCCTGGCCCCGGCCATGGTGACGATTTTCCTGTTCCTGTTCGTGGCCACGTGGAACAACTTCCTGCTGCCGTTGATGATGGTGTCTTCCGACACCTTGAAGCCCGTGACCCTCGGTCTGTACGGCATGGTCTCGCTGGCCACGTTCACCGATCGCGGCGCCCTGATGATGGGTGCGTTGCTCGGCGTGCTGCCCGTGATCGTGCTGTTCCTCGGCCTCCAGCGCTACTGGCAGTCCGGCCTCGCCGCCGGTGCCGTCAAGGGCTAACCAATCCGCTGCCCGGCATGTCGTGTCACTCCTTCCGGTGCCGGGCAACGTCCCTCCCATATTCAGTGACACGATTCCAATCGTCCGGCGTCACCGTAAGCGTCAAGGATCTACGCAGTCAGGGTCCCAGGGCCCGCGATGACGCCGGTCATTTTGTATGCGACGAATTCGTCGCTTTGTAGTTTTTTGATGACCAACCCCACAAAGGAGCACTCATGACCAGCACCGGCCGCTTCACGCTGCCCAGTGAAGAGAATTTTGCCGAAAAGACCAAGGAACTCGCCGAATTGTGGGGTGCGGACGCCATCCGCAACTCCGACGGCACGCATCTGGACGAGGCAGTGCTCGCTCTTGGCAAGAAAATCTACAGCGCCTACTTCCCGACCCGCGCCCACAACGAGTGGATCACCCTGCACATGGACGAGACCCCGCAGGTCTACCTGCTGACCGCCCGTATCCTGGCCGAGTCCAACGCGGTGGATGTGCCGCTGATGGACGGTTTCTTCGAGGAACAGCTCAAGCCTAACCGTGACGCCGACCCTCATAAGTACTGGGAAGTCGTGGACCGCACCACGGGCGAGGTCGTGGACCCGTCCGGCTGGACGCTCGACCCGGGCGAGGACACCGTGCACGTGACCGCTGCCGTGCCGATGCACGAATACACGGTGAGTTTCCTGGCCTACATCATCTGGGACCCGGTCGAGATGTACAACCACCTGACCAATGATTGGGGAGACAAGGAACACGAGATTCCGTTCGACATCTACCATCCGGCCACCCGCAAGTTCGTGTTCGATACGTTCGAGCAGTGGCTGAAGGACAGCCCGCAGGTGGATGTGGTGCGTTTCACCACGTTCTTCTACCAGTTCACGCTCCTGTTCGATGCCAAGCGTCGCGAAAAGGTGGTCGACTGGTTCGGTTGCGCCTGCACCGTGAGCCCGCGCGCATTGGACGATTTCGAGAAGGAGTACGGTTACCGTCTGCGTCCGGAGGATTTCGTGGATGGCGGTGCCTACAACTCCGCGTGGCGCGTGCCCCGCAAGGCGCAACGCGACTGGATTGACTTCCTCTCCGGATTCGTGCGCGAGAACGTCAAGCGGCTTGCCGACATGTCGCACGCGGCAGGCAAGGAAGCCATGATGTTCCTTGGCGACCAGTGGATCGGTACCGAACCGTATAAGGACGGGTTCGAAAAGCTGGGTTTGGATGCGGTCGTCGGCTCCATCGGAGACGGCACCACCACCCGCATGATCGCGGACATTCCGGGCGTCAAATACACGGAAGGACGCTTCCTGCCGTACTTCTTCCCCGACACGTTCTACGAGGGCAACGACCCGAGCATCGAAGGCCTCGACAACTGGCGTAAGGCCCGCCGCGCGATCCTGCGTTCGCCGATCGGCCGTATGGGCTACGGTGGCTACCTCTCCTTGGCCGCCAAGTTCCCGAAGTTCGTGGACACGGTGACCCATATCGCCGACGAATTCCGCGACATCCACGACCGCACCGGTGGGGTGGCCGCCGAAGGCGAGCTCAACGTGGCGATTCTGAATTCCTGGGGCAAGATGCGTTCCTGGATGGCGTTCACCGTGGCACACGCCCTGCCCAACAAGCAGACCTACTCCTACTACGGCATTCTGGAATCCCTGTCCGGCATGCGCGTGAACGTGCGGTTCATCAGCTTCGACGACGTACTCGCGCATGGCATCGATAGTGATATCGACGTAATCATCAACGGCGGCCCGGTCGACACCGCATTCACCGGCGGCGACGTGTGGACCAACCCGAAGCTCGTGGAAACCGTGCGCGCCTGGGTGCGTGGTGGCGGCGCGTTCGTGGGCGTGGGCGAGCCGAGCTCGGCACCGCGCTTCCAAGCGGGCCGGTTCTTCCAGCTGGCCGACGTGATTGGCGTGGACGAGGAGCGCTATCAGACCCTCTCCGTGGACAAGTACTTCCCACCGGTGGTGCCGGACCACTTCATCACCGCCGATGTGCCGGTCGACCCGGCGGCCCGCGAGGCTTGGGAACAGGCCGGCTACCGCATCCCGCTGAGCGGTTGCGGCGGTGGCCAGTCCATCAAGCCGTTGGGCGGCATCGACTTCGGCGAACCCGTGCTCAACACGTATCCGGTCAATGAAAACGTGACCCTGCTGCGCGCGGACGGCGGGCAGGTGCAGCTCGCGACCAATGATTATGGCGAAGGCCGCGGTGTGTACATCTCCGGTCTGCCCTATTCGGCGGCCAACGCCCGACTGCTGGAACGCGTGCTGTTCTACGCCTCCCACAACGAAGACAAGTATGCGGCTTGGAGCTCGTCCAACCCGGAGTGCGAGGTGGCGCACTTCCCCGAGCAAGGGTTGTACTGCGTAATCAACAACACCGATCAGCCGCAGCGGACCACGGTGACTCTGGCCGATGGCACCACCGAGGACTTCGACCTGCCCGACAGCGGCATCGCATGGCGTGAAGCCTGATTCCCGCGTTTTGGAGAACGGACCCATCATGACCGAAATCAATGAAGTTTTATTCGGCATCGCCTCGCATTTTGCGCTGGAAGGTGCCGTGACCGGCATCGAACCTTACGGAGACGGCCATATCAACACCACCTATCTGGTGACCACGGACGGCCCCCGCTACATCCTCCAACAGATGAACACCAGCATCTTCCCCGATACGGTGAATCTGATGCGCAATGTCGAACTGGTCACCTCCACTCTCAAGGCTCAGGGCAAAGAGACGCTGGACATTGTGCCCACCACCTCCGGCGCCACCTGGGCCGAGATCGATGGCGGCGCATGGCGCGTCTACAAGTTCATCGAACACACCGTGTCGTACAACCTCGTGCCGAACCCGGACGTGTTCCGCGAGGCCGGCAGCGCATTCGGCGACTTCCAGAACTTCCTGTCCGAATTCGACGCCAGCCAGCTGGCCGAAACCATCGCCCGCTTCCACGACACCCCGCATCGTTTCGAGGACTTCAAGGCCGCCCTCGCCGCGGACAAGCTCGGCCGCGCCGCCGCATGCCAGCCGGAAATCGACTTCTATCTGAGCCACGCCGACCAGTATGCCGTCGTGATGGATGGGCTCAGGGACGGTTCGATTCCGTTGCGCGTGACCCACAACGACACCAAGCTCAACAACATCCTCATGGACGCCACCACCGGCAAGGCGCGTGCGATCATCGATCTCGACACCATCATGCCCGGCTCCATGCTGTTCGACTTCGGCGATTCCATACGCTTTGGTGCGTCCACTGCTCTGGAAGACGAAAAGGACCTCAGCAAGGTGCATTTCAGCACCGAGCTGTTCCGTGCCTACACGGAAGGATTCGTGGGCGAACTACGTGGCAGCATCACCGCGCGCGAGGCCGAACTGCTGCCGTTCAGCGGCAACCTGCTCACCATGGAATGCGGCATGCGCTTTCTCGCCGACTACTTGGAAGGCGATATCTACTTTGCCACCAAGTACCCCGAGCACAATCTGGTGCGCACCCGCACCCAGATCAAACTCGTGCAGGAGATGGAGCAGAAGGCCAGTGAAACCCACGCCATCGTAGCCGACATCATGGAGGCTGCCAAGTGAGCCGTCAGTCGAACCATACCCGAACCAGCATGATGGGGGCCGAGCAATGAGCGATCAGCTGACCGAGGTATACGCCAGCATCGACGCCCTAGTCGATTACGCCTTGGATCATCTCGACCTCGATCCACGCAACGCAGACTGGACCCGCAACCAAATCTTCGCCCTCTTCCACCTGGATTCCTACCCCGGACCCAAAACCACAACGTCGGCGGCGTCAGTGTCAGACGCAGTCCAAGACATTGTCGGCAGCCGAAGCCAGGCCCCCTATGGCGAAAAGACCCCCGACCCCCTACTCGCCGCCTTCCGCGCCGCCGCCACAACCGCCGGCCTCTTCGATTCGGAGGAAGGCCCGGCCTACGCCGACACCATCATGGGCATCCTCTCCGCCAACCCCGCCGATCTCGACGACCGGTTCCTGCTCATCGAGCACAGGGACGGCGGCATGGCCGCCATGCAATGGTTCTACGACTACTGTGTGGCCAACAATTATGTCAAGCGTGCCCAGCTCGACCGGAACCCGCGCTTCGACTCGCACGGGCTGACGGTGACCATCAACCTCGCCAAACCCGAATTCAAGAACATGAAGAAGGCGGCGGCCGGCAACGCCGTGTCCGGCGGCTACCCGAAGTGCACGATCTGCCATGAGAACGAGGGCTTCGCCGGACGTGACAAGCGCACGCTGCGCACCCTGCCGGTCACGCTCGGCGGTGAGTCATGGTTCTGGCAGTTCTCGCCCTACGGCTACTTCGACCAGCACGGCATCTGCGTGAACACCGACCACACGCCGATGCATGTGGACCGCGACACCTTCGGCCATCTGCTCGACTTCGTGGACCGTTTCCCCGGATACTTCCTCGGATGCAACGCCGCGCTGCCTCGCATCGGCGGCTCGGTGCTCGCCCACGACCACTACCAGGGCGGCGGCGAACTGCTGCCGATGCACAAGGCCGCCACTTGGGCCGCCTTCACGCTCGCCGACTATCCGGACGCCGTGGTCGAAATCCTCGTCTGGCCCGGTACCGCCGTGCGTGTGGTGTCGAAAAACCGCCAGAGCATCATCGACGTATCCGACATCATCCGCGAGGCATGGGTCGGTTATGACGACGCGGCGAACGGCATCGCCAGCCATGACGCGGACGGCAATCGCCAATCCGCCCTCTCGCCCAGCGCGATCATCACCGAACGTGGCTATGAGATGAGTCTCATCTTCCGCAACAATGCGATCAGCGACGAGTACCCGGAAGGTATTTTCCATGCACACCCCGAATACTGGCCGGTCAAGCAGGAGCCGATTGGACTGATCGAAGCCCAAGGCCTGTTCATCCTGCCCGGACGGCTCGTCGACCAGCTCGGCATCGTCGAGGAGGCGCTCGCCGAAGGCCGCGATTTGCCCGATGAAGTCAGCGAATTCAGTCTCGAATGGGGCGAACTCGCTGAAACATTGGCCGGAAACCGCGACCGCGAGGCCATCCACCAAGCCGTACGTGACGAGCTCGGCAGCGTCTGCTACCGCATCCTCGGCAACACGGCCGTCTTCAAGCAGAAAGCCACCACGCAAACATTCCTCGAAAGTCTTGGTTTTGCCGCTAGGTGAAACAGGTCAAGTGAAGTAAGCTCAATACTGAAGGAAAACCGAAGGCAAGTCCTTCCAAAGGAGGAGATATGACTACTGTTCTGGTTACGGGCGGTGCTGGATTCATCGCCACCCACACCGACATCGAACTGCTCGACAAGGGCTACGACGTTATTTCCGTAGATAACTACGGCAACTCGTCTCCCGTGGCGCTTGAGCGCGTCGAGCAGATCACCGGCAAGCCGGTCAAGCGTTACGACGGTGACGTGCGCGATGAGGCGCTTATGGAACGCGTCTTCACCGAAAACAACATCGATTGGGTCATTCACTTCGCCGGTCTCAAGGCCGTGGGCGAGTCCGTGGCCAAGCCGATCGAATACTACGACAACAACCTGTACTCCACGCTTGTGCTGCTCAAGGTGATGAAGAAGCACAACGTCAAGAAGATCATCTTCTCCTCCTCCGCCACCGTGTACGGCACGCCGAAGGAACTGCCGATTACCGAGGAGACGCCGACCGGCGGCACCACCAACCCGTACGGCACCTCCAAGCTGTTCCAGGAGCAGATTCTGCGCGACGTACATGTGGCCGATCCGTCCTGGACCATCGTGCTGCTGCGCTACTTCAACCCGGTCGGCGCACACGAGTCCGGCCTGCTGGGCGAAGATCCGAAGGGTATTCCGGCGAACCTCACCCCGTACGTGGCCAAGGTCGCGGTCGGCGAGCTCAAGGAAGTCCAGGTCTACGGCGACGACTACGACACGCCCGACGGCACTGGTGTGCGTGACTACATCCACGTGGTCGACCTGGCCAAGGGTCACGTGGCCGTCATTGACCACATCGACAAGGAAGGCGTGTTCGTCTACAACCTGGGCACCGGCCACGGCTACTCCGTGCTTGAGGTCATCAAGGCTTACGAGAAGGCCGCCGGTCATCCGATTCCGTACACGATCAAGCCGCGTCGCCCCGGTGACATCGCCGCCTGCTACGCCGACGCTTCCAAGGCGGAGAAGGAGCTTGGCTGGAAGGCCGAGCTGACCATCGACGACATGGCCGCCTCCTCCCTCAACTGGCAGACCAAGAACCCCAACGGTTTCCGCGACGCCGAGTGATATGAGCAGATGAGCTCCCTCTGATGGGGGAGCTCATCTGTCGTTTATCACACAATGCGCCTATCGGCGGCCCAGCGGGTGAGCTCGGTGCGATTCGAAAGCTGAAGCTTTCGCAGCACCGAGCTCACGTGCGTTTCGACCGTCTTGATCGAAATGAACAGTTCGGCCGCCACCTCTTTATACGTGTATCCGCGTGCGATCAGCCGCATGACCTCCTGCTCGCGGGCGGACAGCCGGTCCAGCTCCTCATCATGAGCCCGTGCCGCACCATCAGCGCCGCCATCAGACCCCGCCGCCGGCACACCCTGGAAGGTCGAAAGTACAAAACCGGCCAGTTTTGGCGAGAACACGGCATAGCCCTCATGCACCTGCTTGATGGATGAAATCAAATCAGCGCCGGTAATCGTCTTGGTTACATAGCCCTGGGCGCCGGCGCGAATCACCGACCCCACATCCTGCGGCGCATCCGAAACCGACAATGCCAGAAACACGGTAGTGGGGGAGTAGGGCCGCGATTTGGCGAGGATCTCGGCACCGCCGCCACCCTCGCCGCCGGGCACATGCACATCCAGCAACACCACCTGCGGCTTGGTCTGTGCGATCATCGCCACCGAACCGGGCACGTCCGCCGCTTGGCCGACGATATCGAAGGAATCGCGCAACGTGGCGATTACGCCCGCACGGAACATCTCATGGTCATCGACCATGGCCACACGAATCTTGGCTGTCTCGTTCTCGCTCATCGATGTTCTCCCTGCGCCGCTTTCAGCGCGATCGGCATATGCATTCTGACCTCGGTGCCCCAGCCGGCCCTGGACACTATCTCCACTGTACCGCCGCGCCGTTTGATGCGGCCGATAATCGATTCGCGGATGCCCAGCCGGTCGGGCGGAATGGCGTCCATATCGAAGCCTTCGCCATGGTCGCGCACGAACACTTCAACCATCGTGTCGCTGGCCTCGCAATACAAAGACACCGGCTCGCCGCCATGCGTGACCGCATTGACCAACGCCTGACGGGTGGCGTCCAGCAGCGCATCGGTCTGGGCGCTCGGCCGCGCGTCGCCCACGGTGACCACCTCAATCGGCTTGCCGTGCTCGTCCTCCACCTCGGCGGCGATCTGCTTCAATCCGGCTCCCACCGAACGATCCGATGTGGAACGTTCCTGATACAGCCATTCGCGCAGCTCGCGCTCTTGGCTACGCGCCAGGGCGAATACGGTGGTCGGTTCCTCGGAGTTCAGCTGAATCAGCGCCAACGTTTGCAGCACGCCATCATGCAGATGGGCGGTCATGTCCGCGCGCTCCTCTTCGCGCTCCTTCAATGCCTGCTCGTGGGTGAGTCGTTGCAGCATCGCGTTCGCCCACGGCATCACCGCCACCACGATACCGACGATCATCACGAATCCGCTGGCAACAATGCGTCGAGGAGAGGTGCCCCACCCAGGAATGCTGACATTATGCACATACAATGCCCATCCCATGAAAATCAGTGCGATGCCGCCCAACATAGACAACAGCTGCGTGCCTCGCGGACTAAGATTCATCCATGCCAGTGCGATGCCGCCCAACCCTACCAGCAGCGGAAACACAATCTGGACATCCGCACCGGTGCTGGTGAGCAACAGTCCAGTGGCCATCAACGCGAAACCGGCCAATGCCACGACGGCCGGTTTCGGAGCACGTTGGATGGCCTCGGACAATGATTCCGGTGCGGCAGCCGATTCGTCGTCATGAGCGGCAAGTGGCTGATTGCCTCGCGCAAGCGGCGCCTGATTAACGGGCACTGTGCGAGCCGCAGCCGCCACCGGGTCTCCGGCAGGCATGAACACCCACAGGAATACATAAGCGATGATGCCTGCGCCGTAGAGGACGGTCAGTGCGATGAACGCAATCCGAACCCATGCCACGCCGATGCCCAAGTGCAGGGCGATGCCCTTGCACACGCCGGTGAGCCAACGGCCCTGCCGGGGGCGCATCAACGGCATGCGCGCGGGCAGCAATGGTTCGGGAGATGACGTCATACTCCTATTGTGCCGCGCTCAGGGCGTTGCGGCCGGGGTTTTACCCGGTGTTCAGGGAACAATCAGGGTGTTCCCCGAGCGTTGTGGCAGTGGTCGGGCGGTGTAATGGAATCATGAGCAATCCAAACGCGAATCCATATCAGCCACAGCCGCAGCCTGGTCCGCAAAAAAACAAGACATCGCGACGCTTCTTCACTTGGGTGCGATCCAGTGGACTGGTTCGCGGCGACGACCGGTGGATCGGCGGCGTATGCAGCGGCATCGCTTTACGGCTTGGCTGGAGCCCCACATTAGTACGTGCGTTGGTGATTGTATGTACATTGTTCTTCGGTTTTGGCGCAGCTCTGTACGCACTCGGCTGGTTTCTGATGCCGGATGTACGCGATGGGCACATCTTGGCCGAGGACCTCATTGCCGGCCAATGGGACTGGAATTGTCTGGGATGCTTCCTGTTCCTCGCCGTGGCAATCGTGATTCCAGGTGCGGGGTGGGGTTGTATTGCGCTCGCCGCCTTAGCGCTATGGCTGTTGGCCAAAAGCGGCATTCGCCAGCAGGAAGGGTACGGATTCGGGGCATCTGCGCCGCGACCGGTTTCACAGCCTGTGTCATATCCAGCTCCACAGCCTGTCTCATATCCAGCCGCGCAACCAGTACCTCAATCTCCTTTGTATTCAGCTCCGCAACCTTTTCCACAACCTGTTTCACAACCTGTTTCACAAACCGCGCCTAGTGTTTCACAGCCTGTTTCACAGCCTGTCTATCAGTCGATGCCCAGCGTGATGCCGGGTACTGTGCCCGGCGCGATGCCCGGCACAGTACCCAACGGGCCGTTTGCCCCCGACCATATGAATGCGACGGCCTATGCCCCCACCGAGTCCAAGCGCCGCAAGCCGGCGGGCCCAATCGTGGTCTTGAGCATACTGGGCCTTACCTTCCTCTCCTTTGCCGGTCTGATGGGACTGATTTGGGTAAACGACATGGGCATTATCGGCATTATGCGTCTGGGCACCATCTGGATTGCCGCAGTATGCATAGTGATGGGGCTGGTGGTCATCATTCTCGGATTCAGAGGACGGCGTACCGGTGGTCTGATTCCTCTCGGACTGGTTGCCGGTGGATGCGCGCTCTGCATGACCATCGTTTCAGGCACGTATGGCGTGTACTACCGTGATCTTGGTGCCAGCGGCATCAATACTGTTGTTTCACTGAGCCAATCTGTCAGTGCGAGAAACAGCGACGGCATGAACGATGTGCAAAAGGATGGCATCTTCGTTGCCGATGCCAGCGATGCCACGTTTGAAACATTGCAGCAAGGTGTGGCGTTCAGCGGTGAAAACTACAACACCGATCAGGCAATCATTGATTGGTCCGATTGGGACAAGACACATGGACCGCACACGGTGAAGATGCTGGATGGCAAAACTTCCATCAGTAATTGCCCGGTCGGTACCATCACCATAGCCGCAACACAGGCGCAAGTGCATATCGTTCTGCCGGATTCCTGCACTTACGCCTTCGGCACCGCCGACTCCTACTACTCCACTTCGAGTGACGTTGGCGGCAAATACGAGATGGTATACAACAACTACATGGGTCCAAGCTTTGTTTTCTTCGAAGCTGAAAGTGCCACCAATGGGCCTGATTACGAATGGTTGGATAAGGAATCCGCCATGCCGGACAACGGCCCAGAACTAAAAATCAATATTCCCTATGCGGTGGAAGCACACGTCAACGTGGTGTACGCCTCCGATTGGGGAGGCTCCACGTTCCAGCCGCTTGCCGATATATACGACGGCAACAGCACAAGCAAGAACACAACCGGGCAATCGGAATGATCAAGCCGTTACAACCAGGAGATGGAATCATGACTGATGAAACCAAGGAATTCGCCTCCATCGAGGATGCGACACCGACCACGGCCATACCTTCCGAAACCGACGAGACCACCGAGACCACAACCATGGTGACCGTCGATGACCGAACCGATACCACGGTGCTGCCATCCGCAGCGGATGATGACAAAACGGCTGTGCTACCCGTCCCCGACGATCATGCGGATGCGTCGGTCTCGGATGTGGATACGCAGGTGACAACTGCCTCTCCATCGCCCATCGAACCATCCACAGATCGGATTGCCCTGGAAGCAGTTGCCGATGCCGTGGAGGGGGATGGCGGGCCGATTCCATCTGCCGATGATGTACCGATGTACGCAGCATCTTCAGCGCAACCTTCCTATGGGCAGTCTCAGACCGCCGGCAAACCATGCCAGCCTGGGGGGAGCGCCAAGAACGTCCAGAATGCTAAGGATGTCAAGAGTGCCAAGAACATCCAGAAACAGAGCATCAGCGCGCCTACTGTGGTATTCGGACTATTAGGCGTGATTATCGGCGTGATCGCGCTGGTTTTCGGGTGCATATCTCCGGATCGGATGATTTCGCTGTTCTCGCCGAATCCGCAATTGCTGACGGCTATTATCTGCGCCGTAGTGGGACTTATTCTGGTAATAGTGGCCGTTGTATGGGCCATAGTCGGTGCCGTCAAGAAGAGAAAATAGCGTTACAACCATTGCATTACGGTCCCAGTAGAAGCACATTATGACGGGAGCCGACCGATAAGAGCCGACCGTTCTATGCTGATGGGGGAGGCATAGTAACTATGAAACGGATTTCGGCGCGGCGGGTAGCGAGCGTCATCGCCGCCGCGATGGCGATGACGCTGGTATTCGCCACACTTGGCTGGGCGATGATGCCGCAATGGAACACACGGCCCTACACCAAGCACATCGCTATCGCTTCTGCCGACACCACCATCACCCCTGCCCATGCGAACATTCCCCACGAGGGGCGATATCGTACGCGTGAAACCCGACTATCCATCAAGACCGGCGACGGCGTCACGCTACCCGCCGTACTACGTGAACCGGTCGACGCTCCCGGGCCACGCCCGGCTTGTCTGTTCATTCACGGGTCCGGTACCAGCGGTGCCGAGGATTTCGGCGATATCGCCAACGCCATGGCCTCTGCCGGCATCGTGACCTTGGTGCCGGCCAAGCGCAACGACAACTACACCGTGCTGCATCGCGACTACCCGCGTTTTGCTCGCGAATACGGGCGTTCGCTCGACGTGCTGCGTGGCATAAGCGGCGTGGACCCCGCCAAAACCGGCATCTACGCCGAATCCGAAGGCACCTGGATCGCCACGATTCTAACCTCGAAACGGCAAGACATTGCCTTTGCCGTACTTACATCCGCACCGGTGTTCAATGGACGTGAGCAAATGGCCATGGCTGTCAGCGCCTATACGCATGAGGCCGGCGCGCCCAAGCCCGTGGTCAAAGACATGGCCAAATTGATGTCGCTGGACTACGCGCCATTTGATCTAGCCTATGCCGACTTTGATGCCGACCGGTATCTGAAATCCCTCACCATGCCGGTGCTGGTGAACTACGGCACCTACGATACGGCCATGCCCATCGAACAGGGGGCGCAGCGGATCATCGCTACGGCCAACAAGTCCGGCAACGAGAACGTCACCGTACGCTATTTTGCCGGCAACCATCAGATGCGGGCTGGTGAGGGCTTATTCACCCCGAACCTGCCATTGGCCGAAGGCTATACGCAAGCGCTGGAAAATTGGGTGAATGGTGTGACTGCCGGAACCAAAGCCGATGGATGGGCAACGCCCCAAGTCGCCGGTGCGACACCTCACCAGCGCTTCGCCGCGCCGCAACGTACCAGATCCGGTATCGTCGGCTCGCTCGGCGTGCTGGCCGGTCTGATGGTGGCAGGGCCCGTGCTGATCGTGATGGCGGCGATATTGGGTATTGGCTTGACTGTGTTTTCTTGGCTACAGACGTTGCTGGCCGGGCGACGTAGTGTGGCGACTGTGCGGGCCATGCATGCGACGCCGAGTGGGCTGGGAGCCGCCCAACAGCGTACGTTGCACGGCATTGCCGGCTTATCTGCCGGTATCGGCACAGCGGTAATGGTGATTACCGTGCTGTTGTATGGCTATATGAGCGCCGTAGGCGTATCGGCTGTATTGGTTATGCCTCAACCGCAGTTGTTTTCCCTTGGGTGGAGGGCATTGCAGGTGCTGACCGTGCTGTTGGTCGTGCTGTTCGCGTGGGAACTGGAACGTATGTGGCGGTATCGCGCCAGCATTATCGGCGTGCGTCGTGTCATTTGCGTGATGGTGACACTGGCTGCACTTGTCACATTGACGATATTGTCTTTCTGGGGGTTGTTCAGTCTGTGATATTCACGGTCGTTACCGGCTCCTTCCCGAATATGTGCCACTGAGTCGCCGTGAGCGTCACAAATTCGGGAAGGTGGATGGGGCGTGACGGCGTGGAGGCACTGTCGTCAGCGCTGAGCGGCTTCAGCCTCATCCAAAGTGTCGAAACCGCCGAGCTGGACCGTGTGCAACAAGGTTTCCTCAGTGATATTGCGTTGCGGGCTGGCTGCGGCGCGCTCGCTAATCATCACCTCGTAGAGCTGGAAGGTCCGTTCGGAATACGTACCAAGCTCGCCGCGCAGATAGGTTTCGAATGAGGTGGCAGATGGTGTGTCTTCGGTGGTGGTGAGTACGCGCATCGCCTCGCCGAGCTTGGGGTAGCGCTCGCGGAAATCCTTGGCCCAGGCGACCTGCTGGGTGATGACCTGTTCCTGACGGGCCACGCGCTCTTCAGAGGGACGCGGAATATACGGCTCTATGTTCTTCGTGAAATCTTCCGGCGCGGTGGAGGCCATCATGCGGCCGTATTTTTCGGTCACGAGGTTGCGGCCCACGTGGTCGGCCGCGTCAAGATCAGCGGCATAGCTGGTGAGTAATGGCCGCTCCCATGTGAGGAACTGGGCCAGCCGCATCTGGTGGAACACCGGCCAGTTGCCTTGGCATGCCGCGCGTCCACCCTCATTGTTGGTGCGCTGGAACTGATCCCATTCATGGCGCACAATAGCCTCGCGCAGTTCATCATCAGTCAGTTCGTTGGTCATCGACGTTCCTTTCACTAATATCTCCCTCTGATGAGGGAGATGGCACGGCGAAGCCGTGACAGAGGGAGCTTGAATCTACAAACTTTTAAGCACCGGATCATCAGAGGCGATGTGGTCCTCGACATACGGGCGCTGCCATTCGAGGAAGGTCTCGCCGGACGTGGTCAGGTGTTCGCGTTTGAGTTCCTTGACGATATCCGCCGCAATCTGCTCCACGATATCGTTGATTTTCTCGATTGCTGTAGCCGCGCCCTTGCCGCCTTCGCCGAATCCGGCCCCTCCATAGCAGGCTGCCGAACTCAATCGCATCACGGTTTCCAACTGTTCGCCCACGTTCGGCAATAGCGCGAACATCGAGCCAGACAGCTTGCGCAATGCTGCGAACTGCCACTTGTAATACGGCATATAGCCCACCACCATCGGCACGTTAACCAGGAACACCAACGAGGCGGTGGCCTGCACGAACTCGTGGATGGACAGCCATGCGGCCGCGCCGTCGCCGCGCTTCAACGAACGCGGCAGATTATATTGACCGGCCTGGGCGATCATGCCCAATCGCTTGGAAATCAGCGCGAGCCGCACATCGTCTGGCATGTTTTTGAACCCTTGGCGCGTCTTGGAAAACAGACCGGTGGGATCGGCGAACACCTCGCCATTGGTGGCGGCGGCCAAGGTCGATTCCTGAAGCATCAGCCACTCATGCGGCGCGGTCTGCGCCGGCGCAGTGCGATACCCGGTGATCGACTCAAAGAAGTCACCGATGCGGAACACGCCGTCACGGCGATTCGCGCCCTGTGCGCGCGGCGTGACGGGGGAGAGCGGTGCATCAATCGGAGTCGTCATCGCTTCCGCCACATCAGAGGACGCCGCGCCTGACTCGGCAGTAGCGGTATCGTCCGTAGCGGTGCCGGGGGTGGGTGCGTTTGTCGCATCGGGTATGACGGTGGAGCCTGCACCTGCGGAGGGGAATGTCCCGGAAGCATCGGATCTGGCATGTGCCTCGAACGTCACGCGGCCTTGCGCATCCACGCTGAACTTGCGCGGCAGTGCCTCGTAATCGGCCTCAAGTTGCTCGCCGATGGTCGCGTAATCCTCATCCGTAAGCCACAGGCAGAAGCGCGGGCCGAAATCGTGGTCCTGCGAATACGTATCATCGAATCCGTAGCATTCCGAGCCATGGCCCACCAGACCGGCGGCGATACGCCCGGCATACTGCGGATACTTCGCCGCAATCATCGGCTTGCCCATCTGCGTCCAGAACGCGCGGGCCAGCTTCAGTCCGGACACCGGGCATGCGGAAACGGCCTCGGCCGCGCCCGCAGAACCGTTCGACACCGAAACGGTGGATGGGGAAGATGTCGCGTCCGCACCGGTCTCGGGTAACGCCTGCGCCAATGCGCCCGGCGTATCCGCGTCCACGGCCGATGACGCGGAGCCGACCCGTGCCTCGACGTCCGCACCGGTCTTGCCCTGTGCCGGGCTGTCCGGCAGCCGCGATCCGGACTGGGGTGGCGTGCCTGCATCGCCGGCAACACCCGCATTGTCAACCGTCACCCCGGCCTTCGCCGCCTCTTCCTCGGCCTGCCGCAGATTGTCGGCGGTGATACGCCAGTAATCGGTGTCCTTGCCGTAACATTCCTCGATCACGGCCAGCGCATGCCGGTATCCAGTAACCGCATCCGCATGCCGTCTCTCGGCAAAGCACACCTGCGCGAAGCCCGCCAGTGCGGAGGCATAATGCGCGGAATGTTCCAGATGGCCGGTGCGATAGATTTCCAGTGCCTTGGCTGCATGCCAATGCGCGCCCTCCAACTTGTGTTCGGTCAGCAGGGTCAACGCCAGATTCGTGTGCGAGCTGGCCACGTCGATATCCGCGTCCGGGTTCACGCTCGAGGCTTCGATAATGCGCAGCGCTTCACGCAACTCCAGTTCCGCCTTGTCGGGCCGATTCGTCTCGCTGTAGAGCATCGACAGATTGTTGTGCAGTGCTGCGAGCCTACGGTCGGTGGGTGCCAGCGAATGCCGGCAGACACTCTGCGCCTGATGATACAAATCCTCGGCCTGATCGTATTGTTGGGCCGCGCGCATCGCGGTGGCGCAATTGATTAGCGTGGTGGCCCACGCCTCGGATGTGCCGGTGGTCAAGCCCATACGAGCGGCCAGTTCCAGCGCTCGCTGCACGATCCACTGATTCTCCTTGTGCCGGCCCTGCGAGCGATAGAAACCCATCGTTTCGTTGAGCACGGTGAGCAGTCCGGCGTCGTCGCCGGCGTTTTCCGCGTCCACCATCGCCTGTTCCAAGTACGGGCCGGCTTCGGTGGCGGCCGTGTGGCGATCGAAAATCGCGTCCAGTCCGTTCAGGAATTGTTGGGTATCAAAGGTTGCGGGCGATTGATCGGCATCGTCCGCAACCTGGTTCGCCGTGGAATCGGCACCTTGTGCTGCGGCCGCCGCATCGGTGTCGTCGGCATCGTCTGGACCATGCGCGAATTGCGCGGCGAATTGTTTGAGCAGTGCTTCCTCATCCATACCGCCAGACCTCCCTGAATCGTGTCTGATTTCAGTCTATTAATACTGTGAACAAACACGTCAGGGAGTTTGCTGTGAGCTTGGTCTCAGTCCACCTTGGTTTCGCGCAAGCGGTGAATGGCGTCGGTATCGGTTTCGCAGCGCCACGAGTAGAAGGCCAGCAGCCCTACGGCAAGCAGAGCCAGCGGCATACCGCCCAGGCCGGTATAGCGATAGTTCATCGAGAAGGTGGTGAGCATCGCGCCGCCGACAATCGAGCCGATGGCATTGCCGAAGTTAAACGCCACCTGTACAGCCGCGCCGGCGATCAGCTCGCCGCCGCCCTGGCCGGCTTCGGTCATCAGCAATTGCTGTGGAGCGGAAGTAAAGAACAATCCGATGGCGATCCAGAACGTCAGTACAGCGGTCATCGGCTGATTACCCGGAGTGATAAGCACCAGCAACAAGCCGAGGCAGGAGATGGACTGACCTATTGCGGCCGCGCCGGCATGCCTCCAATGGTCGGTCAGACGACCTCCAAGCAGACCGCCGATGACCATACCAAAGCCGGCAAGCATCATCAGCATCGGCACCAGGGAAGACGACCATCCGCCGGTTTTCTGCAGCCAAGGGGAGACGTAGCTCCACCAGCAGAACACACCGGCATTGCCGGTGAACACGGCGGCCAAAATCACCCACGGGCCACGGCGGGTGAGGAACTTGAACTGACCGGCGATGCCTGCGTCCTTGATCGGTGCAACGTACGGAATCCACGCCGACGCCAGCACAATCGTCATTGCCGCCCAAGCGGCCAAAATGCCGAAGGCAAGACGCCAGGAAAGGAACTCGGCCATCAAGGTGCCCGCCGGTACGCCGAGCATATTGGCCACGGTCTGTCCGGTGACCATCACGGATACGGCCTGCGCCTCCTTGCCTTCCTCCGCCAGAGTCTTGGCGATGAGTGTGGCTGTGCCGAAGAATGCGCCGTGCGGCAGGCCGGCGACGAATCGTGCGACGACCAGCATGGCGGCATTGACGGAGAATGCGGAAGCCAGATTGCCCACCAAGGCAATCACCATAAACAATATGATGAGGTCCTTCGGCGGCACCTTGCGGCCGAATACCAGAATCAGTGTGCCGAAGCACACGCCGATCGCATACGCGGAAATGTAATGGCCTGCGGTGGGGATGTCCACGCCGGTGGCGGCCGCGGCCTGCGGCAGAATGCCCATCATCACGAACTCGGCGGCACCGAGAATGAACGCGCCCGAAGCCAGTGCAAGCAGACTCTTCTTCATGGTTCCTCTAATTACTTCAGTATTACTTACAAAAACAGTGCGGCAATCGATTGATTCGAGCGATATATTACGGTGGTCCGCCAACAAATACGGGGGCTTGCCGTGATGTGGTTTGTCGCTGTGTGCGGCGGGTTGTTTACCGCTGTTCGATCGCTTGGTTTGATTGTTGGGACAGGAAACGAAAAACCGGATTGCTGATTTCTCAACAATCCGGTCCAGTTGTCGGGCTGGCGGGATTTGAACCCGCGGCCTCTTCGTCCCGAACGAAGCGCGCTACCAAGCTGCGCTACAGCCCGTTTGGCAACAGATGTAGATACTACATTGTGGTGGTGGACAATGCAAATCGGCATGTCGCGAGTGTTGCGTGATGGTGGATTCGCCATGTGTACAGGTCTCTCAAGCCTTGTGCAGGGCCGGTTTTGCGTCATGTGAGCGGGTGTTCGGATGGCCGTGCGGTCTGCCGGGCTCATAATCGCCGGCCTTGCGTACACTGATGAATCATGGCTGAAGTTGTCGAAAATACCGAAAACACTGAGAATGAAACCCCGGCCGTCCCGCAGATGAGCACCGTCGAACGTGCGGAAATGCTGCTCAAGCAGGACGCCACCATCCGCGAGAAGATCAAGTCCGGTGCCACGCTGGACGAAGCCGTGGACCCCTCCAACAAGGAGTTCGGCCCGCTGGCCCACCCCGAGCAGGTGCAGATGCGCGTGGCCAAGCGCGCGATGATGCTTGAGGCCGGCATCGCCCCCTACCCGGTGCACTTGGACGTCACCGACACCATCGAGGCGGTCCGCGCCAAGTATGACGGCAAGCTCGAGGCTGGCGAAGAGACCGAAGACATGGTCGGCATTGCTGGCCGCGTGCTGTTCCTGCGCAACGCGGGCGGCCTGTGCTTCGTGCAGCTGTCCGCCGGTGACGGCACCAAGATTCAGGGCATGATCTCCAAGAAGGAGATTGGCGCCGATTCGCTCAAGCAGTTCAAGCAGCTCGTCGACCTTGGCGATCACTTGTACCTCAAGGGCCGCGTCATCGCCTCCAAGACCGGCGAGCTGTCCGTATTCGCCACTGAGTGGGCTATCGCCTCTAAGGCCCTGCAGCCGCTGCCGGCCCTGCACAAGGACCTGAACGAAGACACCCGCACCCGCAAGCCGTACATCGGCATGATCGCGGACGAGAACATCCGCAACATGGTGCGCAACCGCTCCAAGGCCGTGGCCTCCCTGCGCCGCACCTTTGACGACCACGACTTCCTCGAGGTCGAAACCCCGATGCTGCAGACCCTGCACGGTGGCGCGGCCGCCCGCCCGTTCACCACGCACATGAACGCCTTCGACCTTGACCTGTACCTTCGCATCGCCCCGGAACTGTTCCTCAAGCGCTGCCTGGTCGGCGGCATCGATCGCGTGTTCGAAATCAACCGTGACTTCCGCAATGAGGGCGTCGACGCCACGCACGCCCCCGAATTCACCATGGTCGAGGCCTACCAGGCCTATGGCACCTATGATTCCATCGGCCAGCTGGTCAAGGAGCTCGTGCAGAAGACCGCCATGGACGTCTACGGCTCGCACAAGGTCACCCTGCTCGACGGCACCGAATACGACTTCGGCGGCGAATGGAAGACCATCAGCATGTACGACTCCCTGTCCGAATCGTTGGGCGAGGAGATTGTGCCGAACGGCGGCCCGGACGCCCCCGGCACCTCCGTTGAGCACCTGGGCGCCATCGCCGACAAGCTCGGCGTAGAGCGCGACGACGTGGAGAACCACGGCAAGCTCGTCGAACACCTGTGGGAGCACTTCTACGAGGACAAGCTTTACGAGCCCACCTTCGTGCGTGACTTCCCGGTCGAAACCTCCCCGCTGGTCAAGGGCCACCGCACCAAGCCCGGCGTGGTGGAGAAGTGGGATCTCTACGTGCGCGGCTTCGAGCTGGCTACCGGCTACTCCGAGCTCAACGACCCGATCGTGCAGCGTGAACGTTTCGTGGCTCAGGCCAAGGACGCGCTCGCTGGCGACGAAGAGGCTTGCGACATCGATGAGGACTTCCTCGAGGCTCTCGGCGTGGGCATGCCTCCGGCCGGCGGTATGGGTATGGGTATTGATCGACTGCTTATCGCCTTGACCGGTGCCACGATTCGCGAGACCATCACCTTCCCGCTGGTCAAGCCGCTCGTTGGCTGATTAGGCATACTCTGGCTCCCCTCAGAGAGGGGAGCCGAGTTATATATGAAAGGGGTTGCTTATGTCCATCGGCTTGTGGGTTCGGGGCGCGCGTCCCAAGACCTTGGCCACTTCCATCGCGTCGGTGATGGTTGGGGCGACGATGGCATACGCGCATATCGAGCAGTCGGGCACCTGCATCGCAATATATCCCGAACCGGCCTCCTGCGCCACGGCCCGTGAACAGCAGACCCTGCTGATGGACCGATTCTGGCCGGTGACCATCCTGTGCCTGCTAGTCGCGCTGTTCCTGCAAATCGCCGTCAACTATGCGAACGACTATTCCGATGGCATCCGCGGCACTGACGCCGGGCGTGACACGGACGAATCGAAATCAGGCAAACCCCAGCGACTGACCGCATCCGGACTGGTACCGGCCAAGCATGTACTGTTCGCGGCGATGATTTGCGCCGCCATCGCCTGCATATGCGGCATTGCCGCTATCGTGATTTCCCAAGCTTGGTGGCTGTTTGCCGTGGGTGTGGCCTCCTTGCTGGCCGGCTGGTTCTACACCGGTGGCAAGCATCCGTATGGATACGTCGGGCTGGGAGAAGTCGGCGTGTTCCTGTTCTTCGGCTTGGCTGCGGTATTGGGCACCGAATACGCGCTGTGCGGCACGGTGGACGTCGGCGGACTATTGGGTGCTGTGGCGGCTGGCCTGTTCTCCTGCCTGATCATGATGGTGAACAATATCCGTGACATCGACGAGGATCGTGAGCATGGTAAGTGCACGCTGGCCGTACGGCTGGGTGAATCCGGCGCGCGTACGCTGCTGATTGTGTGCTGCGTGGCCGCGTGGGCCATAGCCCTGCTCATGTGCGCGACCCTATGGTGGCCGTGGGGCGCAGTGCTGTTGATCTCGGGCGTCGGAATACCTGTGCGCATGGTCTCCAGCGTGAATAAACGTCAATTCCGCCCGGCTCTGCCCGCCGCCAGCTTCCAGACCTTGCTGTTTGCGGTGGTGCTGGCGGTTTCCGTGACGCTCTGAGAGCGAAATAATAAGACGAATACCCGATGTCTATTTAGAAGTGCAACACCCTTGTTGGTCCTGTAATTCTAACAGTT
>ENA-ORTH01001339-ORTH01001339.1-human-gut-metagenome-genome-assembly--contig:-NODE-1339-length-25341-cov-4.273709_pt1 | contig 25341 bp, 21 predicted proteins | sample MGYA00241914_ERZ509192 | MGnify/ENA primary metagenome ERZ509192 (study PRJEB26280, sample SAMEA2338826) | human gut metagenome | biome: human gut; feature: human-associated habitat; material: faeces... | reverse complement strand
CGATCAGGATGGGCAGGATCTTGACCATGCCCTTGCCCCAGATGTTGCAGACGATGACGGTAGCCAGCGCCACAAAGGCCAGCAGCCAGTTGGACTGGCAGTTGGAGATGGCACTCGGGGCCAGGATCAGGCCGATGGCGATGATGATGGGGCCCGTGACAACAGGAGGGAAGAACTTCATCATCTTGCGGATGCCGAACGCGGTGATCAGGCCGCTGAACAGCACGTAGACCAGACCGGACAGCGCCACAGCCGCGCAGGCGTAGGGCAGGTTCTCGGGGTTGGCACCGCCGTTCGTCACGATGGTGAAGCCGCCCAGATACGCAAAGCTGGATCCCAGGAACGCGGGCACCTTGCCCTTGCACAGGAAGTGGAACAGCAGCGTGCCCAGACCTGCGCAGAGCAGTGTGGTGCTGACGCTCAGGCCGGTCAGCAGAGGCACCAGCACGGTTGCGCCGAACATTGCAAACATGTGCTGTGCGCCGAGGATCAACAGCTTGGGCGTGCCCAGCTGTTTGGCATCATAGATGCCTTTCGAGTAATCGATTTTTTCTGCCATGAATGAAATCCTCCTCATAATGGCCGCAAAAAAAGAGGAGACCGCCGGTTCATCTTCAAACGCTACAGCCTCCCTTGCTTATCCTTAATAGTATAGCGGACTTGAGGGGAAAGTGCAAGATGCTGGGGAAAATTTGTCGCTTTGTTCGTGGGGACCGCCATGTAGGGGCCGCACGTGTGCGGCCCCTACTATCTTTTTACCTGAAAATATGCTATATTATAAATAAAAACCAACTTAGGAGAATGTTATATGCTGACCCCCGGCATCAAGGGACACGCGGCGCTGCGTGTCACCACCGAAAACACCGCGCTGGCCATGGGCAGCGGTGAGCTGCCTGTGCTGGCCACACCCGCCGTGGCGGCCCTGATTGAAAGGGCCTGCTGGCAGTCCGTTGCGGCAGAGCTGGAGCTTGACCAGGGCACCGTCGGCACGGCACTGACGCTGGCCCACACAGCCCCCACGCCCGTGGGCATGGTCGTACACTGCGACTGCGAGCTGACCGCCGTCGAGGACCGCCGCCTGCACTTCACCGCCCGCGTCTACGACGACGTGACCGAAATCGCCGCCGCGACCCATGAGCGGTATATTGTGGATAACGAGCGCTTCACCCGCAAGGCCAACAGCAAGCTGACGGCACAGTCCTAAAGCCTTCCCCCGAGGGGCTGCGCCCGCAGGCGCGTGTCGGAGCGCAACCGCCGTAGACGGCTCTTGGCGCGTAGACTGAAGGTGGCCCCGCAGGGCCGGATGAGGGGTAAGCTCACCATAGCCGCCTTTTATAAGGAATGCCGCCACGTAGGGGCCGGACATGTCCGGCCCTCAGCAAAAAGGCAAAATCGCGTCTGTGGGAAGGCCGCGGGCCGGGCATGCCCGGCCCCTACCGTGCGGCCATTCGGCAAACGGGCTATACTGGCGCACCTGCCCCTCATCAGTCAGTGGTCGGGGCCACTGACAGCTTCCCCCAAGGGGGAAGCCTCCCTCAATAAATCGCCTCCTCCCGCCACTTTACCAGCTCTTTCACCGTCTCCTCACTCTCCACCCAGCCCTGTTCCGGGTCGGCGTGGGCGTCTGGGGCGTAGCGCTGCATCGTGCCGGGGCTGCGGCCCTGCAGATATTCCTGTGCCTGCTTCTGGCGGCTGGGTGCGGTGCGGCGCAGCAGCGTTTCTTTTTCGGCCTTGTTCATACAAATCACCTCTTTCGTCACTATTTTGCCCGGGGCTACCGCTGGTCAAACCCGGAAAATCGTGGTATAGTATTTTATATTGCCATTTTTAAGGAGCTATCATTCTATGGAAGTCAAAATCAATCAGGTCGTTCTGCATCTGCTGGACCCCGGCGCATCAGAGCCGGTTCTGTCGGACCGCGCCATGGACATGGACGCTGACCTGTACGAGTATTACACCGCCACGCTTGAACGCGCGTTCGCCAGCGACGAGGTAAAGAACTGCCGGTTCCTGCCGGACTCCGCTTTTGCCGCGGAGATGGCGCAGAATCAGGATTTCATCGACCTGTCCCGCCGCATTGCGGGCGTCATCTTTGAGCAGATGCTGCAATATCAGGCCATCCCGGCGGGCGATCTGGCCGTCGTGGACTTTACCGCCGACGGCGTGCCGTTCTACGGCGTGCTCAAGCTCAACTACCGTCCCGGCTACACCCACCACACCGAGCTGATGGGCAATGGCCGGTTCAGCAGCATGGTGCCGCAGCGCACGCTGCTGCCCGGCACGCCCAAGGCCGACGAAGCCGCGCTCATTGACCGCGCCAACGGCACGGTGCGCTTGATCGAGAAGAAGTTCACGCTGGACGACAGGAAGGACTTTTACCTGTCCACCCGCGTGTTCGGCTGCACGGAGGCTTTGCAGGAGAAAGCCAAGCTCAAGGCCGTCTGCGAGACCGCCGTGGCCGCCGTGAAGGAGGCCTACCCCGAGCCGGAGGCGCTGGACGATGTGCCCCCGTTTGACGGCGGCACCGAGACTGCCGTCGAGCTGCTGGTGCGCAACCAGGCTGTGGACAACCAGATCTCCGTCGAGGACGTCCGCGAGCGCATCCGGGAGAATTTTCCTCTGGCCGCCCCCAGGTTTGAGGAGGCGCTGGCCGAGACCGGCGTGCAGGAGAATGACCGCGTGACCGTGACCCCCGCGCGCATCAAAAAACTGGAAAGCCGCAGCTTCAAGACTGAGTCCGGCATTGAGATCAGGATTCCTGCCGAGCTGTGCAGCTCGGACGACGCCGTGGAGTTTATCCATTCGGCAACCGGCGGGCTGAGCTTATTGATTAAGGACGTATTGGTGTAAACATACGGCACTTTGCGGGCGGATATGGAATCCGCCCCTACGAATCACACCCGTAGGGGCGCATTCTATAGGCGTCCGCACCCTGCCGCTCAGGATATGGGTATAGAGAAAGCAAACTATGGAAACAAAACAAAAAACGACCCTGACCCAGGGCAGTGTTGCCAGGGGAATGCTGCTGTTTGCGCTGCCGATTTTTATCAGCAACCTGTTCCAGCAGCTGTATAATGCCGCCGACTCGCTGATCGTCGGCAACTTTCTGGGCGGCGAGGCGCTCGCCGCTGTCGGCTCGTCAGGCAGCCTGATTTTTCTGCTGACCGGCTTTGTCAACGGTGTATCGTTGGGCGCGGGCGTCGTGGTCGCGCGGTATTTCGGTGCCAAGGACTGGGACAGAATGCGCCGCACGATCCACACCACCGTGGCGCTGGGCCTGGTGGCCGGTGTCGGGCTGACGGTGATTGGCGTGATCTTAACGCCGCAGATCCTGCGCTGGATGGGCACGCCGGACGACGTGCTCGTCAACTCCATCGCCTACTTCCGCATGTACTTCATCGGCTCAATTGCCGTTGTCATGTATAACGTAGGTGCAAGCATTCTGCAATCCGTCGGCGACAGCAAGAGCCCGATGCGGTATTTAATTGCTGCCTCTCTCATCAACATCGTGCTCGATCTGATCCTCGTCGGCTGGCTGCGCATGGGCGTGGCCGCGGCGGCGTTCGCAACGATTGCCTCCCAGACGGTCAGCGCCGTTCTGGCATTTGCCAAGCTGACGCGCTCCCAAGAGGCGTGGGCCGTGCATTGGCGCGAGGTAAAATTTGACGGTCCGTCGCTAAAGGCTGTCATCGTGCAGGGTCTTCCGTCCGGCATCCAGAACTCGGTCATCTCGATTGCCAACGTCATTGTGCAGTCCAACATCAACTCGTTCGGCGCACAGGCCATGGCCGGGTGCGGCGCGTACAGCAAGGTGGAGGGCTTCGCCTTCCTGCCCGTGACCTGCTTTGCCATGGCACTGGCGACGTTCGTCAGCCAGAACGTCGGCGCGGGCCAGCCGGACCGCGTGAAGAAGGGCATGAAGTTCGGGTGTCTGTGCTCGGTGCTCATGGCCGAGGTCGTCGGCGCCACCATCTACGCTGCGTCGCCGTGGCTCATCGGTGCTTTCAGCCGCGAGGCCGACGTCATCGCGTTCGGCGTGCGGCAGGCCCACACCATCACGCTGTTCTACTGCCTGCTGGCGTTCAGCCATTGCTGCGCGGGCATCCTGCGCGGTCTGGGCCGCCCCGTCGTGCCGATGATGGTCATGCTGGCGGTCTGGTGCCTGCTGCGCATCACCTACATCACGGTCACGCTGCACTTCATCCGCAACATCGGCGTTGTGTTCTGGGCCTATCCGCTGACCTGGAGCATCTCGTCCGTGCTGTTTGCATGGTATATCCTCCATTGCCCCATCCCCAAGCTGGGCGGCGGCGCACCGGAGGTCAAGGCGTAAATTCTGTTTATACAATAAAGATACCCCCGTCAGGTATGTGTGCCTGACGGGGGTATCCTTTGTTATTGCGGCGAACGGGCAAAGCCCCTCAGGCCTCGCAGGCTCGGCCAGCTCCCCTGTAAGGGGCGCCTTTTTGCGCGGGCTCGGCCCGCTTGCCTTAACGTACAGCCTTTACTTTTTGATCACAAAGCACGGCAGCGGCGCTGTCTGCGCCCAGTTTGCAAACTCGCAGACCAGCACGGTATACTGCGTCAGCGGCAGGGCCTTAAAAAACGCCAGCGCGGCCTGCTTCTCGGCGTCACCGATGACCTTTCCGCTGTAGAGCACCGCGGCCAGCACGCCGCCGGGGCGCAGAGCCTCCAGCGCCGCACGCAGGGCGGGCACACTGCCGTCCGCCGTGGAATGCACATCATGCTCCGCACCCGGCAGCCAGCCGAAGTTGAACAGCACACAGTCCGCCGTGCCGGGCTGCACCAGCTCAGCCAGGCGGGCGTGGTCGTGCAGCACCGCACGCCCCACTGCGCCATAGCCTGCCGCTGCCAGCCGCGCGTTTGTGTTATCAACGGCCTGCTGTTGAATATCCAGCCCCAGCACGTGCCCTGCCGGGCCAGCCAGCGTACACAGGAACTGCGTGTCGTGGCCGTTGCCGCAGGTGGCATCCACGTACAGCCCGCCGGGGGCGAGCCGTGCGGTCAAAAACGCATGGCAGAGCTGCACGGCGGACAGGTCGGGCACGCGGCGGCGCACCAGCTGGCTGCCGTCCGGGGCAAAGCCATATTTTTGCGCCAGCGCCCTGCCCGCGGCATCCCGGGGCAGGGGAGCCGTGAAGCAGGTGGCCTGCTTTGGGTCCAGTCCGCCGTTTTGGCGCAGAAGCTCTTTCAACAGATAACTGCCGTAGCCGCGCCCGCGCCACCGGGGCACGACCTCCAGCCGCAGGATGGTCGTGCCGTCCACGTCGGCTGTGCCGATGGCCTCGTTTTCCTTATATAGAGTGTAGCAGCCTTTTTCCTGCCTGATCTGCATAGCATTACCCGTTGATTTCGTTGGTGTTCAGGTCGTAGTGTATCACGTCGCCCCATTTGCGGCGGATGACGATCTGCGCGGTCAGGTCGGTGTCGTCATAGACCAGCGACCACTGGGTGTTGCTGGTCACATCGTTGGGGCTGGGGTCCTGGGCGGCTGCCTGCAACGCCTTCCATGCGGTATCCGCAGGAATATCCCCGTCGGGATCGCGCATTGCCAGCACTTCCATAATAGCGTCATAGCGCTCTTTTCCGTGGCCGTAGATGCCATTTCTCTGGTTTGGCTGCACCATGTAGGCATAGCAGCCGTAAAAATTCGTGATGGCCTGCATCGCCGTCCAGCGCAGCGGGCGGCCCTCCTGCTCCGGGTCATATTCCAGCACGCGGGCATCGCCGCTTGCATCAACGACAAAGAAGTGGTAGTCCCGCCCGGAGGTGGCAAGCATATCATAGCTGTCCAGCAGGTCAACGGCCTCCTGCGTCGTGGCGGCGCGGTCGAGCACCAGACGGATAGCCAGCGTCGTGAAGATCTTCTGCTTGCCGGTGTCCTGGTTGACCGGCTCACTGTCCAGCGTCAGCACAGCGATGGAAACACCGCGCTCGTTCATGCCGTCCAGACAGATGAACGGAGCGGTCAGGCAGGCGAGCTTTTTCGCCATGGATATGTCCGGCCGGTTGGCCGAGATATTATCCAGCGCGGCCAGCGCCACGGATTTGTAGCCGTCCTTCGGCGTACAATAAACCAGCATGGCCGAGGTGTCGCGCTTGAAATCATAGTTGCGGCCCATCAGGATATTCCCATCGGACACAGTCGCAAAGGCGCTGCATCCATAGTTCGGGGCTTTCATGTGGACCGGCAGCAGGGGAAGCGTTTCCTTTAAAATCGCGTCGATCATCGACTGGTTGTCGGTGATGCCGTAGTTGATGACATCGTCGATGGAATAATCATACGTGACATCCATGCGGTAAAGGTTATAGTCGTCATACGCGGTGATCCGCTCTATGCTGTTTACCGTGCGCAGCCGCCCGGCGTACAGCATGCCGAAGCCCGCCACTGCCAGCAGGATCAATACCAGAAGCACAACCAAAATACGCTTTAACATCCTTTTCATAGAAAACGCCTCCTTTATATGTGTTTTATGATTTGATTATATCATATTTTATTGTGCGGCGCAACGCTGCAAATTGTCATAATCTTCACCGTTTTTCACATACTTTTCACTCTCTGACGAAACCTATTTCACAATTAGACTGTATACTGTAGGCATAGAAAGCGAAAGGAGACGACCACTATGAGCAACGAATACGATTACTCCGGTCTCTATAACAATACATCCGGCAGCGGTCAGCCGAACGGCCAGAACCCGCAGCCCGAGCAGAGCGCCCCCGCGCAGAACCAGCAGCCCCAACAGAGCAGCTACCCCAACGTAGGCTCCAGCGGTGCCAACACCGCCAACACGGCGCGCACAGATTATTCTTCCTACAATTCCGGCAGCACGTCCGGCCAGAATCCCCAGCAGGATTCCAACGGCTACACCAGCAGCTTCAGCGGCGGCAATGGCAATAACGGTGGCTACAACGGCTACAGCTATTCCAGCGCCCCGCAGCAGCCCCCCGTGCCCCAGAAGAAAAAGGGCAGCAAGGTCCTGCTCCGCGTACTGGCCTGCGTCGGCGTGGCTGCGCTGGGCTTCGGCGGCGGCCTGGGCGGCGCTGTGGTCGCCAGCCGTGCGGGCCTGACAGGCAACCAGGTGGTCGTCCAGCAGGTAGAGCGCAGCACGGACGCCACCGCCGCAGGCAGCACCGATGGCACAAGCATGAGCGTGCAGCAGATCGCGTCTGTCGTCTCGCCCAGCGTTGTCGCCATCACCACCGAGCAGATGAGCAGCAGCCAGACCTGGTTCGGCGGCTACTACGTCCAGAGCGGTGCCGGTTCCGGCGTCATCATCAGCCAGGATGGCTACATCCTGACCTGCGCCCACGTCGTCAGCGGCGCGACCAGCGTAAAGGTGCAGCTGAACGGCAGCGACGAGAGCTACGACGCCACCGTCGTCGGTCAGGATTCCACCTCCGACATCGCGGTGCTGAAAATTGATGCTACGGGCCTGACCCCAGCGGTCATCGGCGACAGTGACGCCCTGGCCGTGGGCGAGGTCGCCGTTGCCGTCGGCAACCCGCTGGGCACGCTGTCCAACACTGTCACCGATGGCATCGTCAGCGCGCTGAACCGTCAGGTCACCGTGCAAGACAACGATATGACGCTGATCCAGACCGATGCGTCCATCAGCCCGGGCAACTCCGGCGGCGGTCTGTTCAATGCGAACGGCGAGCTGATCGGCATTGTCAATGCCAAGTCCAGCTACAGTGAGGCCGAGGGCATCGGCTTTGCGATCCCCATCAACACAGCCATGGAGATCGGCCGGCAGCTGATCGAGAACGGCAGCGTGGCTCGTCCCGCGCTGGGCGTCAAGATCATGGATGTGACCGACGCCCAGACCGCCCAGCAGCTGGGTGTCTCCACAATGGGCGTCTACGTTGTCGAAGTCACAAAGGGCAGCGGTGCCGACGCCGCCGGTGTACAGGCGGGTGACCGCGTGCTGGCCGTCGATGACACCGCCGTCAGTGATTCCTCCGCCTTGAAGAATTACCTGAAGGACAAGGGCATCGGCGACACCGTCAACCTCCAGGTCGAGCGCGACGGCAAGGTGCTGACGCTGGCTGTTACGCTTGGGTCCAGCGCACAGTAAAAACCATATAGAAACAGGGATGCAGACCGAAATCTGCATCCCTGTTTTTTGTTTGAATGGCTTCCCCCTCGGGGGAAGCTGTCAGCGGCCCCGCCCGCTGACTGATGAGGGGAAACCGTGCCATTATGGCCCGGCAGCGGGTTGCCGTCGGAAGTCTGCCCCTCTCAGGGGGTCGGCGTCCGCTCCTGACTCCTCACTCAGTTCTGATCCTTACTTTTTCCCACCAGCGCAGCCAGCACGCCAAAAATCAGGCTGGCCGCTATGCCGCCGGACGCCGCCGTCAGGCCGCCGGTAAACGCACCGGGCAGGCCGCACTCGTCCACGGCATTCTGCACGCCCTGTGCCAATAAATGCCCGAACCCCAGCAGCGGCACGCTGGCCCCCGCCCCGGCGAAATCCGCCAGCGGCTTGTACAGCCCGACAGCGCTTAAGATTACGCCCGCCACGACATACCCGGTCAGGATCCGGGCAGGGGAGAGCTTCGTGTAATCAATAAAAAGCTGCCCTACGACGCAGATCGCGCCGCCGACCACAAACGCCCAGACATAGCTCATACCGCACCTCCCAGCTCGACACAGTGGGCGATGCCCGGGATGCTCTCCCCCTGCAAAAACGTGGTCTGGCTCATCAACGCACCCGTTGCCAGAAACAGCACGCGGCGCAGCTGCCCCGCGGCCAGCATCGGCAGGATCTTCCCGCACAGCACCGCCGCACTGCATCCTGCCCCGCTGCCGCCCGCCTGTACATTCTGACTGTTTGTGTCATATAATAAGCAGCCGCAGTCCTTATGGTTGTCCAGCGGCAGCCCCTCTTTGGCCATCTGCTCATGCAGAAGTGCCGTGCCGACCTCGCCCAAATCGCCCGTAAAGATCGCGTCAAAATCCTGCGGGCTTGTCCCCGTGGCCGAAAAATAGCGCAGCAGCGTCGAGGCCGCCGCAGGCATCATCGCCGCACCCATATTGTTGATGTCATGCACCGCAAAATCCTGCACGCGGCCAAACGTCACCGACAGCACCGGCACGCCCGCGCTGCCGTGCGCCCGCACCAGGCAGGCCCCCGCGGCGGTGGCCGTCCACTGGGCCGTGGGGGTGCGCTTGGCACCGTACTCCAGCGGCGTGCGGAATTGCCGCTCTGCCGCGCAAAAATGGCTGCTTGTCAGCGCCAGGACCCGCTCGGCCATGCCGCCCGCCGCAAACACCGCGGCAAGGCCCAGCGTCTCCGCCATGGTCGAGCACGCGCCGTAGACGCCCGCAAACGGGATGCCCAGTTCCCGCATCGTGTAGTTGCTGGCCGTACACTGGGCCTGCAGGTCGCCCGCAAACGCAATATCGACTTTGGAACGCGGAATATCCGCCTTGCGCAGGCAGAGCTCCACGGCCTTGCGCTGCAAGAGGCTTTCGGCCTGCTCCCAGTTTTCGCAGCCCTGCTCGCCAAAAGCTGCGTCCTGCGTCACAAAGTCAAAAGCCGACGCCAGCGGGCCCTCGCTCTCCTTTTTGCCGCCTGCCGCGGCCCAGGCCGCCACGGTGGGCGGCGCGTCAAACAGCAGGGTATCGCCTCTGCGCGTCATCGGTCACCCCACCTTTCCCAGCAGCCAGTAGAGCACGCCCCACACAAAGCTGGCCAGCGTCCCAAACGCGATGACCGGCCCCGCGATGCCGAAAATCCTCGCGCCTACACCGGTCACCCAGCCCTCGGCCTTGAATTCAATCGCCGGGCTGACGACGGAGTTTGCAAACCCTGTAATGGGCACCAGCGTCCCCGCGCCCGCCTTGGCGGCCAGCTTTTGGTACCAGCCCGGCAGTGTGAAAATGGCGGACAGAAAAATCAGCGCAATGCTCGTCAGCGTGCCCGCCAGCGTTTTGTCGTACCAAATCAGGAAAAATTGCCGCAGTGCCTCGCCGAGGGTGCAGATGGCCCCGCCGACCAAAAACGCCCACGCGCAGTCCCGCACCACGGGCGACGGCGGCGACGCGCGGCTGACCATCTCATCATATTGCCTGGGATCCAGTTTCACATTTCATTCCTCCCCTTTTTGGGGGTAGTATGTGCCTAGCTGCCGTAAAATATGACCTGCCCGCGATAATACGGGTGCGGCACCATGACCTTGTACAGCGTGCGCAGCTCTTTACAAAGCGCCGCGTCGGGGACCGTACCGCCGCAGGGCAGGGCCAGCACGGCGTACCGCGTGCCGAACACCCGGCTTTCCAGCGCCGTGGCCCGCGCGCCTGCCCGCAGGTAAAACCCAATGCGCCGCCGCGCGATGGACGGGTCGGGAGCCTCGGCGGGGTGCTCACATTCCAGCACCAGGTCGTGTACCCGCATGGCATCGTAGTCCCGGACCAGCCCCAGCGCCGCCGTGCCCACGCCGCTGCCGCGCAGGTCGTACCGCACGGCAAAGTAGTCAAGCAGCGCCGTGCGCTGGCCCGGCAGCACGACCTGCCACGCATAGGCCAGCCGTGCGCCCGCGTCATCGGTCAGAAGGAGCGGCTCGTAGACGCCGGACTCCAGCAGGCGTTGGATCTCGGCAAACGGCTTCAGCTCGGCGGCTGGGAAATCCCGCGGCAGGGCAGAGCGGTAGAGGTCCTCACATTCAGCAGCAGACAAGCGCGTGATTTGCATAGGGATTTCTCCTTTCTGTGATTGAATTATGGGGGAAAATACGGTATAATAGGTAAAAATGGGGTTATGGCGCAGTTCTCGGGCGGATATGGGATCCGCCCCTACGGGCATGTAGGGGCGGGCATTGCCCGCCCGCAGGCACATTGCGGCAGCCACCGCGTTCCGCGGGCGGCCAATGGCCGCCCCTGCAACGCGCCCGTTATTCGTAGGGGCGCATTCCGTATGCGCCCGCAAGCAATTTATAAAGGAGCCACCCACATGGAATGGACTGACATCAGCATCACCGTCGCCAAGCGCGACGCCGACACTGCCGAAGCCATCGCAACGATGGTTGCCAACGGCGGCATTTATATTGAGGACTACAGCGACCTGGAGCAGCAGGCGTGGGAGATCGCCCACGTAGATTTAATTGAACAGGACCTGCTGGACAAACCGCGTGACATCGTGATCGTACACATGTACCTTGCCCCTGACGAGAACCCCGCCGAGGTGCTGCCCCTGTTTGAGGAGCGGCTGAAAAACAGCGGCATCGGCTACCAGCTCAACACCACCGGCGTCGAGCAGGAGGACTGGCAGAACGCCTGGAAGAAGTACTACCACGCCATGGACATCGGCGAGCGCCTCGCCATCGTGCCCGGCTGGGAGGATTACCGGACGGACCGCATCAGGATCGTCATGGACCCCGGCATGGCCTTTGGCACCGGCACGCATGAGACGACCTCGCTCTGCCTCGAGACGCTGGACAGCCTTGTCAAGGGCGGGGAGCGCGTGCTCGACATCGGCACCGGCTCCGGCATTCTGGCCATTGCCGCGCTGAAATTAGGCGCAGACTCCGCCGAGGGCGTGGACATCGACCCCATGTGCGTGCGCACCGCAGGCGAGAACGCCGCGCGCAACGGCGTGGCGGACCGCTTTAAAGTCCTCGTCGGCGACCTGTCCGACAAGGCCAGCGGCCAGTACAACATCATCACGGCCAACATCGTGGCGGCTGCCATCCTGTCGCTGGCCCCGCATGTGCCGGTGCTCATGGCCCCGGGCGCACGGTTCATCGCCAGCGGCATCATCGACGAGCGCAAGGACGAGGTGCTGGCCGGGCTGAAGGCCGCGGGTCTCGAGCCTGTCGAGGTCAAGGAGAAGCGCGGCTGGGTCTGCATCATCTGCGAAAAGAAAGAGGCTTGATCTATGCCGCATCGTTATTTTACGCGGGAGCTGGCCGATGGCCGCGCCGCGCTGACCGGCAGCGACGCCCACCATCTGGCCGACGTCATGCGCGCCAGAATCGGTGAGGAGGTCGTGCTCTGCGGGCCGGACGGGCTGGAATACCTCGGCACGGTCACGGCCATCGAGCCGGGGCGGGTGGAGTTTTCCGTCACCGACGGCACGACGAGCAAGGCCGAGCCGGACTGCGCCGTGACACTGTTTGCGGGCTACCCTAAGGCGGGCAAGCTGGAGGAGGTCATCCGCCACAGCGTCGAGCTGGGCGTAACCGAGGTCGTGCCGTTTTTCAGCCGGTATTGCGTAGCCACGCCGAAAAAAGAGGACGTCAAGAACGAGCGCTACAACCGCATTGCCGCCGAGGCCGCCAAGCAGGCGGGCCGCGCCATGCTGCCCCACGTGGCCCTGCCGCTGAATGATTTTGCAGCGGTTTGCAAAGCATTTGTGGATTTTGACGTTGTGCTGTTCTTTTACGAGGGCGGCGGCGCACCCCTGCGGGAGGTGCTGCACCCCGGGCAGTACAAGCGCGTTGCCATCGTGACCGGCAGCGAGGGCGGCTTCTCCGTCGAGGAGGCCGAGGCCGCGAAGGCCGCCGGGGCTGTGACCGTAGGGTTAGGCCCCCGAATTTTGCGCTGCGAGACCGCGCCGTTAGCCGCGTTGACCTCTGTCATGCTGCTGACCGGTAACTTGGAGTGACCGCAGCAAGCCATACTATGTAAAAAAGAACAGGAGCGTCACCGTGGGTGGTGATGCTCCTGTTTTTGTTGGTTGTACTGTAGGGGCCGGGCATGCCCGGCCCGGGACGTATAAGGCAGGCGGGCGTTTGCGGGATAGCTTGTAGGGGCGGCATATATGCCGCTCGCGGCTTTCCTGGAACGGGTGCTGACGGGCAGGCTGCGGGCCGCACATGTGCGGCCCCTACGGCTCTATTGCCTTTTTACGGGCGCTAACCGAACACGGGCGCGGAGGGGTCAAGACCCCTCCCTACGGAATGTCGTTCACGGCCGGTTTGTAGGGAGCGGTCTTGACCGCTCCGGGGAGGTATGTGGCTGGCGCACAGCCCACGGGAGGTTATACATAGCGGCAAACGAGCAGAGTCCCTCCGGTCATCGCTTCGCCCGCGAAAAAAGGCGCCCCACGAAGTGGGGAGCTGGCCGAGCCCGCGAGGCCTGAGGGGCTCTGGCCGTTCATGGCCATGAGAAACTCACCCTCACTTCGCCTTCACATACGCCCCGAACGCATTCGGCACGGGGTAGACCTCTGCCAAATCCTCCGGCGCGGCCCAGACATACCCGTCGGGCAGAGCACAGGCGGGGGCGGTGCCCTTCCAGCCGCCGAGTTCCCAAATCTTGTGCGTAAACACGTGCTTTGCGGGGGGCAGGGGCTCGTCCAGCGCGGCCTGTACACCGATGCCCGCCAGTGCGGCGGTCAGCTCGTCCCGCGTCAGCGCTTTTTCCCACGCTGCGGGCTGCCACAATCCGGCCAGCAGCCCCCGTGCGGGGCGGCGCTGCAAAAGCAATCCCTGCTCACTTTCAATCAACGCCACCGTCACGGGCACCTTGCCCTTGGCCTTGGGCGCGGGCTTCACAGGCAGCTGGTCCGCCCGTCCAGCCGCATAGCCCCGGCACAAATCGGCCAGCGGGCATTCCTCACAGTGGGGCGTGCCGGGGATGCAGACCAGCGCACCCAGCTCCATCAGGGCCTCGTTGTAGGGGCCGGGCGTGGCCTTGGGCATCTGGTCCAGCACCCGCACGGTAAAGGCTTTCTTCGTTGCCGGGGCCATGACGTCCGCGTCGTCGTTGTACAACCGCGCAAAAACGCGCAGGACGTTGCCGTCCACCGCGGGGACGGGGATGCCAAACGCAATGCTGGCCACCGCGCCCGCCGTGTAGTCACCGATGCCCGGCAGACTGCGCAGAGCGTCGTAGTCGGCGGGCAGGTCGCCGCCGTACTGCTCGCAGACGATGCGGGCAGCCTTCTGCATATTGTTGACGCGGTTGTAGTAGCCCAGCCCCTGCCACAGCTTGCGCAGGGCGTCCGGCTCACAGGCCGCCAGCGCGGCGGGGTCCGGCAAAGCCGCGATAAAGCGTTCATAATAGGGGATGGCCGCTGCTACACGGGTCTGTTGGAGCATGATCTCGCTGACCCAGATATGGTACGCAGAAGGCTCCTGCCGAAAAGGCAGGAGCCTCTTGTTTGCGTTAAACCATTGTAGCAGCGGTGCGGCAATGGGCTGCATCAAAAACCACCGCAGGTACGGGGGAAGGGGATGACGTCGCGGATGTTGGGGATGCCGGTGACGTACATCAGCAGGCGCTCAAAGCCCAGACCGTAGCCCGCATGCTTGACGCTGCCGTAGCGGCGCAGGTCGAGATACCAGTCGTAGTCGGCGGTGTTCAGGCCCAGTTCCTTCATGCGGGCCTCCAGCACGTCGAGGCGCTCCTCACGCTGAGAGCCGCCGATCAGCTCACCGATGCCGGGAACCAGCATATCGGCGGCGGCCACGGTCTTGCCGTCCTCGTTCTGGCGCATGTAGAACGCCTTGATTTCCTTCGGGTAGTCGGTGACGAACACGGGCTTCTTGAAGATCTGCTCGGTCAGATAGCGCTCGTGCTCGGTCTGCAGGTCGGTGCCCCACTCGACTTTATACTGGAAGTTGTCGTTGTTCTTCTTCAGCAGCTCGATGGCGTCGGTGTAGGTCACGCGGGCAAAGTCGCTGGATGCGACCAGCTCGAGGCGCTCGATCAGGCCCTTGTCAAAGAACTGGTTGAAGAAGGCCAGCTCGTCGGGGCAGTTGTCCAGCAGGTAGCGGATGACGTAGCGGGTCATAGCCTCGGCGGTCTCGAGATAGGTGTTCAAGTCGGCGAAGGCCATCTCGGGCTCGATCATCCAGAACTCGGCGGCGTGGCGGGTGTCGTAGCTCTTCTCGGCGCGGAAGGTGGGGCCGAACGTGTAGACGTTGCCCAGCGCCATAGCCATGGCCTCGGCCTCCAGCTGGCCGGAAACGGTCAGGTTGACAGGACGCTTGAAGAAGTCCTTCGTGTAGTCAACGCCGCCTTCGTCGTTGCGGGGGATATCGTTGAGGTCAAGGGTTGTCACTTGGAACATCTCACCGGCACCCTCGCAGTCAGAGCCGGTGAAAATCGGCGTATGCACGTAGGTAAAGCCGTGTTCATGGAAGAACTGGTGCAGGGCGAACGCCGCCTGGCCGCGCACGCGGAACGCAGCGTTGAAGGTGTTGGTGCGGGGGCGCAGGTGGGTCATGGTGCGCAGGTAGTCCATGCCCATCTTCTTTTTCTGCAGCGGATAGTCGCCGCCGCAGGGGCCGAGCACGGTGATTTCATCCGCATTGATCTCAAAGGGCTGCTTGGCGCCCGGGGTCACAACAACGCTGCCGGTGACCTCAAAGCTCGTGTACAGACCGCACTTGGCAATCTCGGCATAGTTGGCGAGCTTGTCGGCCTGAAAAACGATCTGGACGGGCTTATAGCAGCTGCCGTCGGACAGCGAGATAAAGCCGATATTTTTAGAATCGCGCACAGTCTTGGCCCAGCCGCAGACGGTGACCTTGGTGCCGTCTGCAGGGGTGGCCTTGTACAGCGATGCAAGTTCCGTTCTCTGCATGGATAGTCCACTCCTCTTTATATATATGAATGTTCCTATTGTAACAGGTATTTTATAAAAAGTAAAGAGCCGATATTTGCAGAGTTGCAGGGTTGTAGGGGCCGGGCATGCCCGGCCCGGAGGTATCCCGCGGGCAGGCGTTTATGGGAAGGTGCAGGGCCGGACGTGTCCGGCCCCTACCACGCGGCGATGATGTTACGTTTGCGATGCCATGAAGGTCTGCGGGGCGTCGGGGACGCCGATTCCTACCGTAGGGGCGGATTCCATATCCGCCCGTGGGAGTGTGCGGCGGCGCAAGCTGCCCGGGAGGGATGAATCCCGACCTTGATTAAAATTGTAATAAGAGATTTTGAGATTTACCCTCCCAGCACCGCCGCCAGCGCCTTGGCGGCGTACTCTCCGGCGCGGAGGGCCTCGTCCAGCGTGTTCGCGTGGCCGCCGATCTCTATTAAAAGACTGCCTGTCGTTAAATCCTGATTGTAAAACCGATACCCGCACAGCACGGGGCGGGTCAGGCCCGGATAGGCACTTTCCATAGCGGTCTCCCATTCGGCAGCAAAACGCAGATTGAGCCGCCAGTTAGGCAGGGCAATGCTGCTGCCGTTGCCGCATCCGGCAATGACCATGACCTGCGCCGTGCTCTCGCCGTCGATCTCGCACACGGGCTTGACCCGCGTGCCGTCGCTGTCCTCGATGGCATCGCGGTGGACGTCCAGCACGACCTTTATAGAAGGGTAGCGCTCCAGATACGTCTGCACGCCCGCGCGGCTGCGCTTATAGCTGTCGGTGTAGCCGGGCGCATCATAAAGCGTTTCGTCGTGCAGCGTGCGGATGCCCGCCGCGTTGAGCACCTGCGCCATTTTCTCTCCGACGGCACACATATTCAGCGCCGTGCTTTTGCTGCGGGCCGTGTAGCCGGGGTCAAACACGGGGTCCGGCCAGGTCTGGTAGCTCTCGGTGGCATGGGTGTGCATGATGAGCACCTGCGGCAGGGCACTGTTCTTTTCAACGGCAAACGGTAAATTTTGCGTCGTCACAGCGGCGCGCAGGTCAGCGTCGGTGTGCTCGGTGCTGTTTCGGATGCTGCCTGCGGCCAGTGCCACATAGCCGTCGCCGCTGCCCTGCCTGAGCGTCACGCTGCGGATGCGGCCCGCGTCGTCCAGCTCCGGCGCGGCACTGGGCAGCGGCGTGGAAGCGGGGGACGGCTCCGGCGTGGGCGTTGCCGCAGCTGTCGGGGCCGGGGAGGGCGTCGCCGTGGGCACGGGCGTGGGGCGGCGGTCCGGCTTCTGGGGCTTGTAGGCGGCCCGGGCGGCATCCGCTGGCCAGGCGATGGCCGCAGCCGCCGCGGGGTCCTGCAAAAACAGCGCCCCGCGCACGATCCACGCCCGCCCGGGGCAGACCGCACACGCGGCCAGAACCGCCGCCGCACTGCCCGCAAATGCGGCCCCGCACAGCGCAGCCGCCGCCCACCGGCGCAGCTTTTGCATGGCACACACCCCCTTGTACCAGAATTTTATGCGATTTTTTTGGTTTCTATGAAGTTTTTTTCAAAAAGCCCTTGCAACTTTGCAAAAAGTGTGGTAGGATAACTTGTACTGTTATGGGGAACCAAGGAGGTGGAACGAATGCCTAATATTAAATCTCAGAAGGATCGTGTTGTTCAGGCCAAGAAAGAGGCTCTGCACAACAAGGTCGTCAAGTCCAACCTGAAAACAGTGGTCAAGAAGGCAAACGCTGCCATCGACAGCAATGCTGCTGACAAGGAGACCGTCGTTAAGGTTGCTGTCTCTGCCATCGACTCTGCTAAGAGCAAGGGTGTTATCCATAAGAACACCGCTGCCCGCAAGATCAGCCGCATGGCTAAGCGCGCCAACAAGGCTGCTGCTCAGTAATTGATCGCATGAACAATGCCCGCCGTGGGAACACGGCGGGCATTTTCATTTATATTTTGCAGAAAAGGCTTCTCCCCTGGGGGAGAAGCTGTCCGCGAAGCGGACTGATGTGGGGAGAGTGTGCCCTGACAGCCCGTTACCGGGTGGCAGTGGCAAGGTCTGCCCTCATCCGTCTGCGGGCGGGGCCGCAGACACCTTCCCCCGAGGGGGAAGGCTCCCATTTTATAGCTCCTGCTCCATCAGCAGCTTCTTCAGCGGCAGTAGCGCCGCGGGCTCGGCGCTGAAGGTGCGGATGCCGAGCTTCAAATAGGCCGGCATGGCATCCACGGCGGCCACGGTGATGCCGCAGAGATAGACCTGTGCGCCGCGCTCCTGCGCCTGCTCCAGAATGCCGCTGACAAGGCGCAGCACGGCGGGGTTCGTCAGCTGGTTCACGGCGGCGGTGGGGTTCTGCACAAGGCCCAGCGTGTAGCGGGTCAGGTCCTCAATATCCACAGCCATCAGCTGCGCGCCGTGCTCCATCATATCCCCGGCCATGACCGCGGCGGACGGCATGTCCACAACGCAGCCCAGCATCATCGGGCCGGTCTCGCGGCCCTCGGCCAGCAGCTCGTCGCGGCAGGTGTTGACCTCCTTCACGCAGCGATCCCAGTCGGCCACATCTTTTATCATCGGGAACACGACCCGCAGGTCGCCGTCCGTGGCGGCGCGCAGCAGCGCCCGGATCTGCGGCTTGAACAGCCGGTTGCCGCGCAGGCGGTCCTGCGTCTCCCCGGCCCAGGGGGCGTCGTCGTCGGCGCGGGTATCGCAGGTGCGCAGCAGCACGGGCACGCCCTCGGCGCTTTTCAGCAGCTCGCGCAGACGGGTGGTCTGCACCTCGTCGCTCTGGTCGTACAGAATCGCGGTCTCGGTGCGCACAAGGCCGATGCCCGCCGCGCCGCGCGTATGGGGCACGTCGCTGTCGCTGATGTTGCAGGTCGGCATCAGGCGGAAGGCCGTGCCGTCCTTCGTCAGGCAGGGCAGGGCGGCCACGGGGTCGGGCTTCTGGCCGTGCAGGCGGCTCAATGCAATTTTACAGTCCGCCTGGGCGATCTGCGCACCGTCCGGCTCCACAATAAGTGTGCCGTTGTCGGCGTCAAGGATCGCACGGTGGCCCACGGCCATGGCCGCAGTGCCGCCGCCCAGCTGTACCACCGCCGGGATGCCCATGCTGCGGGCCATGATGGCGGCATGGCTGACCGTGCTGTCCTGGTCGCTGGCCAGGCCCAGCACCATGCGGCGGTCCAGACTGAACAGGTCACTGGGGAAGAAGCGGTCCGCCACCAGGATGCTGGGGCGCTTCAGATGCAGGCGGCGGCGCGGGCGTCCGTCCAGAATATCCACCACGCGGCGGCAGACGTCGCAGACATCGACGCTGCGTTCCCGGATGTACTCATCATCGACGTTTTTCAGGCGGCCCGCAAAAATCTGCTCGGCGCGCTCGACGGCGGCAGCCCCGCCCGCACCGGCGGCGATATAGTCACCGATCTCGTTCGTGAAGGACTCGTCCTCCAGCAGGGCGATCTGGAACAGCAGAATATCCGCGTCCGGCCCCTTGGCGCGCTGGCTCAAACGGCGCAGCTCGTCCTTGGCCAGCACGACGGCGACGTCGTAGAGGGCACGCTCCCGGAACGGGTCGCAGACGATGCGGTGCAGGCCGGTGGTGCCGTGGTCGATCTGCTCAACCGGGCCGACCACAATGCCGGTGGACGCCGGTACGCCGGTATAGGTGTGCATAGGATGCCTCCTTTTTTCTTCTTGGCCCCCTCCGGGAGGGGGCTCCCGCAGGGTCGGATGAGGGGTGGATTCGCCGCAGACACCCGTTAAAGGCTTACCGCCCGGTAGGGGCCGCACATGTGCGGCCCGCAGCTTTACGGCGGGCGCTCCTCTGCCATACACGCGCGGGCCGGGCATGCCCGGCCCCTACAGCGCGATACTTTGGCAAACGCGGGCGGAGCCCCAAGGGGGAAGCCTTTTTTACAAAATCGGCAGCTCGCCCAGGGTCTTGCTGACCAGGGCGGTCACGAATTCCTCGGGCACGGCGGCGGCGATGGCACGCTCGGTCACGAGGGTGTTATCTCTGCCGTCCAGCAGGGCGGGGAAGCGGTCTGCCGGGTCCTTGTCAAAGCTGCCCATGAAGGTCGCGGCCAGCAGCTTCGGCGTGTAGGGCATGTCCTCGGGCACGCCGACGTGCTCGGCGGCCAGTTCCAGCGGGGCCAGTGCGCCGCGGGTGGGCGCACTCGGGTTCGGTGCGTAGGGTGCCGGGTAGTTTGCGCGCTGCCGCGCGTTTTTCTCCACAAGGTCAATTTCCGGTGCGCGGGCGCAGACCTCGGCCAGCAGCTTTTGGTATTGCTCGGCAAAGCGAGCCAGAAATTCCTCATTGTCGGGCAGCATGGCGTAGGCCGTGCCGCCGCAGCGGCCAAACAGCCGCAGCGTGTCAAAGTAGCCCAGCGCGATGTTGCGCCCGGCGCGGGCGGGGTCAAAGTCCAGCGTCGGACCTAAATCCCAGTGGCTGCGCACGATGCGCGTCGGCAGGCCGGTGGTGTTGGGGCGTACAATGCCGATGCCGTCCACATCGACGCCGAGCAGCTCCGCTGCGCCCATTTTTGCGGCCAGATCCAGCGGCATATTGTCGCGCCAGCCGCCGTCAATGTACTTTACACCGTCAATTTCCCGCGGGCGCAGGGCCGGGAAGCAGGCACTGGACGCCAGCATATAGTCCTTTAACTGCCCCTCGGGGATGTCCTCGATGGGGCACTGCACGCTGCGCAGGCTGCCCAGCTCGGTCATGACAAGGCCGAAGTGGATAGGCGATGTGCGCACGGCGTCCTCGTCGATCAGACGGTCGATCATCTCGGCCAGCGGTTCAACGTTCAGTCCGCCGCTGCGGATGATGTCGAGGAAGAACGTGTGCAGCTCCTCGGGCTTGAGCGTTGCGGGGACTTCGAGAACATCGTGAATTTCCAGGCTGCGCCACAGGTCCTCGGCCTCCTGGATCTTGCCCATCGTGAACAGGCAGCCGTTCAGCGTGCCGACGCTTGCGCCCGTGATGATGTCAGGCGTCCAGTCCAGCTCCCGCAGAGCGCGCCAGACGCCGATCTGATAGCTGCCCTTGGCCCCGCCGCCAGCCAGCACCAGCGCACGTTTTCCGGTATGTTCCATCGGAAAAAAGCCCTCCTGTTTTGTAGTTTTATTCATTATAGCATTTTCTGTTTTAAGTTGCCATAGCAAACCGGGTCACAATCTGCGGAAATTGCGCAGTTTTTTCTAATTTTATAAGGTGCTTGCAAGTGGCAGAAAAAAAGAGTAAGATAAAAATCAATGTGGCGACGCCCAGTAGGGGCCGCATATATGCGGCCCGCAGCTTTACGGCGGGCGTTCGTCTGCCATACACGCGCGGGCCGGGCATGCCCGGCCCCTACAGCGCAGTCACTCTTAGAAGAAGGAGCAAAAGCCTATGTCTACCAAACCGATCCTCGTTGTCATGGCCGCCGGTATGGGCAGCCGCTACGGCGGACTCAAACAGATCGACCCCGTCGGCCCGTCCGGCGAGGCCATCCTCGACTACAGCCTGTACGATGCCCGCCGCGCCGGGTTCAAGACCGTCGTCTTTATCATCAAGCACGAGATCGAGCAGGCGTTTAAAGAGGCCGTCGGTGCCCGTGCCGTGCGCGCCGGGTTCGAGGTCCGCTACGCCTACCAGCAGCTGGAAAAGCTGCCCGAGGGCTTCACCGTGCCGGAGGGCCGCATCAAGCCTTGGGGCACCGCCCATGCCATTCTCGTGGCCGAGGAGGCCATCGGCGACGCGCCGTTTGCGGTCATCAACGCCGACGACTACTACGGCCCGCAGGGCTTCAAGCTCATCTACGACTACCTGAGCACCCACGCCGACGGGGACCGCTACGCCTGGGCCATGGTCGGCTTCCTGCTGGGCAACACGGTCAGCGCCAACGGCAGTGTCAGCCGCGGCGTCTGCGTGACCGACGAGAGCCGCAACCTCGTCAGCGTGACCGAGCGCACCTGCATCGAGCCCTACGCCGACGGCATCCATTACAGCGAGGACGGCGGCAAGAGCTGGGCCGACCTGCCCGCCGACTGTGTTGTCTCGATGAACCTGTGGGGCTTCACCCCCGCCTACGTGCAGGAGGCCAAGGCCGGTTTTGCCGCGTTCCTGCAGGCCAGCCTGCCCGTCAACCCGATGAAGTGCGAATATTACCTGCCCACCGTCGTGACGAACGCGCTGGAGGCCGGCAAGGCGGATGTCCATGTGCTGACCAGTGCCGACAAATGGCACGGCATCACCTACCGCGAGGACAAGCCCGAGCTGCCCACGTACGACGAGGGCGTGAAGATGGGCGCGTTCACCTACGACATCGAGCCCTCGACCGAAGTCGACGACTTCATCTTGGATCCCGTGGCGAACCCGCTTGAGACCGCCACCGGCAAGATCCAGATCTATTCCCCTGAGCTCGCCGAGCTCACCGAGACATGGAAGCTGCAGGACGGCGACGTGATCTCCCCCATCCCCGTGTACTACCCGGGCTTCGACGGGCCCGATGCCGTCACCGACGAGTTCCCGTTCCAGATCGTGGACTTCCACCACAAGGGCACGACGCACTCGACGTACGCCGCCAACGAGGTGCTGCACAGGCTCTCGCCGTTCCAGGCGTGGATCAATCCGATCGACGCCGAACGCCAGGGCATCGCCGACCTCGATCCCGTGCGCCTCGTAAGCGCGCAGGGCGAGATTCGCACCACGGCGAAGGTGACAAACCGCGTGATCCCCGGCGTCATCATGTACCCGCAGGGCGCATGGCACGATGCCGACATGCAGGGCGACCGCGTGGACCATGGCGGATGCAGCAACACGTTGACGAGTCGCCATTGCTGCCCCGTGTCCAAGGGCACCGGGCAGCACAGCGTGATCGGCACGATCGAGAAGGTGGAGGGGTAAACCATGGCGCAGTACGGATTCTACTTCGACGCGACGCGCTGCACGGGCTGCAAGACATGCGAGGCCGCGTGCCGCGATTATCACGATCTGCCGCTCGAGCTGTCGTACCGGCACGTGTACGAGCTGGAAGGCGGCTCGTGGAGCCAGGCGGCCGACGGCACCTGGACCACGGATTCCTACACCTACTACACCTCGTTCGCATGCAGCCATTGCACGAACCCGGCCTGCACGCACGTGTGCCCCACCGGCGCCATGCACAAGGACGACGACGGCATCGTGTCGGTCGATTCGCACCGGTGCATCGGCTGCGGCTACTGCGAGCTGGCTTGCCCCTACGGCAACCCGCACGTCGACCGCGACAAGGGCCACAGCGTGAAGTGCGACGGCTGCGCCGAGCGCGTGGCCGAGGGCAAGGCCCCGGCGTGCGTGGAGGCGTGCTCGATGCGCGCCCTGTCGTTCGGCCCGATGGACAGCCTGCCGAGCGGCGGCGTGCCGGCCGCCGTGGCGCCGCTGCCCGACCCCAGCGTGACCACGCCGAACTTCCTCATCAAAGCCTGCGCCTCGTCGCAGCCGTGCGGCTCCACGTCGTGCGTCGTCGCCAACGCCGCGGAGGTGAAGTAACATGGGATCCGGATTCGAGCACACCGCGCTGGCGGTGTTCACCACCTTAGGCCCGATGGGTGCCGGAGCGTTCATCGCGCTGACGTACGCGTTCATCGCCGGTCAGCCCGACGAGGCCGCCGCGAAGCGCCTCGATCGCTGGACGGCCCTCCCGCTCGCGGTGTTGGCCGTGGGCTTCCTCGGCGCGTTCATGCACCTCGCGAGCCCCCTCAACGCCTTCGGCGTGTTCTCGGGCGTGGGCGCCTCCCCGCTGTCGAACGAGATCCTCGTCGGCGTGGCGTTTGCCGTGCTGGCCGTGGTGTACTGGGTGCTGGCGCTGGCCGGCAAGCTGCCGTTCGCGCTGCGCAAGACGTTGCTCGTGGTGCTTGCGGCGCTGGCCGTGGTGTTCGCCGCCTTCTGCGGACTGGCGTACATGATGTACACTATCCCCACGTGGAACACGCCGCTGTCCATCGTGCAGATGGTGGGCTATATGCTGGCGGGCGGCACCGTGCTGGGCTTCTGCACCGTGGGCTTCGCCCAGGTGGGCCTGCCGAAAGGCGCGAGCACCGTGGCGCTCGCGCTGACGCTGGCCGGCGTGGCGGTGGGCACGGTGGGCTTCGGCGTGCAGATCGCAGGGCTCGATGCCATCCGCAACATCTGGTCGTCGGCGGCCGAGCTCGTGCCGGCCATTTGGATGCTGCTGGGCGCGTTCGCGGTGTGCGGCCTCGTCGCCGCCGCGCTGACGTTCGTCGCAGCGAAAAAGGCGTTCGCGCCTGCGCTCCTGGTGGTGGCGTGCGTCGTCGTCGCCGCAGGCATCTTCGTGGCGCGCATCGGGTTCTACGGCTTATACATGGGCATCGCGCTGTAGACCTTCGCGCGGCTCAGCAATAGGCATGGGACCGCGACCGAACGGGCGAGCAGGTTCCCCCTGCCCGCCCGTTTTCTTTATACTGGGAGCGGCGAATCGCGTACGGAAAGGAAGCTGCCATCATGGAGACGGCGCTCACCGAGATCACGCTCGTGCTGTTCACGACCATCGCGCCGGCGGGCGTCGTCGGATACTTGATCATGGCCGCTTCCATCATGCGGTCCCGGGATGACGCGCGTGCGAACGCAATCGGGCGTTACCTGGTGGTTCCGCTCGTGCTGGCCATCACGGGCCTTATCGCATCGGCGACGCATCTGGGAACGCCCGCGAACGCGCTGTACGTGATCACGGGCATCGGCCGCTCTCCCCTGTCGAACGAGGTGGTTGCCGCTGTCGTATTCTTGGCGTTGGGCGGCATCTACTGGATCCTGTCGTTTCGCGACGACCTTCGACGCTCTTTCCGCATCGCATGGCTGTCGGCTACGGTGGCGGCGGGCTTGGCGTTCGTGGGATACATTGCAGCGGCGTATTCTGTGCCATCGGTTCCCACGTGGAACTTGCCCACCGCCCCGTTGACGCTGTGGCTGAACGCACTGTCGAGCGGGCCGTTCGTGGGACTGTTCGGGCTGCTCTTGGCACGTCAAGAGCCGAGCAAGAGCGTGGCCGTGGCGCTGGCGGCGCTGGCCGCGCTTGCCGCCGCGGGAAACGGCGTGGTGCTGGTAACGCAGTGGCAGGAGCTGCCCGGCATCGTGACCACCACCACGCGCGCCGTCGATCTTGTTCCTGCGATGCCGCTGGTCATCGGCGCGTACGTCGCGTTCGAGGCGGTTGCCGTCGCCTTGGGCGGCGCCGGTGCCCTCCTTCGCGGCATTGGAGCGAGCGACGACCCCTTCGCCGCTGCGCAACGCACGCGCGCGGTACGGCTGGCGCTGACGGCAACGAGCGCGGTGCTGGCGCTGGCCGCGTGCTTCGCCGTGCGCTTCACGTTCTACGCGCTGCACATGACGCTGGGCATATAGAGAGCGCCCTGCCGACGGCTTCGACAGGATTCCGACGAAAACACCGCCGTCTGTTCCAAACGTGGGACCGCCAAGCATATGCGCATGCGGTAGAATCGTCGAAACACGAGAAGGAGCGAGCATGAACGAGATCAAGTGCCCCCGATGCGGCGAGGCGTTCACCATCGACGAGGCCGGCTTCGCGGCCATCCTCAAGCAGGTGCGTGATGCCGAGTTCGATAAGGAAGTACGTCGCCATGAAGAGCTGCTGGCCGCCGACAAGCGGCAAGCCGTGCAGCTGGCCGTGTCCGAGGCGCTGGGCAAGGCGCACGACGACGCAGCCCAGAAGGAGGCGCGCATCGCCGAGCTGGAGGCGCGCCTCGTTGCCGAGGAGCGCGAGCGCGAGGCGCAGGAACGGCTGGCCCAGGTC